>JAEEGL016005001.1_pt1 | contig 10618 bp, 10 predicted proteins | sample 9134231 | NCBI WGS metagenome assembly JAEEGL01 (sample SAMN16246548, study PRJNA631951) | gut metagenome | biome: gut microbiome; feature: rumen; material: fiber-attached | host: Bos | place: Iran: Karaj | collected 2018-10 | reverse complement strand
GCATGGTATGGACACCTGAAGCTGCAACAGATGGGCATTAGCACCAACTGGCCGCTTATAGTAGTAATTCTTTTCTCTTGGGGCATAGCCCTATTTGAGTACACTTTTATGGTGCCTGCCAACCGCATCGGTTTTGCCGACAATGGCGGCCCCTTCTCGCTGATGCAGCTTAAAGTCATCCAGGAAGTTATCACGTTGACGGTGTTCACCGTTTTTGTGACCATATTCTTCAAAAACGAACACCTGCACTGGAACCACTTTGTATCGTTCACCTTGCTCATCATGGCAGTGTATTTCGCTTTTATGAAAGTGGAATAAATACAAGCTGCGTTCAATATGGTTAATTTGTGTTAACTCATGGCAGTTTTAAATAAAATCACAGCATTTTAAGAAAATTGGCATAATATTTGCTGATAGTAATTTAGAATGTTTTAATTTAAGCATTTAACAAGAATGTAGAATTGACGTCGTGATGACGGAAAATTCAACAAACATTTCATTGTTTAAGGTTTATGTTAATGGTATTAGAAGGTTAATTAGTTAAGCAATCCCCGACGTGATGTCGTGGATTTCTTTTTTTGGCACAAAAAATGCAATAAGTGGAGCATGAGAGAATGACTACTTATAAAAATACTTAAATGATGAATGTGAAATGCTAGGAAATCGCTATTTTTGCAAGTTATTTTCGGTGCAGTCAGTTCCTATAGTTCAACGACTCTATTGAAAACACAACAACTATCTAAGTAACAACGAAATGAACAGTATCACACTTCATAACACCCTTCCGGCTGTTTTTGCTGGTCGTGAAGACACTGGCAGCGAGATATGGCTGCGCGACGTCACCTTTGAGCGCGGCAAGAAATATCTCATCAGTGCCGAGAGCGGAACAGGAAAATCATCGCTGTGCAGCTACATCTATGGCTATCGCATTGATTATAGCGGAACTTTCGCCTTCGATGGCCGCGACATCAAACTGCTGAGCATCGCCGAGTGGTGCAAGGTGCGCACTCACCACATCGCCTACCTTGCCCAAGAGATGCGCCTGTTTCCCGAGCTCACGGCAATGGAAAACATAATGCTCAAGAACAGCATCACCAATTTCAAGACTCATCAAGAAATCGTGGCAATGATGGAACGGCTGGGCATTGTCGAGAAAGTTGACAGTCCAGTGGCAAAGCTCTCAATAGGACAGCAGCAGCGCGTGGCGATAATCCGCACCCTGTGCCAACCCTGTGACTTCATTTTGCTAGATGAGCCAGTTAGCCATCTCGACGAATCTAACAACCGCATAGTTGCCGAGATGGTGACTGCCGAGGCCGAGCGTCAAGGTGCCGGCATTATCTCTACCTCGGTGGGTAATAACGTGAAAATTAATGTTGACAAAGAATTCAAACTATGAGCAAGAAAGACAATAAAGACAATGCTGACTACAGCAGCCGCGTGCTGATGTGGAAGCTGCTGCGCAAGCACATCAGCAAGTCGCAGCTCATTGGCTTCTCACTTGCCAGCTTAGTGGGACTCACTATCGTGATACTGGCAGTGCAATTCCACCAGGATGTGAGGCCACTATTCAACGATGAAGACAGCTTCTTGCGAAAAGACTACTTGATTATCACCCGCGAAGTGTCAACAGCTGCTACCGTCTTGATGGCAAGCAACGAGTTCATGCCCGATGATATTGCCGACATCGAAGCGCAGCCCTGGTGTCGCAAAGTGGGCAGGTTCTCAAGCAACGACTACAGTCTAGAAGCCACTATCAGAGTGAGCGGCCAAGGCATGCGAACCATGATGTTCTTTGAATCATTGCCCAATGAGTTCCTTGACGTATCTAACCGACAGTGGAAATTTGACCCCAATAACCCAAAGATTCCAGTAATCATCTCACGAGATTATCTCACTCTCTACAACTTTGGTTTCGCACCCAGCCAAGGATTGCCTCAGGCCAGCGAGACAGCGGTTTCAAAGGCTGTGGACCTGCAGTTCACACTGCGCGGCAACGGTAGAATGCAAACTTTTGAGGGTGTACTAGTGGGCTTTTCGTCACGCCTGAACACCATTGTTGTGCCCGACGACTTCATGAAGTGGAGCAACGAGCAATTTGGCAACGGCACAGAGCGCAACCCATCAAGGCTCATTGTGGAGGTCAACAGTCCTGGCGACGAGAGAATAGGCAAATACTTCTCGGAGCACGGCTACCAAGTTGCCGGCGACAAGATGCAGCAAAGCAAGGCGCAAGGTTTCCTCAACATCATCGTGAGCATTGTCATCATTGTGGGTATCATCATCAGTGTGCTAGCGTTCTTCATATTGATGCTGAGCATCTACCTCTTGTTACAGAAAAACTCCAAGAAACTGCAAGACCTGCTAGTGCTGGGATATTCTCCCGAACAAGTGTCGCGCACCTACATCAACATGGTAATCTATATCAACTGCGCTGTGATGGTTGTTGCGGTGATACTTATGCTGCTGGCAAGAGCTTACTATATGCCTATGCTCAAAGCAATGGACGTGAATGGCGGTTCAATAATCCTTGCATTGATAGTGGCCGTGGTAATCATGGCGCTCATATCACTGGGCAACATCTTAGCTATCAAGAGAAAAATCAATTCATTGTGGATTCAGAGCTCATAGTTTCATAGACAATCTAGGACGTCTAGATATTCTAGACTTTCTAGAACTTCTAGCCACTTACTGCTTATTACTTACTACAGATAAATCATGACAAAAATAATTGCTTTAGCCAATCAAAAAGGTGGTGTGGGGAAGACCACCACAGCCATCAACCTGGCGGCATCGCTGGCTCGATGTGACAAGCGGGTGCTTCTCATTGATGCCGATCCTCAGGCAAATGCGACCTCGGGACTAGGCATCGATCCAAAACAGCTGCAAGCCTCAATATATGAATGTCTTGTCGATGAATACCCCATTGAGAGCGCCGTGGTGCCTTCATGTATCGAGGGGCTCGATGTGCTAGGCTCCATCATCGACTTAGTGGGCGCGGAACTTGAGCTCATCAAGAAGCCTAATCGCGAAAAGGTGATGACGCGCATTCTAAAAAGCGTGAGCAATCGCTACGACTACATCCTCATTGATTGCAGTCCTTCACTGGGACTGATCACTGTGAATGCCCTCACGGCAGCCAACAGCGTGATTATCCCTGTCCAGGCCGAGTATTTCGCTCTTGAGGGCATCAGCAAGCTTCTCAACACGGTGCGCATCATCAAGTCGAAACTCAATAACAACTTACACATCGAGGGTTTCCTGCTCACCATGTATGATGCCAGACTGAGACTTGCCAACCAGATTTATGAGGAGCTTAAATCGCACTTTGGCGATATGGTATTTACCACCGTGATTCCCCGCAACACACGCCTTAGCGAAGCGCCCAGCCATGGCTTGCCCGCTATCCTCTACGACCCTCAGAGCCGCGGTTCCATCAGTCACCTGATGCTTGCTAAAGAGCTAATCGAGAGAGACACAAAAAAAGCATAGCCCATCGCTGAGGCTGTTACAAGCCCTCAAAACTTGTTAATCTTATAAAAATGACTGAATTTTCTCAGTCATTTTTTGTATATTTGCAAGCTAAATACACATTTTGTGGTGTTATAGTTTCAGAATTGACCATGAGCACCACTCATAAAGCAATCAATAGTATATGAAACGAAACGCATTAGGACGCGGCTTAGACTCTCTTATATCTCTTGACTCGATGGACGAGATACAGCTTGGTGGCTCGTCGGCCATCAACGACATACCCATTAGTGAGATTGAGCCTAATCCTGACCAACCAAGAACGTCATTTGACAAAGCATCACTCGATGAACTCGCTGCGTCAATCAAAGAGATAGGCATCATCCAACCTCTCACTCTGCGACAGCTCGACAATGGCAAGTACCAGATAATTTCGGGAGAGAGACGCTACCGTGCTGCAAAAATCGCAAAACTCAACAGCGTGCCAGCATATATACGCGACGCTAACGACACCGAGCTCACCGAGATGGCTCTCATCGAGAATATTCAGCGCGAGGACCTCAACGCCATTGAGATTGCCCTCACCTTCCGTAAACTCATCGACCAGTATCACCTCACACAAGAGCGACTGAGCGAGCGCATCGGCAAGAAACGCACTACTATTGCCAACTTCCTGCGTCTGCTCAATCTGCCAGCCGAGGTTCAGCTTGGCCTGCGCGACAAAAAGCTCGACATGGGGCATGCCAGAGCTATTCTCTCGGTGAGCGATCCTGCCTTGCAGTTAAAATTATATAACGAGACACTTAAAAAAGGTTTATCGGTTCGCCAAGTTGAGCAACTGGCAAAGCAATATCAAGAAATCATTAAAAAAGGTGAACAGCCCCAGGAAGACACTCCCAAGCGCCACAACACCGCCGATTTCGACATACTCACCAACCATCTGACGAAGGCTTTTGGAGTTCCTGTGAAGATGGCATGCGACGCCAACGGTAAAGGAAAAATAACATTTGCCTTCAACAGCGATGATGAACTTGACAGAATTATTAGTATCTTTGACCGATTAAAAGAAAAATAGAGGCATGTGAGGCACTCATTACCATCAGCCCCATTGTTGATGATTGAGTGCACCTCACCTATGAGTTTTTGACTTGAAACACACAGGCTACATATCACTATTGACTTCGCGCATGGCACTCTTGCTCGTGTGTGTTGCAATCGCATGCTCAGCACAAGCGCAGAGCAGCGACTTTGCCGCCACTCGCGACACCGTCATTGTTGCCGACAGCACGATGATGCTAAGCGCTACGCTCGACAAAGATGTGAAGCCTGTAGTCAACGATAAGCTCAAATTCAACCCCAACCCCATGCGCGCGATGTGGCTCTCGGCACTGTGCCCAGGAGCCGGACAAATCTACAATCGCCGCTACTGGAAACTGCCCATCGTGATTGGCGCCTTTGTGGGACTCACCTATGGCACATCGTGGAACAACCGAATGCTCAACGACTACTCCAAAGCCTACCGTGACATCACCGACAATGATCCCAACACGCGCAGCTACATGGACTTCTACCCTCCCACAGTTAAGGAAAGCGACCTCGACAAGACGTGGCTTACCAACACCCTCAAAAATCGCAAGGACTACTACCGCCGTTACCGCGACATCTGCATAATTGGCATCGCAGCCGTGTATCTTCTCAACGTTATTGATGCCTACGTCGACGCCTCGATGATGCACTTCGACGTGAGCGACGACCTATCGATGCAGCTTCGCCCGGCAGTAATCGAGAGTTCCATGTCCCGCTTGCCCTCGGTAGGGCTGGGATGTGCGTTATCATTTTAACAAACATGAAACATCAACTAGAAAACATAAATATGCGTATGAAATATAAGGTTCTATTATTAACAGTAATCACGTTTATCACAACGTGCCTTGGCTCTAATGCCAAGAACATTCTTTCGCTCAAGGAGTCGATAACCGACAATGCCATTGTCTACCCCTCGAGTTTTGAGACCAACACTAAGGAGATGATGGAGAACTGGTATCTTAAGAACTATGCCATTATCGACGAGTCAAACATTGAAACTCGTGACTATGGACTAGTGAGCGATGCCGAGTACATCAGGCGATTGAAAGCTTTGCCAACCGAGATAGAGATGCCATTCAACCAAATCGTAAAAAGCTATATTGAGCGATATATCGTGAGAAGCCGCACTCTAGTGGCCCAGATGCTGGGAATGTGCCCTTACTATATGCCAATCTTTGAGGAAGCACTAGAGCGCCACCAGATGCCTCTCGAACTCAAGTATATCCCCATAATCGAGTCGGCACTCAACCCCAATGCTGTCTCGCCAGCTGGAGCAGGTGGACTATGGCAATTCATGATCACCACTGCCAAGGGTGTGGGACTAACCGTTGACACCCAGCTTGATGAGCGTCGCGATCCTTATAGGTCAAGCGAGAAAGCTGCTGTCTATTTCAAGCAGCTCTACGACACCTACCACGACTGGTCGCTGGCTATCGCTGCCTACAACTGCGGCCCAGGCAATGTGAACAAGGCCATTCGCCGAGCAGGCACCGACAACCCTGACTTTTGGGAGATTTACAACTACCTGCCTCGAGAGACACGCGGTTATGTGCCAGCGTTTATTGCAGCCAACTATGTGATGACCTACTATCAAAAGCACAACATCAACCCTACCCTCACCAAGAAGCCTCTCATCATCGACACAGTGGCAGTGACCAAACGCATACATCTCGACCAGATATCACAGGTTCTCAATATCCCCATTGATGAGATAAAAATCCTCAACCCACAATATCGCGCGGGAGTCATTAATGGATCTCAAGCAAGACCTCTCACACTGGCTTTGCCCTCACAACAAATCTATAGCTATATCATGGCTGAGGACAGAATCGAAAACTTCCATAAGAATGTGTATGCACAAAGAGGTGAAGTGCAGCCAGGAGATGTGAGACCGTTAATCGATGACGAAGAGGTGCAAGGCAAAATCATCTACCACACTGTGACCGATGGAGAAGATTTTATAGAGATTGCCGACCGATATGGCATGGAATATGATGAGCTTAAAGAGCTTAATGAACTGGCATCGACTACACTACACACGGGTCAAGTGCTGAAAGTGGTTAACATGAATTCTCTCATCGAAGAAACTGTGATGGCGTCGCAAAGCAGCGCATCTACATCTTCTTCTTACAATTCAACTTCAGGACAAGAACTGGTAGCCGACAACAGCAGAACTAATAACAGCAGATACAACGATAGCGGTTATGACAGTGGCAATAACAGCAGTTATAACTACCGCGACGACACCAGTTACAATAACAATAGCAGAAATAACAACAACAGCAATAATAGCAGTTATAACAACAATAACGGCGGACGCAATAATAGCAACAACGGCAACAATAACAGCAACAACGGCAGAAGCAACGTAAGCAGCCGCGACAAGCAACAAGTGCCACCAAGACCAGAACAGCACAAGACACAACAGAATAATGTCCCCGACAAACAAAAAACCACTACTAAGAACGACAACAAAAACAATAACAATACTGCTAAAAACGACAACAAGAACAACACCGCTAAGAACGACAGCAAGAGCAACACCGCCAAGAACGACAACAAGAATACCGCTAAGAACGACAACAAGAATACTGCTAAGAACGACAATAAGAACAACAAAAAAACAAGCGAAAAGAAAGAGGACAAGAAACCAGCTCAACCTTCTAAGCACAAAGTGAAAGAAGGCGATAACATCACAAAAATAGCAAGTCACTATGGCATTAGCCAAGAAGACTTGCGAGCAGCCAACAATATCAATGGTGACCACATCGAGATTGGCCAAAACCTCACCATACCCGAAAAGGGATACTCTAAGAAACACCCTCAGCCCAAACAGACACAAAAAGAACAGCCCAAACAGCAGCAGCCAGGCAAGCACCAGCAGCAAGGCAAGCAGCATCAGCAGCAACAGCAGCAAGACAAGCAGGGCAAACAAAGCAAGCAGCAACAGCATCAGGGCAAACAGAACAAGCAGCAAGACAAGCAGCAACAGGACAACAGCCAAGGAAAAAAGGGCAAACAGGGCAAGCAACAACAGCAGGAGCAGCAGGGCAAACAAAGCACCAAGCAGGGCAAACAGCCAAAGAACAACACTACTACTGCCCAACCCAATAATAACAACAAACCCAAAAAGAAGAAATAACGACTTTTCAACCTAACCAAACTAAAACCGAAGCGAGATAAGCATTGTAGCTATCTCGCTTCGTTTTTTCTAACTATGAACTCTGAACTGAGAACTGTAAACTCTAAACTCTCAACTAAAAACTGTGAATATGAACTGTAAACTCTAAACTCTCCCCTCTCAACTCTTAACTCTCAACTGTGAACCATATTTCTCTTGTGGCTCAGCAGCTATCGGGATTGGCGTCTCCTCTTCGGCAGGATAGAGCTTCGCGCCATTGGTCTCTAGGAAGATCTGACTCAAGCGGCGACTCAGTGCCATCAACGTGGCATTGCGGTTTTCCTTGCTGAGTTGGCATTCCCACACCACCAGCACATACCATCCCATCTTGTGCAACAAACGATAGTTTCGTTCATCACGCTCGCGGTTGCGGCTAAACTTCGCCTTCCAGAAGTCAACATTAGTCAATGGCACCCGATACTTGTCGCATCCCTCATGAGCATGCCAAAAACAGCCGTTAACAAATATCACAGTGCTGAGCGTCGTCAGCACGATATCGGGGCGGCCTGGCAGCTGCTTCACATTGAGACGATAGCGATAGCCCTGGCGCCACAGCCAGCGACGCACTATCATCTCGGGCTTGGTGTCGCGACTATGGATGCGGCTCATGCAGCGATGACGCTGCTCGGGAGTCATCTTATCGGCCATCTTATTGGGATACTAGGAGTAGTTAGGAATAACTAGGAATGGATAAGAATAACTAAGAATACACAACACTCTCCTACTCTACTCCAATTGTTTATTATAGTCCAAGTATCTTCTTCACTTGACCAGTGAGATCGATAGCGCCAGTGCCGGCATATACGACAGGTGTCTTCGACACATCTATTATATAGGTGTACTGGCCAGCATCACCCACAGCCTTAATGGCAGCGTTGATCTTAGCATAGATAGGGGCCTCCAGCTCTTGCTTCATGGTCGCTAATGAAGCCTGACTTTTGGCGAGAAACGCATCGATTGCACTATTGCTCTCTTGTATCTCTCGCACGCGGCGGTCGCGTATGGTTGCCGGCGTGTCACTTCCAAGACCTTGATAGGCGGCATACTTGCCGTTAAACTCCACCTGCATCATCTCATACTCAGCCTTATACTGCTGCGATGCCTTCTCAAGTTGCTCACTTGCCACACGGCTCTCGGGCAAAGCGTCAAACACGCTCTGCACATCGACAGTAGCAATCTTCATCTGAGCCATCACCGCCAGCGGCAACGCCACCAGCGCAAGCATCAATAATCGTTTAATATTCATCGCTTTATGATTTATTTGTTTTTCGCTACCGCAAAGATAACACTTTTCTACGTGCTCTACGCAATTTCAACGCAAAAAAAATGGCCTGTAGCGATTGTTGCCACAGGCCATTCTCAAAATTTATCACAAATAATTACTTGATATTCAATTTAGCTTTCACCTTAGCTGAGATGTCCTCGATGTTGCTGCCTTGATAAAGGAGAGTAGCTGCGTCAAGAACGCCAGCATATCCACCTTCAGCGCCAACTGCTGTGATGGCAGTCATCAACTTCTGCTGAATGGGAGCCATAAGGGTTTCTTGCTGTTTCTGTATGTCTTGCTGAGCAGTCTGCATGAAGTTCTGGTAACGAGTGTAGAGGTCCTCAAGCTCTTTGGCCTTAGCAACGGCAGTTGGGTCGCTCTCGGGGTTAGCCATATTTTTGGTGAGAGTCTCAAGCTCAGCCTGCTTTTTGTTGAACTCCTCTTGAAGAGCCTTGGCTTGCGTCTCATACTTACCACTCAATTCATTGAGAGTGTTTTTCATTGTTGCAAACTCTGGCATCACGTTAAGAATTTCAGTTGGATTAACAGCACCAAGCTTAAAAGATTGCGCTTGAATGCACATAGGAACAGTCACAAGGACTGCAAGTAAAATTTTCTTGAACATAATCAATTAATTGGTTATTTATTAAAAATAGTTTTGAGTTATCAGTTGTCAGTTATCGGTTATCAGTCGAAACTTAACACTTAAAACTTAACACTTATCACTTATTTCGAGTATCCCAGTTTCTCAAGCACTTGGTTGCTGATGTCGATATTGGGTGAAGCAAAAATGATGCTTTGCGACGATGCGCGATCAAAGATCACCTGCAGGCCTCGCTCCTCGCTCACCTTCTTAACAGCAGCATAGATATCGTCTTGAATGGGCTTCATGAGCGACTGACGCTTCTTGAAAAGCTCGCCCTGTGGGCCAAAATACTTGGCGTTGAGTTGCATTGCCTCTTTCTCTTTGGCAACGATTTCCTCTTCTTTCTTCTTCTTCTGGTCATCGGTCAGGAACACCGACTCGCTCTGATAGTTCTTATACATGGCATCGGCAGCCTTCTTAAGGTCGTCAACCTCACGCTGCCAGCGCTGTGACACTTGATTTAACTGCTCATTGGCCATCTCATAGGCTGGAATGTTCTTGAGGATATACTCCATGTCAACGAGAGCAAACTTCTGAGCACTGGCCGTTACCATGCAGGCAACCATAGCCACTAATAATAATGCAAACTTTTTCATGTTGTCTATTATGTATCTAAATTTGTTAATATTTTGCTTGTCTTTGACTATTTTTTAAGTTAAAAGTTTAAATCAGATGTCAGAAATCAGATGTCAGAAATCAGATTTAGATATTCTAGAATTTATTGAATTACTTAACACTTAAAACTTAACACTTATCTTAGAATTCTTGTCCTAGCACGAAGTGGAAGTTACTGCCACCCTTGGTGCCATAAACCTTGTCGAAGCCATAACCCCAGTCAATACCCATCATACCAATCATTGGCAAATAGATGCGGGCTCCCACACCAACCGAACGCTTCAGGTCAAATGGGTTGAACTTACTAACGCTTGTCCATGCATTACCTGCTTCAACAAAGACGAGAGGATAG
>JAEEGL014674647.1_pt1 | contig 10618 bp, 7 predicted proteins | sample 9134231 | NCBI WGS metagenome assembly JAEEGL01 (sample SAMN16246548, study PRJNA631951) | gut metagenome | biome: gut microbiome; feature: rumen; material: fiber-attached | host: Bos | place: Iran: Karaj | collected 2018-10 | reverse complement strand
TCCATCAGTGTTCACGTCGGCCCTGTTTTTTTCCACCATCGGACTTATAAACCATGCGCTGGTATCACCATGTCCAACAGGTATGCTACTGGTATCCAACCAGAAACCGTGGTTGACGGCCTCGGTGGCAGCTGTCCACTCAATGGCATCACCCCCAGCGGGTACGACGGAGAAGAGCACAGGATCGGGAGTCTCTGCGGAGATGTAATCTGTGACGGCCTTGGTAAGCGTGGCGGCATCGGTGTCCAGAACTTTAGCCACTTCGGCCATGCTGAACGAAACAATGTTACCCTCATAACCCTTCGTCGGGTACTGGCTCACGCTTCCTTCGAACTGTGCCTGTGCCGACGTAAACGCCAAAAGGCTGGCTGCTGCAATGAGCAGACATTTCTTTTTAGTAAACATCATCATAATAATAAAGTTTAGTTAGTAATAAAACAAGGTTAATAAGTTGCGGCAAAGTTACAATAATTATCTGAAAGAGAATACTATTTAACAAAGTTTTATTCTTTTGCCCGCACGCTGAACTCGCAGCCACAATACTGCTGGTTGTAGAAGCCGTATTCACGCAGCAGCTGGTTACGCCGCTCGTAGAGTCCTCCCTTTCGCCAGTTCTGTGCCCAGAAGCGAGTACCCTCGACGGCTGTCTCTGCGTCGTGGCCGGCACGCTCTATCTGCTCCAGGCTCTTCCAGCGGGATGAAGCCAGCGTTGTGGCAAACCACGTGATGCCCAGCCGCCGTGCCTCCTGTGCCGTAGCGATGAGCCGTTGGCGGAAGCAGCACTCACAGCGCCGGCCACGCTCCGGCTCGCCCTCCAGGCCTTGCACGCCACAGAGCCACTGGTCGTGATCATAGTCACCATCTATCCACCGCAGACCTAGGCTCTCGGCATGTCGCTTGCTCTCCTGCTTACGGATTTCATATTCCTCTAGTGGCCAAATGTTTGGGTTGAAATAGTAAATGACCGGACGAACACCATGTGCCAGCATCCACTCCACGATAGCCGAGGAACATGGAGCGCAACAGGCGTGAAGGAGTACCTCCTTCACGCCTGTCGGAATGACTATTGCGGGTTGTTTCATCTTAGTTATTCTCCGGCCATGATGCTGATGACAGTCGAGATATCAGCCACGTCGACGATGCCGTCGCCGTTTACGTCGGCTGCTTTTTCTGTTTCCTCGCTCTCACTTCCAGCCATGACACTGATGACGGTCGAGATGTCGGCCACGTCGACAGTGCCGTCACCATTGACGTCACCAGGCTTTCCCTTGACGACCTTGTAGGGATAGGCATCCTTGGTAGCGGCATCTTTGTTTTCCACACACTGACACCCCTCGGCAAGCAGCTCTTCGGGGATAGGCTCCGAGAAGAGACCGCCAGAGCAAACCAACGTTGCACCCTCCCAGCAGATGAGCATGTTCCATGCGCTGATGCGGCAGCCAGTAATCTCCACCGAGCCGTTAGAGGCAATGCCCGAGCCATGGCCGTTGTTGGTGATGGTGCCGCCATTGACGGTAGCAGTACCGTAGATAGTGATGGTCTGAGCAGTGGCATTATTGGTTAACGTACCGTCATTGATAGTGGTGGTAGTACCCTTGCTGGCCCACAGGCAGCGACGGTTGTCGGTGTCCTCGCTAAACTCAGGCAGCACGCAGTTGTTGGTGAACGTACCTCCATTGATGACAAGCTCACCCAAGGTGTTGTAGTTGCCAATGACGTTGATGTTACCATTCGTTGTGTAAATACCGCTGTTAATAATGGCATCGCCATTGAACACCAGCACCTGATAGGTTGAGCTGAACGATGCGTCGGCGATGACCGTCTTGGTGTTGACATTGGAGAACAGGCAGCAGCGCTGGTCGCTGCCCTCTTCGGGCTTGGAGCCAAGGTTCTGGAACGAGCCACCATTGATGGTCAGCTGGCCATCCATGCTGTAATTGCGCACCACAGAAGCATTGCCCACCGACGTGAAGTCACCACCGTCGATGGTGGTCTCGCCCTGCAGGAAGAGCACCTGGTTCTCAGAGGTGAACATACCATCCTTGATGAGCGTCTTCGTTCCAGCATTGGTCCACAGGCAGCGACGCCAATCGGTGCCGGCAGGCTTCTCGGCAGCATTGGAGAACACACCGCCGTTGATGACCAGTTGCTTGTCGACAGCATAGCTTGCCACAACATCGGTATTACCAGTTGTGACGAACTCTCCAGTATCAATAGTCAGCTCACCATAGACGCATAAAGCCTGGCCAGTGGAATTGAAGGAACCTTTTTTGATATAGGTCTTTGAACTATCGAAGGTTATCAGACAGCGGCGGAAGTCAGGACTAGAGACCTCGGCAGAGGAGCAAACATAGGAACCGCCATCGATGGTCAGTTCACCATAATTATAAATCATGCTTACATTGCCACGGTCGAGAAGAATGGAGCCACTACCGGTCTCCGAACCATCGGTAATCGAGAGCTTACCATAGTTGTAGATGCCAAGGCTGTCAATAGTCACCTTATATCCGTTGAGGTCGAGGCTGACGGTGACACCTTCCTTGATCACGACAACTCCCATTGGCACGTCGGCGAGGAGCTGGATATTGGTCTCAGCGGTGTCGGTGGCAGAATAGAAAGCCTGGGTAAGCGATGCAAACAGCGAGTCGCCATTCACAATAGCCACAGGTACGATGCTATCGACGACAAGCGTATCGGTTTGGGTAGAATCGGTGACCTCTTCGTCACCATCGGCTGGAGCAGACATGCTGCCAGCCATCACTGCCCTTGACTGGCTCAGGAAAAACAGTGCCAGGAGAGCTAATGAGAGTAGGTAAAAACGATGTTTCATTTTCTATTATTCAATATCAATTGTCTATATTGTTTATTGTCTATTGTTTATTGTCTATTGTACCCCGTACATTCTTGCTTTCTGCTCCTTTATCTGCTCATCATAGATGTAGTCATCATACTGCATGAGCTTGTCGATGGTGCCCTTCGGTGTCAGCTCGATGATGCGGTCGGCCACGGTCTGGATAAACTCATGGTCATGCGATGCAAAGAGAATGTTACCCTTGAACTGCACAAGGTTGTTGTTAAAAGCCTGTATGGACTCCAGGTCGAGGTGATTGGTCGGGGTGTCGAGGATGAGGCAGTTAGCATTCTTCAGCTGCATACGGGCAATCATACAGCGCATCTTCTCACCTCCAGAGAGCACGTTCACCTTCTTCAGTACATCCTCCTCGCGGAAGAGCATACGTCCGAGGTACGACTTCATCAGCACCTCGTTACCCTTGCCATACTGCGAGAGCCAGTCGACAAGGTTCAGCTCGCTCTTGAAGAACTCGGTGTTGTCGAGCGGCAGGTAGGCGGTGGTGATGGTCACGCCCCACTTGTATTCTCCGTTGTCTGCCTGACGGTTTCCGTTGATGATCTCAAAGAGGGCGGTCATGGCCTTGGGGTTGTGCGAGAGGAACACGGTCTTCTGTCCCTTCTCGATGACGAAGTTCACATTGTCGAAGAGCACCGTACCGTCGGCATCGACAGCCTTCAAGTCTTTCACCTCAAGGATCTGTGTTCCTGGCTCACGCTCCATCTGGAAGATGATGCCAGGGTACTTACGCGTAGAAGGTGTAATCTGCTCTACGTTAAGCTTTTCCAGCATCTTCTTTCGAGAAGTGGTTTGCTTAGACTTTGCCACGTTGGCCGAGAAGCGGCGGATGAACTCTTCCAGCTGCTTGCGTTTCTCCTCGGCCTTCAGCTTCTGGTTCTGCGCCTGGCGAAGTGCCAGCTGACTGGACTCATACCAGAAGGAGTAGTTACCGCCGAAGAGCGTCACCTTGCCGAAGTCTATGTCTACGGTCTGTGTAGAGACTGCATCGAGGAAGTGGCGGTCGTGGGAGACCACCATGACACATTGCTCCAGGCTTGAGAGATACTCCTCCAGCCACTGCACGGTGTCGAGGTCGAGGTCGTTGGTAGGCTCGTCGAGGAGCAGGTTGTCAGGATGCCCGAAGAGTGCCTTGGCCAGCATGACGCGCACCTTCTCGTTGTTTGAGATGTCGCTCATCTGCTTGTAGTGTTGCTCCTCCTTCACGCCGAGGTTCTGCAACAGCTGTGCAGCCTCGCTCTCGGCCTCCCAGCCGATCATCTCGGCAAAGGCCATCTCCAGCTCGGCGGCGTGTGTGCCGTCCTCTTCGGTCATCTCCTCCTTGGCGTAGAGTGCTTCGCGCTCCTTCATGTTCTGCCACAGTGGCTGATGACCCATGAGCACAGTGTCCATTACAGTGAACTCGTCGTACTTGAAGTGGTCCTGCTCCAGCACCGACAGGCGCTCGCCAGGTCCCATCTCCACAAAACCCTTGTTGGGCTCCAGCTCACCGCTGATGGCACGTAATAACGTGGACTTACCAGCGCCGTTGGCCCCGATAATTCCGTAGATGTTGTTGTTAGTAAACTTCAGGTTGACGTCCTTGTAGAGCGTCTTCTTACCAAACTGAATGGCTAAGTTTGTAAGTGTTATCATACAAATAATGAATATTCCTTGACATCCCATGCCAGGGCGGCCGCTCCAAGCACGTCGCGTTCCACCTCGTTAAGAATGGAAGTGAGAATCTTCACCTTTCCTCGCATGTTATGGAACACATGTTCCTCGAACGAATCCACTGCCGGATCAATGATCCACTTGCCGGCATGAGCCACGCCTCCTGCCAGGATGATGGCTTCGGGATTGAATACCGAGGCATAGTTGGCCAGTGCTATACCCAGCATGTCGCCCGAGCGACGGAAAGTCTCAATGGCCACCTCGTCGCCCTTCTCACAGTATTCAAAGACCAAGCGAGGAGTGAGTCGTGGCTCATTCTTCATGGGCGATGACTTTCCCTCGTTTTCCATTATTTCCCTCACCGTGCGCAAAATGCCCTTTGCACCAACGTATGCCTCGAGGCATCCCTTGTTGCCGCATCCGCAGAGACGGCCGTTATGCTTCACACAACTGTGGCCTATCTCGCCGGCAAAGCCCTCAGCACCAAGGTAAGCCTGACCGTTGCAGAAGATACAACTGCCTACGCCATGACCAAGATTCACCACAATGAAGTCCTTCATGCCGTGGGCAGAACCGTAGACATGTTCTCCCAGGGCTCGCACATGAGCATCATTGCCCAGTGCCACAGCCAGACCCAGACGGTCGCGCAGCATCGCTGCCATAGGAATCTTGCCCTTCCAAGGAAGGTTGGGAGAATACTCAATACACCCCGTGAGGAAGTTGCCGCTAGGAGCACTGACACCCACGGAGCGGATGGTCTCATAGCCACCATTGGCTTCCAGGAAAGGTAGGATGTTATCACTGAGATAGGTTACGAAATCGTTGGCCGTAGGGAATTCGGTGGTGGCAAACTCGGTCTTGGCCAGGATGTTACCACGCATGTCAACTATGGCATAGACGGTCTGCTCTATGCTTATGTCGATACCTACAACACGGTTCTTGATGGAAGTCTGAATCATGGTTAATAGATAATTAGTGCACAAAAGTAGTAATAAATATTGACACGACCAAGCGTTTCACATTTTTTTTGTTTTTTTATGGGAGGTGGCTACGGCTCAGTCACACCTCATGCTTAATATGCATTGCCCCTCGCCGGTGTAGGGAATCTCGTTTGTCTAATTCCGCGGAATGGGTTGCGCAGCAATCCGTGAAATCCGTGAAATCCGTGAAATCTGTGAAATCTGTGAAATCTGTGGTATCTGTGTGAGACAAGTAGAGATATCTGTATGAGACAAGTAGAGATATCTGTGTGAGACAAGGCTGGCACACGGAGGATGTTTCGTCTCACAGATTTCACGGATTTCACAGATTTTCGGCTGCGCGTGGTGGGGCGGAATTAGACGGAATTAGACGGAATTAGACAAGCAAGATTCCCTACAGCGGTGGTTTACGGTATCCGGTGTAGGGTAGGCTAAAAGGTTGCCAGCTCATTGTAAACACGCTGGACTGGAAATCCCATGACGTTGTAGAAGCTGCCGGCAATGGCCGACACACCGATATAGCCTATCCACTCCTGCACGCCGTAGGCGCCGGCCTTGTCGTAGGGGCGGTATTTCTCCAGATAATAAGCTATCTCCTCGTCGGAGAGACGCTTGAAGGTGACATCGGTAGTGGCAGAGAAGCGGCGCTCACGTCCCTTGGCCATCAGACACACTCCTGTCACCACACGGTGGGTGCAGGCGCTCAATGTGCGGAGCATACGAGCAGCGTCGTCCCTGTCATGGGGTTTGCCGAGCACCTGGCCTCTTACGATGACTATCGTGTCGGCAGTGATAATCAGCTCGTCGTCGCTCATCAGGGGCCTGTAGGCAGCAGCTTTCGCACAGGCGATATGCTCTGCCACCTGCTCTACGGGCATGGTGCGAGGATAGCTCTCGTCGATGTCGGGAAGCACCTTGACCTCAAAAGGTATGTCAAGACCCGCCAGCAACATCCGGCGGCGCGGAGAGTTGCTGGCGAGTATCACATGATAGTGTTTCAGATTGTCTAGCACCTTCGTCGTTTTTATTGTTCCATCAGGATTTTTCTTGAATGGCCATTGCCACCCCGCTCGATGCATAGTCCGTGAGGAGTCTCCATGCGGCGGCCACGCAGGTCGTAGTAGGTCTTGGGACCGTCATTACCCTTTTGCGTCACCTCCTCGATGGCCAAGCCGCCACGGTCAATCATGAAGATATAGGTGCTCAGGCTGCGGGCAGGCATCTCGACGAGGATCTCGTTTGTAGGTTCAGTGATTTCAACCTCCGACTTCTGACAGAGCTTGTCGCTCTCATTGCCCGTCGACAACCACTGTGTGCCGCTATTCACTTTGTAGGGCAGCTTGATGAGCAGGTCGCGAGCTAAGGAAGTTGTGTCAATAGCCATGACGATGAGCGAGTCGCCTTTGATGTATGCCGAGAACTCAAAGGGATCTCCTTCTCCCGACTCCTTGTCGCGTGAGGTGGTCAGGCGGGTAGAGCCAGTGACGTTCTTGGAGAAGTGAGACATGACAAAGGCGCGAGGCAGCAGCTCGTCCTTTTTGTTTTCTGCGCCATACTTCGACTCGCCCGTTCCGGCGAATGCCCAGTGGGCACGCAGATACCAGTAGATGTAGCCTGAGCAGCCGGCCAACATACACTCATTGAGCTCTTCGGCAAAGATCAGGTTCTCATGCCACGTGGGCAGACTTCCGGTATTGTCGGTCACGGAGTGCTCGGTCATCCATACCTCCTTGCCATACTTGAGAGGAAGCACGGCCGCTTTCTTCATATACTCGAGGGGAGCATGGCCGTAGAGGTGGCCTGCCACGATGTCAACCTGCTTGCGGCAGTCCTCGTCTATCATGAGCGGGTCGGTATAGTTCTGAGTGAAGCCCAACGGCTCGCCACTGATAAGCCTCACGCCAGGATAGGTTTCGCGGTCGAGCATCCAGGCATGGTTCTTGACAAGCTTTACCAAATCCTCAGGGTCATAGAGGCAACCGGAATAGCTCACCCACCAGTCGGGCTCGTTCTGGATGGAAACGGCATCGACATCTACTTCTTTACTCTTCATCCACTTCAAGAAAGAGTTCAGCCAAGGGAAGAACTTCTCGTAGCAGTCCTCGCGCAGCTTGCCGCGCTGGTTGCCCTGATCATCAGCATTGCCGCCCTGAGCAGTGCCGTTGGTCTTGAACTCGCCGGGAGGCGACCAGGGCGTTCCGAAGACGATGCCGCCGCGTTTCTTCACAGTCTGGGCAGAGGGAAGAGAGCCGTTCCAGTCGTAGTCGCCCCACCCGTCGGCCTTATCAGCCATGTTAGGCGAGATTTCCATGCGCAAGATGTTCAGGCCGATTTTAGACTTGGCACCATAAAGCTTACTCACACAAGCGTTGTCGGTGCCGAAAGGTTTCATGGCACCGTCACAGCAGGCACCACCGAAGCCCGTAATGGTCTGCATGAGCTCGTTGTTCACCGTTAAGACATAACGGGGTTTGGCTGCTTGCATACTAGTAAAGGCAGCAAGCGCCATAATACAAGTAATAATCCTTTTCATATTGACAGGTATTTAGTAATTCGCGTGCAAAATTACAAAAAAAAAAAGAACCAACCAAATTTTACAGAATAAAAGAGCGGCTTTTACCCCCAGAGAAAAGTCGCTATTCCTTTCGCTGGGAATGGTGGCAATGTCGGCCACAAGCACAAATTAATCATCTGAGTTTTTTCCAAAACGAAGAAAAATTGAAAGTTTTGGAAAAAACTCAGCTATGTTTCAATAATTCTTATTACCTTTGCAAAAAATATGGAAAGATATGGACAAACTGGTAGGAAGAGAACAGGAAATCAAGCAGCTAAAGGAGTACACATCTTCAGAAAGACCTGAGTTTGTGGCCATCTATGGCAGACGGCGTGTGGGAAAGACATTTCTTGTCAATCAGCTGTTTGGGGGAAAACTGGCGTTCTCCATGACAGGTGTTCTTGGAGGGTCCAAGTACGAACAGATGGAGGCATTTGTCGATGCCATGCAGGAATATAGCGGCAAACTGCCAGAGAAGCCCAGCTCGTGGATGGAGGCATTCCGCCTGTTGAAGCTCCATCTGAAAAAGAAAGTCAATGGCCGCCGGCGTTGCATCGTGTTCCTTGACGAACTGCCCTCAATGGACACACAGCGTTCTGGATTCGTCAGGGCACTGGGCTATTTCTGGAACAGCTGGGCTTCGCTGCAAGACAACCTGACGCTGATTGTCTGCGGGAGTGCTACGTCGTGGATGATACGCCACATCGTTGACGACAAGGACGGACTGCACGACCGCGTCACTCACGAAATGCACCTGCGACCGTTTACGCTAAAGGAGACGGAACAGTACCTGAAAAGCCGTCACTTCAAGTGGGAACGCTTGTCTGTCATACAGGCATATATGGCTTTAGGCGGGGTGCCCTATTATCTCGGGCTGCTGAACAGCAACGAGAGTTTCGCCATGAACATCGACCGCCTGTTCTTCAGCGAAGACAAGGAGCTTCGAAGGGAGTACAAGCGGCTATATTTCACGCTCTTCAACCAGCCGGAATCCTACATGGCCATTGTCAGTGCCCTTGCAAGAGTGAAGTCGGGACTGACGCGTGACGAACTGCGGACAGCACTGGGCAAGGAGTCCAGCGGTTCGCTGAGCAACAAGCTGGAAGACCTTGTTAACTGCGACATCATCCGCAGATATGTCGTCCGTGACAAGAAACTGAAGAGAAAGTCTGCCATCTATCAGCTGATGGACTTTTTCTCCTTGTTCTATCTCACATTTGCTGACCGGGCAGAGGCAGAGGTGGGCTACTGGAGCAACCATATAGGAACACCTGAAATGAACACATGGCTTGGATTGAGCTTTGAACGGCTTTGCATGGCTCACGTGCATCAAATCAAGCAGGCCCTGCATATTGAAAGCATTGCTACTAAGTTCTACTCATGGAGAAGCCTTCAGGACAAACCCAAGGCTCAGATAGACATGATTCTGGAACGTGCAGACGGCATCATCAATGTTATGGAGATGAAATATAGCAACGCGGAATATATGCTGGATAGCAGTGAGACGCGCAATATCCGCAACCGGGTAGAGACCTTCCGCAAGGAAACGGGCGTAAAGGAGGCCCTCTGGCCAACCTTGGTCACCACCTTCGGTTTGCACAGCGGCATCCATTCGTCCACCTTTGTGGCTACATTGACGATGGACGATTTGTTCGAGTATTAAGCACTCGGTTTTTCCAAAACGAGGGAAAACTGATAGTTTTGGAAATATTGGTGTCCGGGGAAACGGACTGAAAGGCCAATAAGCTATCAGCCCAGGGCAACGCCCTGGGTAAAGCGATGTTCCCAGCTACGCCCTGTAAGGGCAAAAGCATTGATAATGAAGGCTTTTGCCCTTACAGGGCGAAGGCTGTGCGCCAAACTCACCCAGGGCGTTGCCCTGGGCTGATAGCTTATTGGCCTTTCAGGCCGCAGTAAGCCCCAATTATTATAATTCTCTGAAAACGCCTGTACCTACAGGAACTACGAAAGGGAAGCCAACATTTCCCCGGACACCAATATTTTGGAAAAACTCAGTTGCTTAGCTCAGTTGCTTAGTTAACCCTATTACAGAGAAAAGGTAGTCTTTTCTAGGAGAAAAGGTAGTTCTTTCTAGGAGAAAAGGTAGTCTTTTCTAAGGGGAAAGGTAGGCCAAGGGTTATAGCAGCAAAATGGGGAGGGGCAGACAGTGTCTGCTTCCCCTCCCCATTGGGTGTTTAAGTCAAGAGTGAAGATTACTTCTCAACTTCAACGAGGCGCTGCAATCTAGCTTGCTGAGTCATGATGGTAATGACTGCAGAGATATCAGCAACATCAACAACAGTATCTTGGTTAACGTCAGCCTTATCATAGGTTGTGGTGCCTGCCATATGGCTGATGACTGCAGAGATATCAGCAACATCAACAACAGTGTCATCATTCACGTCACCATCATATACAACCGGCTTATGACCGAACTCGAAGATAGCGGTATTTGCACCTTCCTTGACCATGAAGTTTTTGGTGCCCTCTGTATCGATAAGAGTCTCAAACATATCCTCAGTCATCCAGACAACGTCCTTGATCTCGTATTTGTTAGCCTCT
>JAEEGL014499701.1_pt1 | contig 10618 bp, 10 predicted proteins | sample 9134231 | NCBI WGS metagenome assembly JAEEGL01 (sample SAMN16246548, study PRJNA631951) | gut metagenome | biome: gut microbiome; feature: rumen; material: fiber-attached | host: Bos | place: Iran: Karaj | collected 2018-10 | reverse complement strand
TCGTGCACCTCGAGTACTTCGACCTGAACCCCACGCCGCCCATTGCAGCGCACCTCAACCTCCTCGACGGCACCATGCACGAAGGCTTCCGTGGCGAGAAATACAGCTACTAAAACCGGAAACAATGACCAAGGATTTCATCAAAGACCCCTTCTTCCCGGAGTGCCCCATCCGCAACGTGCTGGCGCGCATCGGGAGCAAATGGGCACTGGCGGTGCTCTATACACTGGGAGGCAGCGACACTGACGCTCACGGCGAGCACACCGCACTGCGTTTCAAAGACATCGAAAAGGCTAACCCAGACTGCTCGCAAAAGATGCTGACCCAGACCCTGCGCGGCCTGGAGGCCGACGGGCTTGTGCGACGCACGGTATATCCCGAGATGCCGCCGCGTGTGGAGTATGCCCTCACCGACCGAGGCCGCTCGTTCCTCCCCGTCATGCGACAACTCATCGACTGGGCTTACCACAATCTGCACGACATCATCAATGAACGCGAGAAATACTATGGGCAGGATTGAGAACATAGATTTCTGCATCCGTTACCTGCTAGAGCAGAACCACACGCAGATCGATATTCCCACCACACTTGCCGAAAAGCAACGACTGTTGCGGGTGTTAATGAACATCTGGGAGCCGCAACCGTTGAGCGGTGATTTCTTTGCTGCACAAGATGCCGAGTTGCAGGCACAACAAGTCGATAAGGGGGTGGTGGAGCCTATGGACAACCTTTGGAAAGGTGATATTACAAGGCTCAAGATCGACGCTATTGTCAATGCTGCCAATAGTCGTGGACTTGGCTGTTGGCATCCATTGCATGCCTGCATCGACAACGCAATTCATTCCGCTGCTGGACTCCAATTGCGTCAAGCGTGTAATAATATACTGAATGGTGGATTGATTGATACCGGAGAAGCTATCATCACGCCAGCCTATAACTTGCCCGCCAAATATGTGATTCACACTGTTGGCCCCATCATTTCCAATGACATCCCCACACCTGAGCAAGAGAGACAGCTGGCCGCGTGCTACATCAATAGCCTTCGTTTGGCAGAAGCCATTGGTTGTCGTTCGGTAGTTTTCTGTTGTATCTCCACCGGCGAATTCCGCTTTCCTAACCGTCGTGCAGCCGAAATAGCTGTTGAGGTCTGTAAGGATGCACCGATTCAAGTTGTTTTCAACGTCTTCAAGGATATAGACTATGACATCTACTGCGAGTTACTCGGAAAGGCTTGATTTCCTCCGTCGGGCGATTGACAAGGCGGATAATATCATCATTGGCGCAGGCAGCGGTCTGAGCACGGCGGCTGGCATCGACTATGGCGGCGAGGACTTCCGCAATGAGTTTGCCCCATGGATTGAATGCTACGGCTTCACCGACCTATATACCTCGTCGTTCCACCCTTTCGAGACGCAGGAAGAATACTGGGCCTACTGGGCCAAGCATATCTGGTTCAGCCGCTACCGCACAGGCGCCACCGAGCTGTACAAGATGCTGCTACGGCGTTTCCCAGAAGCGTTTGTGGTGACGACCAATGTCGACGGCCAGTTCGAGTTGGCTGGGTTCCCCGTGGAAAGAATCTTCGCCACACAAGGCGACTACCGCTGGTTTCAGCCGGCATCAGGGTCGCCGAAGATATTGATTGACAATCGCGAATGGGTGATGAAGGCGTTGCCGCTCATCGAAGATTGTCGCATACCCACAGAGATGATTCCCACCATGCCCGACGGTAGCCCCGCCGCCATGAACCTGCGCATTGACGAGACCTTCGTCGAGGACTTTCGGTGGCACCAACAGGCGCGACGCTATACTGACTTTGTACAACAAGCCTCGCAAAGCAATCTTTTGTTATTAGAATTTGGCATCGGATACAACACGCCTGGCATCATCCGTCTTCCTTTTGAGCAGATGGCGCAACGTTTTCCTGACACAACGTTGATACGTTTCAATCGTGACAATCCTGAACCTTACCTCGAAGACCTGGCTCGATTCACCGTCTTCACTGAGGATATCTCCGAAGTAATTGGTCAGTTATAAAATAAGTTACATTATCTCATCGAGCTCCAGCCAACGGAGTTCTTTTTCGTCAAGCAGGGCCATCAACTCGCCGATGCGGGTGCTGGCCTTGGTTATCTCATCGGGTGCGCCACCGCTGCAGAGCAACGTTTCTAGGGCGGCTTTCTCTTGGTTGAGAATCTCTATCTCGGCCGTCAAAGCCTCGTATTCTTTCTGCTCCTTGTAGGTGGCCTTCTTCTTAGTGTTTAGTGTTGAGTGTTCAGTGTTTAGTTGGCTGGCGCGGTCGGCGGCTTTGCGCTCACGTTGCTCCAGCTGCTGTTCGCGTTCTTTTCGCAGGCGCTCGATGCGATAGTGGGTGTAGTTTGAGTGGTAGTCGCGTATCTTGCCACCTCCCTCGAAGACCAAGAGGTGGTCGACGATATGGTCCATGAAGGAACGGTCGTGGCTGACGATGATGAGGCAGCCCTTGTAGGTTTGGAGGAACTGCTCGAGGATTTGGAGGGTGTAGATGTCGAGGTCGTTGGTGGGCTCGTCGAGGATGAGGAAGTTGGGGTTGGCCATGAGGACCTGCAACAGGTAGAGTCGTCGTTTCTCGCCGCCGCTGAGGTTGCCGAAATAGTTGTATTGTGTGGTGCCGTCGAAGCCGAAGTAGGTGAGGAACTGGTGAGCCGACATGCTCTTTCCGTTGTCAAGCTCAATTTCTTCGGCGATGTCTATGACGAGGTCGATGACGCGGCGGTCGGCGGGTGCCGACATGCCGGCTTGGGTGTAGTAGCCGAATTGGATGGTTTGGCCCACGACGACGCGGCCCGAGGTGGGCTTCAGTTTCTCGGTGATAATGTTGAGGAAAGTGCTCTTGCCGACGCCGTTGGGTCCAACGATACCTATCTTCTCGCCACGTTTGAAGACGTAGCTGTAGTCGTCGATGAGGTCGCGATAACAGATATTGTAAAGCTCCAGTATCTTACCGCCGATGCGCTCGGTCTTGACGGTGAGTTGTGGGTGGCTGTCGTCGAAGCGGGTGTGGGCTTTGGCTTCGAGCTCGTAGAAGGCGTCGATACGGGCTTGCGCCTTGGTGCCGCGGGCTTGTGGCATGCGTCGCATCCATTCCAGTTCGGTGCGGTAGAGACTGCGGGCTTTCTCCACCTCGGCGCGTTCGTTGGCTTCGCGCTCGGCTTTCTTCTCCAGATAGTAGTCGTAGCGGCCGCGATAATGATAGAGGCGTGCATTGTCGAGCTCATAAATGTTGTCGCACACGTTGTCGAGGAAGTAACGGTCGTGGGTGACCATCAGGATGGCCAGTCGCTGTCGCGAAAGGAATTCCTCGAGCCACTCTATCATGTCGATGTCGAGGTGGTTGGTGGGCTCGTCGAGGATGAGCAGGTTACAGTCGTCCATCAGCAGGCGGCATAGGGCCACCTTCTTCTGTTCGCCGCCGCTGAGGGTTTCCATCTGGCGGTCGAGAAGGGTGTCGACTTTCATGCGGCTGAGTATCTCCTCCATGCGCTGCTCGAAGGTCCAGGGATCCTCTGTCTCGGGGCGTTGCACGTTGTAGACAAAATCGCGCACCAGTTGTTTAGGATAGGCTTCGGGACTTTGTGGGAGATAGGCCAGCTTCAGGTCGCCTCGGAAAGTAATCTTGCCGCTGTCCTGTAATGTATTGTAGCCCCTTTGCCCAGCTGAAGTCATTATTATATTCAGCAATGTCGACTTGCCGTAGCCGTTGCGGGCGATAAGCGCCGACTTCTGGCCGGTGTTGATGCCGAAGGAGATGTCTTCGAAGAGCATCTTGTCGCCGAAGCTCTTGGTCAGGTTCTCGACAGTGAGTAGTGCGTCTGCCATCACTTGGTTAGCTTAAGGTATTCCTTGCGGGCTTTCTTCATGAGCTTCATAAAGCGCTTGTCGGCATGCAGGCGAGCTACAGCGGCACTGGCGCAGAGGCGGGCGGCATCGACGTCACTTTGCCAATGGTAGCCGGCTATCACGCGGCTCTGGCCGTACATGTAGCCTCGTGCCAGTATGGTGTCGGCTTTTTCGGGAGCCATCTCGGTGAGCAGCAGGGCGGCGCTCCAACCCAGTATGGTGTGGCCGGAGGGGTAGGAGCCATTGGTGCGGAGCCAGGCCTCGTCGCTGGGGTAGATAGTGGGCTCGCTATAGTAGACATAGGGACGCGTGCGCATGTAGTGGTTCTTAGGCAACTTGCCTGCTTGGTCGGTGGTGACAAGGCCGATGGTCAGCATCTTGTAGATAGCTGGTGTGGCTTCAGACGAGATAGTCATGCCGAGAACTCCGCTAAAAATACGACAGATATTGTCAACGCTCCACACGGCATCGCCTACAGCGATGGCTAGACGGACACTGTCTTTGCGTTGCTCCATTCCCCAACGGTACTGCGCTTGGTCGTACTGGAAGGCGGCGCTTCCTTCGGATGGTGGAGCAGGGAGAAAATATACGGCGTTTGGCATGAGGGTCGAGTCCAGCAGGGGCTTCTGTGCGGTTGCAGCAAGTGGAAATAGCGCTAGAAGGAGGAGTATGCGTTTCATGGTTTCAACAGCTTGTCGGTTTGCTCTTTGGCTTGACGGTTTATTTCGGGAGTGAGGTGTTTGTTCACAGCACGCAGGGCCATCATCAGGGCGGTGAGGTCGTCGGTGAAACCCAAGGCGGGGATGAAGTCGGGCACGAGGTCGACTGGCAGGATAAGGTAGCCCAGCGCACCGATGATGAGGGTCTTGGTCTTGATGGGGACTTCTTTCGACTGAAGCAAGAAGTAGAGCTGCAGGGCAGGGTAGAGCACCTTGGAACCCACCTTTGCGGCGATGTGGCGCACTTTCTTCCAGAAATTATCATCGTTGTAGTGCCGTTCGTACTGCGGCGCTGTCTCAAGTGTGAATTTTTCCATGTTTTTCTTAACGGTGTCGCTTTCAAAATATTGCATACCGATATATAATATTTCCACTGTAACTGCGTTAAATAGGGGTATGAATAACATAGACAAGTACAATTCTCTTAGAGCGCAATACCCTGAGTTTGAATACACAGCATACCATTGGAGGGTGACCGACGAAGGATTGAAGGTGTGGTTCGACTTCCGTATGGGTGAGGTCGAGTTTCATCCCACGGCACTGGTCGAGCGGCGTCCGTTCCTCGACATGAATGCGCCCGACCTCGACTGGATTGTGTTTAATATCGGTATGGTCGAGCTGGTTAGCTACTGGAAGTGTGCCTGCCCTCCGACGGTCAAGGTGCTTTGTGGCAACCTTACCGACGAGCAGGTGGCTTTCTGGAAAAAGCTCTACTGGAACGGGCTCGGCGAGTTTTTCTATACCAACGGCATAGAAGAGACGCCGGAGGCTTTTATGGTAGTGGAAGTGGAGAGTACGCGTGAACAAATGCTACCCACTACCCACTACCCACTACCCACTCATTACCTAGTGCCAGTGGGGGGCGGCAAAGACTCGGTGGTGACGCTCGAGTTGCTGCGTCGTGCAGGCAAACAGATAAGGCCTCTCATTATGAATCCCCGCGGAGCCACCGTGGAATGTGCCCGAGTGGCAGGCTTCCCGATGGATGAGGTGCTGGTCATTCGCCGCACCATCGATCCCGTGCTGTTGGAACTTAACAAGCAGGGCTACCTCAACGGACACACCCCGTTCAGCGCCATGCTGGCGTTCTATACCCTCCTGGCCGCCAAGCTGAGTGGCATCCCCAACGTAGCCCTCAGCAACGAGAACTCGGCAAACGAGAGTACAGTGCTCGGTACCAGCGTCAACCACCAATATAGCAAGAGCCTCGAGTTTGAGGATGATTTCCGGGATTATATAGGGTGTAGTGGGGAGTGTGTAGTAGGTAGCACTCGTGGTCAAATGCTACCCACTACCCACTGTCCACTGTCCACTTTTAATTATTTCAGTTTTTTGCGTCCGCTGAGTGAGTTGCAGATAGCCATGCTGTTCAGTCAGTTTGCTGACTATCATGATGTTTTTCGCTCCTGCAATGTGGGCAGCAAGCAGGATATCTGGTGCGGCCATTGCGCCAAGTGTCTCTTCGCCTACATCATCTTGTCACCTTTTATCGAGCCTGCCCGGCTCAATGCCATCTTCGGCAAGCCGATGCTCGACGACCTCACGCTGCAGCACGAGTTCCGGCAATTGATAGGTGAAGCCGAGACCAAACCCTTTGAATGCGTGGGTACCGTCAGCGAGGTGCGCCAAGCGCTGAGCATGGCATTGAAACGCTGGTATCCAGACAATCGCCCTGCGCTATTGAAAGACTATAACCCTATAGATACTATAGGTACTTTAGGAACTATAAGCACCATCGGCAACCTCACTCCCGAAGAACGCCAAATACTTCAATCATGTTTAGAGAAAACCTGTTAAGAGCTCTGCTGGAGAGGCATCGCATCCTGATTGCGGGCTATGGCCGCGAGGGACAGAGTGCCGAGCGGCTGATAAAACGTTTTGTGCCGGAATCACAATATACTATCGCTACGCAGGTGGAAAACGGCAAGTGGAAAGACGCATGTGGAGAATGGCGGGAGGATTGGCCGTTTGATTTGGTCATCAAGTCGCCCGGTATCCCCAACTTCCACCTTCCTCCCATCATCTTTCAGTTGACAAGTCTGACGGACTTGTTCCTGCAGGTGTATGGCGACCGTGTGATTGGTGTGACCGGCACCAAGGGCAAGTCCACCACCGCCAGCCTCATCCACCACTTGCTGCCAGGCTCCATCCTGGCGGGTAACATAGGCATACCGCTGTTCGATATTCTGGACGACCTCCGTGAGGACAGCCTTGTGGTGGCCGAACTCTCATGTCATCAGTTAGAGAATATCCACCGCGGACCCCATGTCGCCGTGTTGCTCAACCTCTTTCAGGAACACCTCGACCACTATGATGACTATATGGGCTACAAGATGGCCAAGATGCAGATTGCCCTGAAGCAACAAACGGGCGACCACTTCTTCTATTGTACCGACAACGAGGAGCTACGCTTGTTAGTTAAGAGTTATGAGTTAAGAGTTAAGAGTGAATTGCATCCATATTCTATCAGTGATATCGACGACACCGAGAGGGCCTTGCTGGAGGCCTGTCCGCTGGAGGGCGAGCATAACCGTAGCAACGCGTTGGTGGCATGTCGTGTGGCATCGCTTGTGAAGCGTCAGCCTCTTTCCTCTTTTCACAGTTCACTTTCCTCTTTCCATGGCCTGCACCATCGTATGGAAAAGGTGGGAACGGTAGCAGGCATCACATGGTACGACGACAGTATCTCGACCATTCCTGCCGCTGCCATCGCCGCCGTGCGGGCCCTCGGGCATGTCGACACTCTCATCCTCGGCGGCTTCGACCGTGGCATCGACTACACGCCATTGGTCGACTTCCTGAAGAATAATCCAATACAGAACCTTGTTTTTGTCGGCGCCGCCGGCCGCAGAATACAGCAAATGCTACCCACTGCCCACTACTCACTACCCACTCATATCGTCGAAGACGATTACACGAAGATAGTCCCTTGGTGTGCCGAGCATACGCCGCAGGGTGGGGTGGTGATCCTCTCGCCGGCGGCCGCCAGCTACGACGCTTTCCGCAACTTCGAACACCGCGGCGATTTCTTCAGAGAACAGATATTTAAACTCAATCAGATTTGAAAAGATTTGAAAAGAAAGGCTACGCGATAATAGTTCTTTTATAATCTTTTACAATCTGATTGAGAAAAAAAGAAAATTATGATTGATTATAAAGAAATAAGGAGAACTCTCCACGAGCATCCGCAGACTGCCGGCAACGAGCAGTTTGCACATGATACAATAGTGAATCATCTACAGGGATTGCATCCCGACAAGGTGTACACCCATGTGGGTGGCTATGGCGTCATCGCTGTCTGGGGCAAGGACCCGCAGGCGCCCACTGTCGCCTTCCGTGCCGACACCGACGCCCTCCCCATCGGCCACCGTTGCGGCCACGACGGCCACACCACCATCCTCCTTCGCCTGGCAGAGCTAGTTGATTCCGCTAAACAGAACACAGAACACTTAACACTAAACACAAAAAGCAACATCCTGTTGCTTTTTCAGCCCGCTGAAGAGACTGGCACCGGTTCGCGGGCGGTCATCGAAAGTGGCATCCTGCAACAGTATAACATCCAGTTGTTCTATGCGTTGCACAACCTCCCTGGCTATCCGCTGGGCACCGTAGTGCTCTGTCCGAAGACTTTTGCCGCCGCCTCCACGGGCATCATCTACCACCTCGATGGTCGTGAAACCCACGCCTCCACCCCCGAGCTGGGCCTCAACCCCGGCTTGGCCGTGGCCGAGATAATCAATAGGTTTAATGGGTTTAATGGGGTGGATGGGGAATTTCGGCAGAGCACCCTCATCTGCGTCCGTCTCGGCAGCCCTGCCTTCGGCACCTCCGCCGGCCACGCCGAGGTAATGTTCACCCTCCGTGCCTTCACCAATGCCGCCATGGAGCGCCTCCTCGCCGACGCCAACGTCGCCGTCGACGAAATCGCCGCCTGCCACGGTCTCAAGGTCTCCCGCATGCTCCAGGAACCCTTCCACGCCACCGAGAACGACCCCGACTGCGTGGAGGAGATACGGAAAGCCTGCGAAGCACAGGCCCCGCAGGACGATTTTCAATTTTCAACTTTCAATTTCCAGTTCAAGGACCAGCCTAACCGCTGGAGCGAGGATTTCGCCGAGTACCTCCTCCGCTACAAGGGCGCCATGTTCGGCATCGGCAGCGGCGAGCACCAGCCCGAACTCCACCACCCCGACTACGACTTCCCCGACGCCCTCATCGAGCCTGCCGCACAACTGTTCTTCCGTCTGGCAAATCAATAACCATACAGCGGTAAAGCAAAGTCGGGTTGTCATTACTCAATGGCAACCCGACTTTGTATAAATAACAAGTCTTGGTGATTTTTAGATGCTTGTTCTGCTGTTGTTTACATTCGATGTGCTACCGGTCTTCTTCTCCAGCTTGATGTAGTCGGGGAAGGGAACCTGGGCGGTGCCGACGCTGATGCTGGGCTTCACACGCAGGCCCACTTTCGACGAGATGCCTTCGTTGGTGAAGCTGGAGGCAAAGGTCTTCAGTGCGTCGACGCCTTTCTTCGAGAAGAGGTCGGCCAGTTCGGCGTTGACACCCAGCGGCACGGTGGTGGTGGCACTCGGCTTGATGGTGTAGCTCTTGGTGTTGACCCCGTTGGCCATATCGGTACCGTCGATGGCGAGAATCCAGTCGAGTGCCGTCATGGCGGCCTTGGTGGTGGTGGGGTTGGTGATGTCGACGTTCACATCCATCGTCAGAGGCACCTGCTTGCTCTGGTAGGCAGCCACAAGCTTCAGCACATCGTTGGCCGTGAGGTTGCCTTGGGTGAGGTTTTTCACGTTGACGCCTGCCACGCTGACGTTGGTGACGTTCTTAAGGTTGAATTGGCAGTTCACGAGGTTGGCAACACTGACGAACTGGTCGGCGACCTGGGTCAGCATGTCGCACGAACTGAGCAGGATAGAACCTGCAAGCATGAGGACTAGGGTTATCTTTTTCATGCTGCAAAAATACAAAACTTGCCCGACATGACAAAATCTTTTTTTGACGTTTTCAGAGGAGAAAAAAATACCGTTTGATTTACAATATATTACCGAAATACCGTCGCCATTTCTATTGCTGTTCTATTACTGTTCTTTTGCTGTTCTTTTAGAATTCTAAAAGAACAGCAAAAGAACAGCAGTTAAACGACAGAAGAAGAGGCGGTTGCAAGGGCATGTTTTTACCGATTGAATGTAAGTGGTGAAGACAGGAAAAACTTTTTTTGGCCATGTCGCTCAGGTTTTGTATCTTTGCTTTTTGGTTTAAAAGTAAGGTTTTATTATATATCTATATATTTCAAATCATTATGGAAGAAAACAATGCTGCTGAAAAGCAACTGAATTTCCTTGAAGAGATTATCGAACAGGGCCTGAACGAGGGCAAGTACACCAGCATCCAGACCCGTTTTCCGCCGGAACCCAACGGCTACCTGCACATCGGCCACGCCAAGTCGATTTGCATTAATTTCGGACTGGCAAAGAAGTATGGTGGCAAGACCAACCTGCGCTTCGACGACACCAACCCCGTGAAGGAGGACACCGAGTATGTCGACTCCATCCAGGAGGACATCCACTGGCTGGGCTTCGACTGGGCCGAGAAGCATTATGCCTCGGACTATTTCGAACAGCTCTACGAGTGGGCCGAACTGCTGATACAGAAAGGCCTTGCATACGTCGACGACCAGACCCTCGACGAGATCCGCGAGGGCCGCGGCACGGTGACTACGCCGGGCAAGAACAGCCCCTACCGCGACCGCAGCGTCGAGGAGAACCTCGACCTCTTCCGCCGCATGCGCGCCGGCGAGTTCCCCGACGGCGCCAAGGTGCTGCGCGCCAAAATCGACATGGCCCACCCCAACATGATGTTCCGCGACCCCATCATGTACCGCATCCTCCATGCCCACCACCCCCGCACCGGCGACAAGTGGTGCATCTACCCCATGTACGACTACGCCCACGGCCAGAGCGACTCCATCGAGCATATCACCCACAGTATCTGCACGCTGGAGT
>JAEEGL013869223.1_pt1 | contig 10618 bp, 8 predicted proteins | sample 9134231 | NCBI WGS metagenome assembly JAEEGL01 (sample SAMN16246548, study PRJNA631951) | gut metagenome | biome: gut microbiome; feature: rumen; material: fiber-attached | host: Bos | place: Iran: Karaj | collected 2018-10 | reverse complement strand
TCGCGGGGCAGATAAAAGCCGAACGCGCGCAGCACGCCCGCCACGAACGACGAGCAGTCAACGCCGTTGTCCAGCCCGCCCCAGCCGTACAGCGTGCCTTCGTATTTGAAAGCCTGCGCGATAAAATTGGCATATGTGAACGTCAGGTATCCTTCGTGCGCGGACGCGCGGGGCAGCACAATTTCCTGTTTCGAAAGGGTCCCGTCCGCCGTACGCACCGGCTGCCATACGCGGATGCCGTCTCCGGTGCCTTCCGCCTGCGCGTCTGTATAGAGCGGCAGCTTTACACCCATATCCAGATATTCTCCGCCCGCGCCATCCGGCCCGAACAGCGAATCGGTGATCACCGCGAACTTCTCCGGCGCGGCAAACTCCGCCCATTCCGATTCGGAGCAGATCGCCGCGTTGTCCGCCCGCGTCCAGCCCGAGTAGTAGTACGAAACCACAAACAGGTAAGCGTTGTCCGCGGTGCGCCACAGCACGCGCACGGGCATGCCCACGTACAGTTCGGTCTCCTGGATGCGGTCCAGCGGGTTGTCCGGCGCGTTGTAGAAACTGAGTTCGGAGGGCAGCCGGCGCAGGTCCGCGCGCTTCACGATGATGCCGTATTCAACGGTGTTCTGCTCCGGAACGGCGCCAACATTCCTCAGCGCGCAGATGGCGTCGAATTCCGCCTGCGTGATGGCGCGGCCGGTCTTGTCGTACTTGGGCAGCGCGGGCAATTTCGCGGCGTTCAGTCTGGCCTGCAGTTCCGCCCGGGAGAGCGTGTCCGGCAGCGCCGCGAGATCGGTCAATTTATCGCATTCACGGAGCATACGCGCGTTGTCCGCGGCGATCTGCTCGGGCGTCATAATTATTTTTTCCGGTTCCGCCAGACCCGCGATCAGCGCCAGCGCTGAAGCATTGTCCGAACCGATGAACAGCTCGTTCACCGCCGGCGCGGGAGTGGCCGACGTGTCCTCCGTCGACGTGGGCGCGGCGGTAGGAGCGTCTGTAAAGGACTCCGTGGGCTCAGCGGTCGCGGGGTCTTCCGTGGGGTCCGGGACGCTTTCCGTCGGCAGTGTGCCGCTCGTAAACGAAGGGACCCGGGGCGTTTTTCCGCAGCCCGCAAAGCCGCAGCACAGCGCCAGCAAAACAGCCGCCGCTGCCGCCGTATGCGCCGGTGACAGCCGCCTGCCGCGCGATGTTGCGCCCGCTTCGGAGCGATCATTTCGGTGTCTTGACATATTACGGATCCATGCCTCGCGGCCGAGTTCAGCTGATCTGTGCGCCCGCGGGAATATCGCCGTCAACGGTGACCAGTACGAGTTTTTTGCCCTTTGTCGCCGCCAGGATCATGCCCTGAGACTCCACGCCGCGCAGTACCGCAGGCTGCAGATTGGTGATCAGGATGACTTTTTTGCCAACCATATCTTCGGGACTGTACTGTTTGGCGATGCCGGATACCACCTGACGCGTTTCGGCGCCCACGTTCAGCTGCAGCTTCAGCAATTTGTCCGAGTCCGGCACTTTTTCGGCGGCAATTACTTCCGCTACTTTCATCTGCACTTTGGCAAAGTCGTCAACGGTGATCAGGTTGGCGCCGTTCTCCTCCGCCGCTTTGGCCGCGCCGCCGTCTTTCGTCTGCGCGGGAGCGTTGCCCTGCGTTCCGGCCGGGGCCGCGGCCGCCTTGGCCTCGTTGTGGATCCGTTCAAGTTCTTCCAGTTCCTTTTTCGCGTCGATGCGCGGGAACAATGCCTCGCCTTTCTGTACGGCGGTGCCGTCGGGGTACACGCCCCACTGCGCGGCGCTTTCCCACGCGGTCAGTTCGGAGCGGCCGTCAATGCCCAGCTGCGTCCTGATCTTCGCGGGCGTCTCGGGCATGAACGGTTCGATCAATATGGAGATGATCCGTATGCCTTCCAGCAGCGTATACATCACGCCCGCGAGCCGCGCCCGGTCCGCTTCGGAAGTATCCGCGGTCTTGGCCAGCACCCAGGGCGCCGTTTCGTCAATAAACTTATTCAACCGCGATACGCCGCGCCAGATCTCGGTGAGCGCCGAGGGGAACTGGAGCGCGTCCATCTGCGTCTGCACATTGTCATATATCTCCGCGAACAACCCGCGGATCTCTTCGTCGGGCGCCGCGAAGGTTTTGTCCGCCGGCTGCACTCCGCCGAAATATTTCAGCTGCATCGACACCGAGCGGGACACCAGGTTGCCCAGGTCGTTGGCCAGATCCGCGTTGATGCGGCCGATCAGTGCTTCGTTCGTGAACACGCCGTCGGCGCCGAAGGGCACTTCGCGCAGCAGGAAATAGCGGATCGCGTCGCAGCCGTATTTGGCGCAGAGGATGCGGGGGTCAACGACGTTGCCCTTGGACTTCGACATTTTGCCGCCGTCAATGAGCAGCCAGCCGTGCCCGTACACCTGCTCCGGAAGCGGCAGATCCAGCGCCATCAGCAGCGCGGGCCAGATGATGGTATGGAAGCGTACGATCTCTTTGCCCACCAGATGCACCTGCGCCGGCCAGTACTTTTTGAACGCGCTGTCGTCGTCACTCGCGTATCCCAGCGCCGTGATGTAGTTGGAGAGCGCGTCCACCCACACGTACACCACGTGCTTCTGATCGAACGTGACCGGGATGCCCCAGTCGAAGGACGTTCTGGACACGCACAGGTCTTCCAGTCCGGGCCGCAGGAAGTTGTTCAGCATCTCGTTCTTGCGGGATACGGGCTGTATGAAGTCGGGATGGCTCTCGATGTAGTCGATTATGCGCTGCTGATATTTGGAAAGGCGGAAGAAATAGCTTTCTTCGCGGGTGCGCTCCACGGGGCGGCCGCAGTCGGGGCACTTCCCGTCCACCAGCTGCGTCTCGGTCCAGAAGGATTCGCAGGGCGTGCAATACCAGCCCTCGTACTCGCTCTTATATATGTCTCCCTGATCGTACAGGCGCTTGAATATCTTCTGCACGGCGGCAACATGGAAATCGTCCGTGGTGCGGATAAAGCGGTCGTTGGTGACGTTCATCAGCTTCCAGAGCTCTTTGGTGTTGGCAACGATCTCGTCCACGTACTCCTTCGGCGTGACGCCTTTTTCCGCGGCTTTGCGCTGTATCTTCTGGCCGTGCTCGTCCGTACCGGTGAGGAACATCACGTCGTAGCCTTTAAGGCGTCTGTACCTGGCTTCCGCGTCGGCGGCAACGGTCGTGTACGAATGTCCTATATGCATGTTCCCGCTGGGATAATAGATTGGTGTAGTGATGTAATAAGTCTTGTTCTTGTCTGCCATGCTGACAATTCCTCCCGGTCAAATTCGCCTTTCCGCCCGCCCCGTCCGGGCAGCTTCAAGGTGTCAATAATTGTACCATTTTCGCGGCATTTTTGCAACGGCGGAACGGGCAGGGCTCTTTTCCTGATTCCGTGATAAATCTGTGCCGGGCGAATTGCCTGCCGTGCCGTCAGGCACCGGGGATCAGCTGCCCTTCGCTCAGCCGCTTTACGCCGAGATCAACGCACCTGCGGTAGAACTCCTGCCACTCATCCGCAAACCCGAACATGCCGTTCAGGCTCAGTTCGAACTGCATGTAATCAAAAGACAGGCGGGAGCGCCTTACGTGGGACAGCTGGACCTGGGTGATCCCTTCGGCAGTTTCGGCATTGTCCCAGAGCGCCTTATAGTTGTCCGCCGCCTCCTGATCCACGATGCCGTTATACAAAGTCCAGGTATCGGCGACCAGATTCATGTGCCGGCCGGATCCCTTCAGCCGCGACGTGAGGTCGGTAAAGTAGGTGCGGATATTGGCCCAGCCCGGACCGTAATAGGCTTCCATGAACTTTTCGGTCAACGCTTCGACGTCGGCGTCGGGATCCCAGAGCAGCCTGGCCATGAGGTAGCAGCGGAGCTCGCCGAATTCGCCGCTGTTGCCTTCCTGATACATGCCCTGCTCAAATACGCCCAGCACGCCATTGTCGTGGAAGAAGCGGATGTTGGGCGCCAGCGAATCAAGGTTCATGTAAGGGATCAGATACTTGGCAAAATCGGTGGTGTAGTCCCAGATATAAATGCGGTCGCAGATCTTGCCCCATTCGGCCAGCGCGCCGGCGATGCCGGAATTGCCGCCGCAGGTCCCCAGAGGATGGAGCGTACAGCCGCCGGTGCAGTACCGCACGATGACGTTGGGGCGCGGTCTGGTCAATTTCGGCGGCGTGGTGGAGAACTGGTACGCCAGCGTGTCCACCGCCACGTCCGGGTAATCCTCCGCGATATCGTCGGCAATGGCGTTGACGAAGCGGATGAGCGTGCCCGCCGGGCTGCCTTCCTCTTCATTGACCGCGCGGCAGTTTTCGCAGGTGCAGTAGCTCGCGATCACGCCGGCGTCGTTTTGCGATACCGACACGATCTTGGCCTTCGGGTCGTCCGCGAGCCATTTCCGGACCGTCCGTTTGGCGATCTCAAGCACCTCCGGATTCGTGAGACAGAGCTGGCTGTCGAGCGCCGTGGTCCTGCGCACGCCGTCGATCTCCGAGAAGTATTCGGGGTGGCTCTCGCCGTACTCGTCCGGATTTATGATCAGCTGGAACGTATGTACGAAAAACGGCCCCGCGTAGTACAGTCCCGAACCGTATTTGCCGTCAAGCTCGCGTCTGTTGCCCAGGCAGCCGTTGAGCCGCAGTTTCGTGCTCAGTTCGCTGTCGTACGAGCAGCTCCAGTAAAGGTCGCGGTATTCGAACGCCGGATTGTCGGTATACGCGCCGCCGGCTTCCAGCGGCAGCGTCAGCGTATCCGTGCGGGGGACCGTCTCGGTATCTACGGCAAAAAATCCGCAGCCGAGGCTCTCCAGAAAGTCATACACGCCGTACAGCGTGCCCCGGCCGTAGAAAAGTTCGGAGCTTTCGGGGGCAATACCGGTGATGAACACTCTTTTCCCGCTCCTGGCCACGGTAAAGCCTTCTCCGACGATCCCGCTGCGGTCAACTTCCCCCGCCTTTTCGCGGTTCGTTGCCCCCAGGCAGATCTCGGTTTCACGGGGCTTGGAGCGTTTGTCGCTGACAACGGCAAATTTGTATCCGGTAATGAGTTTGAGGTATTTCTGCAGCTGCTCCGCGGCGGTGCGCAGGACTATCGGCCCGTTCTCCGGGTACACGATCACGTAGTTGCTCTTCCCCTCGTACGCCAGATATTCGTCGCCGTTTTCGGTGAGCGGCAGGTCAAACGTCTTCGGTTCGCAGCCTGAGGTCAATGCCATCACCGCCGGTATCAGCATCGCTGCCGCCGCGGTCAATATGAGTTTGCTTCGTTTTTTCATGATTGCTTTTCCTCGATTTTTTCAATATTTGGATCTGTCGCTTTATTTGAAAAAGCCGATATGGATTGCCTCCTCCGGGCAATGGAGCGCGCATTGCCCGCAGCGGATGCATTCGGCGTTGTCCGGGGTGCGTGTGGGATCGACGCCCATGCCGCACGCGCGGGCGCAATTGCCGCAGGAGACGCATTTGGTGCTGTCCACCTTCAGCCGCACGGCGGAGATCTTGTTGAACGGCGCGTAGAACGCCCCCAGCGGGCACAGGTATTTGCAGAACGGGCGGTATATCAGCAGCGAGAGCAGTACGATGATGCCCAGGATCGAGAGTTTCCACATGAACCGGCCGCCGAAAAGCCGCCCGACGGAGGAATCGGCAATGCCGACCAGGATGCCGGACACGGTCCCCGACGGACAGATGTATTTGCAGAACACCGGCACCAGTTTGAATATGAGCGGCAGCACGATCACTGTCACGATCAGCACCGCGTATTTCAGTTTGCGCAGGATCCGGTCGCCTTTGAAAGTGCGTATTTTTTTGAAGAACGGGATCTTGTGGATAAGGTCCTGCAGCAGACCGAACGGGCACAGAAAGCCGCATACCGCGCGGCCCAGCAGCACGCCGAAGAATATCAGCAGCCCCAATACGTAATACGGGAAGCGGAATTTTCTGGCGTTGAGGAAACTTTGCAGCGCGCCGATGGGACAGGCGCCCACCGCGCCGGGGCAGGAGTAGCAGTTGAGGCCGGGCACGCACACGGCTTTAGAGGCGCCGGCAAACGGTTTGCCGGTGAAAAAGCCCTTGAAATTGGCGTTCTGGATGAGGGCGAACAGGCCCTGAAACACGAGGCGGTAGCGCCGGAAAAACGTTCCGACGCGGTGCTTCGCACCCGAATTCTGCCTGTTTCCGGTTTTGTGCGCCGTTTTTTCAGCCAATTCCCACACACTCCAGACACAGTTTGACCGCTTTGCTCCAGACGGCGGTGAGCTGCTTCGACGCGATCCCGACCGCGATCAGCGCCAGCGCCGCAGCCGCGAGCAGCACGGAGAGAGCGGCACGCCACGGGTGCCTTTTATTGTCTTTTTCGCCGGTGCGCGCTCTCACGATCCACCTCAGCCCAGCAGTCCGTCAACGATCGTTTTCCAGCCGTTGTAGTCGTTGGCGCCGACAACTTCTTTGGCGAGCAGATTGCCGCTCGCGTCCACGAACAGCGTCGTAGGCACCGCGGAGGCGCTGTAGTTTCTGAGCGCGTCTTCATAACGCACGATCGGGTACGTGAGTCCGTTCCCGCTGATCAGCTGCCGCGCCTCGGCGTCCATGTCCGTGGATTCGAACACTCCGACAATGACCAGACCTTTGTCCTTATACGCCTCGTAGAGCTGTTCCAGTTCGGGCAGCTCGCGGATGCATGGCGGGCACCAGGGTTCCCAGTAATTGAGCATTATCACTTTCGCGGAGGCAAAATCCGCCAGTTTTACTACGTTTCCGTCAATATCGTGCGACACGAAATCGTACTTTCCGCGCGCGGCGGAAGTGCCGTCGCCACTCTCGTTCTGTATCTGCTGCGACAGGTCGTCAATCTCGTCCTTTATTCCGCTCCACAGCTGGCCGAGTCTCTCGCACGACGCCGTCGAGAGCAGCATGACCGCCGCGCAGAGCACCGCCAGCAATTTCGCCGTTCCTGATCTTTTCATCCCGGGTCGCCTCCCCTCGCCCCCGATTATACACAAAACCGGCGCCCGTTTGCAACTTTTTAAGCACGGGGTCAGACCTCTGTTTTAAGCACGGGGTCAGACCTCTGTTTTAAGCACGGGGTCAGACCCGCGGCTTAAAAAACCGCGTTTAAAGATTGACGGACGGCGGTGGATGGTGGTATATTTTGCGTTGTCCGCGGCGGCCGGCAATGATGCCGGCGCCGGAGGATCATCCGGACCGCGAAGAGCGGTAAGAGCGGAGGCAACGCAGAATGAAATTGACTTTTTTAGGCACCGGAGCGGCGGACTGGGACATCAACGCATACGAACCGGGCAAAGAATTCCGACGGTTTTCGTCGGCAATAGTGAACAGCGACCTGCTCATTGACCCCGGGCCGCACATTTTCCACTTCGCGGAATGCGCGGGCAGGCCCGGAATGTTCGACGGCGTGCGGGATATTATTGTCACCCACACCCACGGAGACCACTTCTGCCCCGCCACCGTGGAAAAACTCTGCCTGAACGGTCCCCGCAGCACGCTCTGGGGCGACAAAGCCTGCCTGCGCAAGCTCGAACGCGCGCTCGGCCCGGAAAAAGCCGCGCAGATCGACTTCCGCGAGACCGCGGTAAACCCTGACGAACCGTACCGCGTGGGCAATTACGTTATCCGTCCCCTGCGCAGCAACCACGCCACCGACGACCGCGCCGAGACCACCCGCCTGTACGTCATCGAGGAGCCGGAGACCCGCCGCATCCTGTACTACGGCTGCGACAGCGCGTGGATCCCCACCGAATCCTGGAACGTGATCAAAACGCTGCCCTTGAACGCCCTGGTCCTGGAAGACACCTGCGGCGAGCTCGCCACCGACGACTGGCGCATATTTGAGCACAACACCATCGAGATGCTGGAACTGATGCTCCGGATGTTCCGGAAATACGGCTGCTTCGCCCCCGACGTGCGCTACTACACGTCCCACATGGCCCGGACGCTGCACACGGATCATCAGCGGCTTAAGGAAAAACTGGCGCCGCTGGGCGTCACGCCCGCGTACGACGGGATGACAATTACAATATAATGGCAAATGGCAAATGGCAAATTAATGGGCAAAGGGCAAATGAATTGAGGGCAATATGGCAAGACGGAAACGCGAAAACATCATTAACATGCACTGCCACATTTTCCCCGAGAAGATCGAGGAAAAGGCGGTGAGCGCCATCGGCGCGTTCTATGACATACCGATGCAGAACAAGGGCACGTCGGAGTACCTGCTCGAGGACGGGCGCGCGGTCGGCGTAAGCAGGTATCTGGTCTGCTCCACCGCCACCACTGCGCATCAGGTGGAATCAATAAACAATTTCGTTGCCCGCGAAGCCGCGCTGCATCCGGAATTTATCGGGTTCGGCTCGCTGCATCCCGACTATGAAAATGTTGCCGCCGAGATCGACCGCATGCTGACGCTGGGACTGCGCGGCATAAAACTGCATCCGGATTTTCAGAAATTCAACATTGACGACGAGCGCGCGTTCCCGATCTACGAAGCCGCGGAGGGCCGCCTGCCCATACTGTTCCACACCGGCGACGACCGGTACGATTTCTCCAGCCCCAAGCGCCTCGCCCGCATTCTGGAGAGGTTCCCGAAGCTGGTGGCGATTGCCGCGCACTTAGGCGGATACCGCGACTGGGTCGACGCCGCGGTCAATTACGGCAATCCCCGCGTGTACATTGACACCTCCAGCGCGCTGATGTTCGTCCCGCCGGAACAGGCGGTCAATATCATCCGCGCCCACGGCATCTCCCGCGTCTTTTTCGGCACCGACTCCCCCATGTGGAGCCACAAAGGCGAAATGGAGCGGTTCAACGCCCTGCCCCTCACGCCGGAAGAACGCCGGCTGATCCTGCACGAAAACGCAGAAAATTTTTTAAAGTTATAAGTTTTAAGTTGAGGTACGGCGTCATCATCCGATTCTCAGCATTTGCCCTTTGCCATTTGCCATTTGCAATTATTCGAAGAACTCCCGTTTCCGCCTGAGCGACACCGAAAGCAGCAGCCCGATGCAGATATAATTAGTGATCATAGCGCTGCCGCCTTTGCTGATAAAGGGCAGCGGCAGTCCGGTTATGGGCATGATGCCCAGATTCATTCCGATATTTTCAAAAATATTGAACAGAAACATCGCCAGGATGCCGGCGGCAACGCACTTGCCGTACATATCCCGCGCCCGCGCCGAAATGTAGCACATCCGGAGCAGCAGGACCGCGAACAACAGCACCACCAGCGCGGCGATTATAAAACCGCCCTCCTCGCCGATCACCGCGAATATCGAGTCGGACATTTTGACCAGGATCTTCTTGCCGCCGTTCATTGCCCCCTGCCCGACGCCCTGGCCGGTGAGGCCGCCGGAGCCGATCGCCGTCTCCGAACGGATCAGCTGCAGCGAGTAATCCGGGTATTTTTCCGGGTCGATAAATGCGAACAGTCTTGCCCGCCGCGTACCGTTCAGGTAGAACTTCCAGAGGAAAGGTATTGCCGCCCCGCCCAGCGCGAGCACGGACAACACATACCACCACTTCGCCCGCCCCACGAACAATACCATCAGGAACGAGAATGTCAATACCATTGCCTGCCCCATATCCTTCTGCAGGATGATCAGGCCCAGCGGGACCAGAAACGCAAATGAAATGATCGCCACGCGCCGGAATCCGAACCCTTCCTCCTGCGCCTTTTCGAGTTCGATGGCGATCACCAGCACCATTGCCAGCTTCATCAGTTCGGAGGGCTGATACGTGAAACTGCCGATCCCGATCCAGGAACGGCTGCCGTAATCCTCCACGCCCAGCGGCGTGAAAACGCTAAGCATGAGCAGGACGTTGACCGCGAAGAACGGCCAGGTGATCTTTTTCAGCAGGTTGTAATCGAAAAACGCCAGCACCAGCGCAAATATCACGCCGACGACCAGACCGGCGATCTGCGATCTCATTGCCGACGTGCCGCCGTCCGCGTACATATTGCTCACGGCGCTGCCGAGGTATATCAGGCCGATGAAGGTAATTGCCAGCGCGATCACCAGCAGGAAATAGTCGAATTCCACGAGGTAATCCACCGGTTTGGTGACGGATATCTCGCGGAACAGACGGTGCTCGTCTTTATGGACGATCTGCGCGTTGCTTTTCCTGAATCGGGCCATGGCGGGTCAAGATCGGGCCGGCGTCAGCCGAGGAAAACATTGTTGACTTTATCTTCCGCGGCATCCGCGGCTTTTTCTGCGGTCTCCTCCGCGTCGGTGGCAATATCTTCGGCGGTATCTTCCGCGGCGGCGGCAATATCTTCGGCGGTTTCCTCCGCATCGGCGGCAGCGTTGGCCACGGCCTCAGCAGCGGTCTCCGCGGCGGCCTCCTCGCCCTTAATCTCCTCCAGCGCGGCGGCAAACCCGCTCTCGCCGGCGTCAACACCTTCCGCGGTCCCCTCGTACACCGCCTTCTTCCAGCGCACTTTAAAGTCGATGAACAGCGCGATGCCCACGATCACCAGTATCGCGGAAAGCAGCTGCGAAACGCGGATCCCGGTCTTGCCGATGTACAGGCTGTCCGTCCGGAGCCCCTCTACGATCATGCGCTCGACGCCGTAAAGGATCATGTACAGC
>JAEEGL013764127.1_pt1 | contig 10618 bp, 8 predicted proteins | sample 9134231 | NCBI WGS metagenome assembly JAEEGL01 (sample SAMN16246548, study PRJNA631951) | gut metagenome | biome: gut microbiome; feature: rumen; material: fiber-attached | host: Bos | place: Iran: Karaj | collected 2018-10 | reverse complement strand
TTGCTTCGTAGTAAATCTCATAATTGCCGCTGTGACTTCTCGGCGGAATGTTTCCTTCAAAAAGATCCTTAAGTGTGTTCTTCTGAAGCTCTTTTGCAAAATGCTTCTTAAGACTTCTGTTTGCAAAAAGCAGCTCATCAGTCTTCATACATCTTACATAGATTGCACTTCCCACGTTATCAAGTACTGCCTCTAAAGAATTAAAGGAGCTGGCAATGGAGTTCCTCTGAATTCTCTTGGTAATGATATTCTGCAGGATCTTGATGGAATCATTTATGAACTTGATATCATTTACGATCCACTCTCTATTCTCTCTGGTCTCTGCAAAGCATGCATAGAAAGGAATCTGTTCTGCTATTACAATGGGAACTGCCACAACGGCATATATTCCAAGGTCCTCAAGCTGTTCCCTCTCACCGGCATTCATGGTGGTACTGCCGGATACAGCAACCATCTGGGAGCTTCCGATGAACCAGCATCTGTCCAGATCATCGGTCTCTTCGAAGACGTTGTATGCGCCTTCGGTCTTCCACTGTACTATGGCATCCATCAGGTGATCTTCCTGATGCATCCTTGCGATAAAGGCATTGCTGATATCGAGGTATTCACAGATTTTCTGCAGGATCTGCAGCATTACGGATTCAATCTCATCATCGCTGTCAAGGAGAGATACTATCTCCGTCATTATCTCAGCGCGATGGAAGGAAACCTTGAAATCCTCTGATCTCTTGAAATTCTCTGCTGTAGAAGCTGCTGCCTCATCCTCTGTCTTTTTCGCCCGAACCATTGCAACAGAAGTAATCCTGACAAAATCAAGAGTATTGTAAAATTCCTTTTCAGTTATCATGTGGGGGAAATCGCTTACGGGCTCAATGTCGTACAGATCCGGCTCATACTCAATATCCTTGAGTACGGCGCAGATAATCCATACTAATCTTGCCTTGCCTTCGACCTTGGCAGCAACAGCAGCAATCCGAAGATTGGGGATCAGTGTGCGCTCAACGGCCTGATCCTCCAAATCACCTTCGGTTACTCTCTGAAAAATGTTTCTGATATGAATATCATCAACAGCTTTTTTTATTGTGGAAACCTCGAGCGGGCTCCCTGAAAAATCGGAGATCTTCTCTCCTGACATATCCAAACAGCATAAATAGACTCCTGCTATGGATGTAAAGGCATCCTGCCATCTCCGGAGTTCTTTATCCCGTATCTTTATTGAATTTGCTGAGTTTTTATGGCCTTCTCGTTCCAAAAAACCCGCCTCCTTGAATATGTATTATTCGTCTACACTGTAGTTAGGCGCTTCTTTTGTAATGTGAATATCATGAGGATGACTCTCTTTGAGTGCAGCGCTTGTCATCTTAATGAACTGACCATTTTCTTTTAACTTATCTATTGTATCACATCCGCAGTAACCCATACCTGAACGAAGTCCGCCGATGAGCTGGAATACTGTATCTTCTACAGTTCCCTTGTATGCTACACGGCCTTCAACGCCCTCGGGAACCAGCTTCTTGGCACCTTCCTGGAAGTATCTGTCCTTAGAGCCGTTCTCCATGGCTGCGATTGATCCCATTCCACGGTAAACCTTATATTTTCTACCCTGGAAAAGCTCGAAATCGCCGGGAGCCTCGTCGCATCCTGCAAACATTGAACCCATCATAACAAGGTTACCGCCTGCAGCGATTGCCTTTGTGATATCTCCTGAGTACTTGATACCACCGTCTGCGATGATCGGGATACCATACTCTTTTGCTACTGAATAGCAGTCCATAATAGCTGTGATCTGAGGAACACCGATACCTGCAACCACACGTGTTGTGCAGATAGATCCGGGTCCGATACCAACCTTAACAGCATCTGCACCGGCTTCGATAAGAGCCTTTGTAGCAGCAGCTGTAGCAACGTTACCAGCGATAACCTGAAGATCCGGGAATTTTTCCTTGATCATACGAAGGCATCTAAGAACGTTCTCTGAATGTCCGTGTGCGGAATCAAGTACAATAACGTCAACCTTGGCATCAACAAGAGCTGCTACACGGTCAAGGCAGTTAGCACTGATACCAACGCCTGCTCCGCAAAGGAGACGTCCCTGATCATCCTTTGCTGAAAGAGGATACTTGATTGTCTTTTCAATATCTTTAATTGTAATAAGTCCTACAAGATTGTAGTCATCATCAACGATAGGAAGCTTCTCCTTCTTGGACTTTGCAAGGATCTGCTTAGCTTCTTCAAGTGTGATACCTGCCTTAGCAGTAACAAGGTTCTCACTTGTCATTACGTCCTTGATCTTCTGATCAAAGTTTTTCTCGAATTTAAGATCACGGTTAGTGATGATACCAACGAGCTTTTTGCCCTCTGTGATCGGAACACCTGAAATTCTGAACTTAGCCATAAGAGCGTCAGCATCAGCAAGTGTATGCTCAGGTGAAAGTGAGAAAGGATCTGTAATAACGCCGTTCTCTGATCTCTTAACCTTATCAACCTCATCGGCCTGAGCCTCGATTGACATGTTCTTGTGGATGATACCGATACCACCCTGTCTTGCCATAGCGATAGCCATGCGGTGCTCAGTAACTGTATCCATACCTGCACTCATCATAGGGATATTAAGTCTCAGTTTCTTGGTAAGCTGTGTGCTTACGTCAATCTCATTAGGTACAACCTGTGAATATGCAGGTACCAAAAGTACGTCGTCAAATGTAATTCCTTCGCCGATAATCTGTCCCATTATTACTCCTCTTTCCTTCCTTAATCTGTAAATACTTTACGTGGTGCCACGTTTTTAACTGCTTCAACCATCTGAGAGTTAGGTTCAAAAATAACCTTTTCTCTGCCGTCATAATACATTGTATATGTAGGATCAGGCTGTTCATTTGTTCCAGATGAAAAATCAAGTGTTCTGTAATTAGTGTTTTTACGATAATCGTCCAGATGATAGGACCTTGAAGGAGCCAGGGCTTCCATCTTATCAGTCTCGAAAACTGCTACCCTTTTTCTCCTGCTCTTGTTAAGAATCTTGTCTACTGTGATCTCTCTCTCACAGTACTGATACTCATACTCAATAGAAGCATTGAGTGATACGAAGTAACCCGCTACAGCAAAAACTATACATGCGATTACGAGCACAATCATGCCGCCCAAAAATCCCATAATAAAAGCGAGAGCTGCCAGTGTAAAAAGCACATACTTAAGCACAAGCATTAGAGGTGATGCTTTTCTGGCAACCAGAACTTCTACGTAACTGTTGTCATTCATCATATTGATTTCCTTCCGATTAACTTTTTAAAGGATATGATATATTAACATACAATAACTTGCAATAATAATTATACCTAGAAAAAAGAAAAAAATTAATAATAAAAAATAAGATTTCTTATAATATTCACAATTTTGTTTTATAATCAAAAAGTTATTATAGGAAAAAAGGAGTTACAAAATGAATATAAATGAAGAAAAAAGAAGCCAGTGGCAGGCTTTGAAGGGCATGGGCTTCAAGGCGCACCTTGAATACTTCTGGGACTATTACAAGATCCACACCTTTGTAGCGATCTTTGTAGTGGTAATGCTGGTTATGCTGGTTCGTGATATCAGCTCCAACAAGCCCTATGCACTGAATGCCATGTTTATAAACGCAGCATCCTTCATAGGATCCGATACCCTGGAAGCAGAATTCGCAGAGGCTCAGGGCATTAATACAGATGAAGAAGAAGTATATATCGATACAACAACTTCTCTCTCAGCTGATGGAGCAGGCGGTCAGATGGATTACACCACCATGGAGAGAATATATGCCATGATAGCTGCAAGAGAACTGGATGTTTTCGCAGCTGACCCTCAGCTTTTTGAGAAATACAATCAAAGCGAGATGTTCCTTGATCTTAGAGAAGTTTACTCTGAGGATGAGCTCTCAGCCCTTGGTGATAAGGTCTACTACATGGACAACACAGAAGTACTTAAGGCAAAAGAAGAAGCTGCGAAGGCTCTCGAAAACGGAGAGATGGTTACTGAAGAGGCTGAAGACAGCTACGAATTTGTAAGAAGAGATCCTTCTGAAATGGATCAGCCAATTCCCACAGGCATAATCCTTGAGGACAATCAAAAGCTTACAGACAATGAATGCTATATAGGCATTACACCCATCGCCGGCATCGTTGCCAGCACTGAGCGCCCTGAAGTATCCAAGGCTTTCATCGATTTTCTTTTAAAGTAAAGCGTATTTAAAAAAGATATTAGGCAACAATTAAAATTAGCTTCGCACCATTCACCGAAATGAATGTGCGAAGCTCTTATTTTTTTCTTAATCTATTAAAGCTGTGTCATTACGAAGATATCGTAAATGGCCTTTATTGCTTTTTCAAAGTCCTTGCTCTCCACACCGATTATGATGTTAAGCTCGGATGAACCCTGATCGATCATTCGGCAGTTTACGTTTACATGAGCAAGAGCTGAGAAGATTCTTGCTGCAGTACCGCGCTGTCTCTTCATTCCTCGACCAACTACCGCGATAAGTGCAAGGTCTGATTCGATCTCCAGAAGATCCGGCTTTGCAAGGCGATGAATCTCAGAAACAACTGCCTGCTCCTTATCAATGAAATCCTCCTGAGCTACGAACACCGTCATGGTGTCGATTCCTGAAGGAACATGCTCGATGGAGATATCCTGATCTTCAAAGGCCTGAAGAACTCTTCTTACAAAACCAACCTCTGAATTCATCATATCCTTATTGATATTCACACAGCAAAAGCCCTTCTTACCTGCAATACCTGTGATTGTGAATTTGGATTTTTTAGCTGTGGATTCAACGATCCATGTGCCTGCATCATCAGGTCTGTTGGTATTTCTGATGTTGATCGGAATACCTTCTTTTCTTACAGGGAAAATCGCATCCTCGTGAAGAACGGAAGCGCCCATGTATGCAAGCTCTCGAAGCTCTGTATAAGTGATGGTCTCGATGGGCTGAGGTCTGTCAACGATTCTGGGATCAGCTACAAGGAAGCCTGATACATCAGTCCAGTTCTCATAAACATCAGCATGAATAGCTCTTGCGATAATGGAACCTGTGATATCTGATCCGCCTCTTGAGAAGGTCTTTATTCTGCCATCCTCATACGCACCGTAGAATCCGGGGATTACTGCATTCTCAACACCCTTAAGTCTCTTTGAAACTCTTCTGTTGGTGATCTCAGCATCAAATGAGTCATCATCATCAAAAAGAACGACATCCTTGGGATCTACAAACTCAAAGCCAAGATAGTTTGCCATCAAAACGCCGTTAAGGTACTCACCTCTTGATGCTGCGTAGTCTTTTCCGGCTTTTGCCTTGAACTGCTTCTCAATCTCAGCGAACTCATCCTTAAGAGAAAGCTTAAGCTTAAGTCCCTTGATGATCTCGTTATATCTGGCCTCGATTGCTGCAAGCTGCTTGGAAAAATCTTTTCCCTCTTCAGCCAGTGCATAGGTCTGATACAACATGTCAGTAACCTTGGTGTCGCTGTCGCTGCGCTTACCGGGAGCAGAAACTACTACGAATCGTCTCTCTGTATCTGCGTGAATGATCTCTGCAACCTTCTTGAACTGATTGGCATCAGCGCAGGAGCTTCCGCCGAACTTAACTACCTTACTCACTTTTCATAATCTCCTCTCAAAATCCTCATATCTTATAACATCCCTAATCAGTGATTTTGGAATGCTTTATACATTTCTTACAGCAGTCTGATGTAGCCTCTGATATTGCCGAGTACTGTTAATTTTTCTTCAAAAGCTTTTTCAGAAATAACTTCTGTAACAAATGCGAATTCACCGCTTACGCCTGATGCTGTAACTTCCTGGGCACCGGGAAACTGGGCAAGAGCTGCGTCCTTAGCTGCTGCCTCAACTCTTACAAAGAACTGTCTCTCTGCATGCTCGTTGGACTCAACCTGTGCAGGAACATTTCTAAGATTCCAGTCGATGTGCTTGCCCCTATGCTTTACTATGTCGATCACGTCAGCTACAACAGCAGAAGCTGTGGCTTCCTTGCCGGCGCCTTTTCCATAGTACATAACGTCGCCCAGCATATTTCCGTGAACATCTATTGCATTGAAAACTCCGTTAACGGTAGAGAGCGGATTGTCCGCGCCAACCATGAAGGGTGCTACCATTGCGAAGAACTTTCCATTTTTTCTCTCGCAGCTTCCAAGGAGCTTGATGGCTCTTCCAAGACTTCTTGCATATTCGAAATCCTCAGAGGTGATCTTGGTGATTCCTTCTGTATAGATATCCTCATGCTTAACGAACTGACCGCTCATTATAGAAGCAAGGATAGCTGTCTTTCTGCAGGCATCATGTCCCTCGATATCTGCTTCAGGATTTCTCTCAGCGTAACCCTTTTCCTGAGCAACCTTAAGAACAGAGTCAAAATCCGCATTCTCCTTATCCATCTTGGTAAGGATGTAGTTGGTGGTTCCATTGAGGATACCTCTAATGGAATCAAGTCTCTCATGTCTGATTGAATCATTCATTGAGCGAAGCACCGGGATACCACCTCCGACGCTTGCCTCAAACAGGTAGCTGACATTGTTTTTCTTTGCCAGCTCAACAAGTTCAGGGCCGTGAGCCGCAACCAGCTCTTTATTAGATGTACATACGCTCTTACCTGCTTCAAGTGCTTTCTTTTCAAAAGTAAAAGCAGGCTCGATTCCTCCCATAGTCTCGCAGATTACTTCTACCTCAGGATCATTTAAGATCACATCGATATCATGAACAACTATTGATTCATGCTTATCCCCAGGAAAATCACGAAGATCGAGGATGTATTTAAGCTCAATATCTTCGCCTGCGCTGTCTGCGACCTGCGCACCGTTTGTATCCAAAACATATGCAACACCGCTCCCCACAGTGCCATATCCTAAAACCGCGATCTTTGCCATTACGAATTCCTCCTCTTAAATAAGTCTGTCTGATTAAGTCTGTATAGATAAATTTCCTTCTTCCTTATACTTCGGCGTTTCTACCGATAATCTGCACCCTGTGTACACGAGGTGCGGACTCAAGCTTCATAAGAAGCTCTGCGATATCTCTGGTAGTAGGTAAAACCTGAATTCCTACCGAGAGAGCCGCAACTCCATTATAAGGTATTGCCTGATGAATTGTCAGTATATTCGCACCACATTCAGAAATTATCCTAAGAACATCTGAGAGAACTCCAAGCTCATCATCCATCTGCAGGTTAAGTGTAAGTGTGGTACCCTGCAAACTGTCATGGAATTCATATATGTCGTCCTTGTATTTGTAAAAAGAACTGCGACTTATACCAAGGCGCTCGGATGCTTCGTTTACAGTCTTACATTTTCCGGTATCAAGAAGCTTCTTGGCTTCGAGAACCTTAAGCAAAACCTCCGGCACCGCCTGTTTTTTCAAAACATAATATCCGGTTTCTTCCTTCATACTACTTCCTCTGAAATAATAAGATTGGCGCTGCGTGTCCAAGTCGCATAAAAACTGAATTTGAGAGTGTTTTTGTACCGCGGACATTTGTGCGCCCTTGAACGATATTATCACAGAACTTTTTCCTTGGCAAGAACTTTAATGAATTAAATCGAAAAAGTTTTTTAAGAGCTTTGACATCACATAAAAAAACTGAGTATAATCACAATATGTTTTAAATTGCATGAATGGAGACAGAATATGCACTTTACTAAAATGCACGGCTGCGGAAACGACTATATTTATATAGACGGCAGCAAAGAAAAAATCGCAAAAGAAGAAAAGCCTGAGCTTGTAAGATACTTAAGCGACAGACATTTTGGCATAGGCGGCGATGGCGTTATTTTCATAAACAAATTTGAAGATGACCTGGCTGACTTTGAGATGGAGATGTACAACGCTGACGGTTCCTACTCTGAAATGTGCGGAAACGGCATCAGATGCGTCGCTAAGTTTGTCTATGACAAGGGCCTTACCGATAAGACCAAGCTTAAGATCGTAAGCGGCGGCAGGGTCAGAATCCTTGACCTTAAAACCGAAGACAACATCGTTACAAGCGTCAGAGTGAATATGGGTGCACCTATCCTGACACCTGTTGAGATACCCCTTGCTCTTCCTGATGAGAGGGCCATGAATTCAAGTCAGATTGTAAACTACCCCATCACTGTTATGGACAAGGAATACAATATCACCTGCGTATCAATGGGTAATCCCCACGCAGTCGTTTTCCTGAACAGGGGCATGGATTTAGACTCCCTGGATCTTGAGAAGATCGGACCCAGATTCGAACATCATACATTTTTCCCTAAGGGAATAAATACAGAATTCGTAACCATAGACGATAGAGAAAACGTCCACATGCGTGTGTGGGAGCGCGGAACAGGCGAGACTCTCGCCTGCGGCACAGGATGCTGTGCTACAGTAGTAGCCTGCGTATTAAATGATCACACCTCCGACAATATAACAATTCATGTCAGAGGTGGTGAGATTAAGTGTAAATGGGATCGTGAACAGAACACTGTCTTCATGACAGGTCCTGCCACTACCGTTTTTGAAGGAGACGTTTAAGATATTCAGACAGCGTATTACCGGCCTTTCGGTGTTCGCTGTCTTTTTCTATGCGCTCCATGTACTCATAAAAAGCAAAGGAAAACTGTCTGTGGGCTATGCAAAATGCAGCTGTGGGCACACTGGCTCCCGCAATTATGGTATCGGACTCAGAATGTGACATTACAAGTAATGTCGAAGGTATGTTGTCTGAAATGAACACTCTGTAGCCCTCATATTTATCGCAAAGCCTTTGAGTCCCCTTTAAATGACAGATGTAATCTTCTGCACTGTAGATGTACTCTGCAGATCCTATCATATCAGAAAGCGGCAGAGTCATGCCCTTTTCCAGCTCATTCCCGGTCATATTCCTTGAGATAATCTCTGTTATCTTACCGCCGTTTTCAAGGAGCGATGTCATATTCTTTCTCATCTTCGCTGCCACTTTGATAATTGCGGGATCACCTGCTTTTTCTGCAAGTTTCTTAGCAAGTCCTTCCGGCATTGTCCAGATAGAAGGCAAAGGATTTGACATATAGAACTGTCCGTCTGACACGTCTTCGTTCAGAAGAAGGTCCATAAACACATCCCTGTTCTTTGCAGAAAACATCTTCATAAGCGGTCTGCAAAGCTCAAAGTAGTTGCTGTACTCCTTCTCAAGGGCTGCAACCACATCGGTATTTCTTACAAGGAGATTTACCATATCATCTGTTTTATTCTCAACAGAAGTGGACACAAGGGCTGAATGACCCTGTGCTATAAAAAGTGATCTCCTGTATACTCCATCCCTTAGTTTTGGACAATAATATGGCTCAATAGCCCCTGTTGAATAAAGAGGCATCCATTTTCTTATGGCCTCCATCAGCTCCACCAGATCTCTGCTTATGGTGTGGATAATCTGTATGCGGGATCCGTTTTTTAGAAGCTGCAGTAAAAGCATTGCCCATTCTCTTGAAAACTCCGGATTCTCATAGAGCCAGCTCATATCTTCATCAGAATACAAAAACAGCCGAAATGGTTTCTTTTTCATGACAAGCGTCATCAAAAAGCGCTTTACGCCTTCTCTTTTACCCTGATTCCCATAAAATGCATTCATGGGCACTATCTTGTCATCAGGAGCAGTTGTTATTACCGAATCATCAAAAGATATATCAACAGATGGCACCTGTCCCTTACCACTGTCCAGCATATTTGTGATATCTGAAATAAGATTCACTACCGGCGCTTGTTCACTGTTACCGCTACCCTGCTCAAGCCACTTATACAGGCTGTTTTCCAGGTCATCCTTATCGATGGGCAGAGCATCGCTTCCAAATATCATCTTGGATACAGCTTCTATCTGGTATGTATCTTTTATATTCCTTGAAAAATAAGCGGCAACCTCCCTGGAAAAAGGCTGATTTTTAGGCGTGCCGCGGCTTCCTGACCGGATTCTGCTGATATATGACGGATCGAAGGAAAGAGCCTTTCCCAAAGCTACATTCTTGGTGTTCGTAAGATTCATGAGAAAATCAAGCTTTTCTGAAATATTCATACTCAATTGCCCCCATAAGACTCTTAAGATATAAAAATATCTTTGATATTTTATATTCTGGCACAAAGCATGACAAAATTCCATTAAGAAAGCATGAATTTTTAATTCCCACGCACGCTCGAAGGACCTGCCCTTTGGAGATAAAGAGCAGGTCCTTCGCTTTACCGTGCAGTCATGTGGGGTGTGGTCTATTTAACTGTATCGATTCCCAGCGCCATTGGTATAAGCTTTTTATAGCTCTCTGTTGCAAAGAACGGCTGTGATACTGCAACAAAGTAATAATATCCGTCTATGACAGCCATATAGCTGTAAATAGCTACTGTAATGCCATTTTGATCCATAGTAATCTCGCTGATGTGGAACTTCCTTCCGCCTATCTCCACATCTTCTTTATACACAATATTGGGATACATTCCTTCCATGATTCCCACGAAGAGTTCATGTAGCTGATCCTGGTTCAGAGCTTTGTATTCATCACCACTTAAATCCTCGCATTGAATCAGCATATAAGCCATGGTATCCTTGCTCAGGTTGTAGCTTATCATCTGCTGCTCTTCCTCTACTTCATAA
>JAEEGL012979458.1_pt1 | contig 10618 bp, 11 predicted proteins | sample 9134231 | NCBI WGS metagenome assembly JAEEGL01 (sample SAMN16246548, study PRJNA631951) | gut metagenome | biome: gut microbiome; feature: rumen; material: fiber-attached | host: Bos | place: Iran: Karaj | collected 2018-10 | reverse complement strand
TGGTACAACAAAATGTGGAAGCTTTCCGTCGATCTGTTCCTGTCCCTGAACATTCCGGTCAGAACTCTGGAATGCTGCTCAGGCGACCTGGCTGACCTGAAGGTCCAATCCTGTGATGTCGAGGCCTGGTCTCCGCGTCAGCAGAAGTACTTCGAAGTTTGTTCCTGCTCGAACCTCGGCGATGCACAATCCAGAAGATTAAAGATCAGAGTCAAGGGTGAAAACGGCAACTATCTGCCACATACCTTAAACAATACAGTTGTTGCCCCACCAAGAATGCTGATCGCCTTCCTGGAAAACAACTACAACGAAGATGGTTCGGTTGATATTCCGGAAGCATTACAGCCATACATGGGCGGCCAGAAGAAGATCGTCAGAAAGTAATTTAAGAAGAGTGTTTCACGTGAAACACTCTTTTTCTTAATGAAGATCGAATTTAAAACCTCTCCCCCTCTTCCCTAAATGTTTCACGTGAAACAATAATACGATAGAATAAAACTATGAAAGCAGTCATTTTTGATTATAATGGTACCCTGTTCTTTGATTCCGACATCAACGAGATCGCCTGGCGGCAGACGATTGAAGAACTGTCACAGGGAAGTATCGACTTTGATGAAGTCTATCCGCAGTATAAAAGTGTCCGGAATTATCTCTTTATCGAGGCGATGTTTAAAAAACTGGGCAAACCGTTGAATGAAGACGAGATCCTCTGGTGGGCCAAACGCAAAGAAACCAGATACTATCACAGTTATTGCCGCGAACACCACAGAGACCAACTGGCGCCGGGCGCAGCAGATTTGCTGGACTATTTAAAAGAAAAGAAGATCCCGATCAATCTCTGTACTGCCTCATTGATTGAAAATGTCAATTTCTATTTTGATTACCTGAGGCTGGGAAAATGGTTTGATCAAGACAAGATCGCCTACGATGATGGCACTTTCTATGATAAAGTCTCCATGTATAAAGCCGCTGCCAAGCGGATTGGCTATGACATCTCCGAGTGTCTGGTCTTTGAAGATTCCCCCGGATCGATCGCCCAGGCGATCAAAGCCGGCTGCAGAAACGTGGTGGTGATCGGAAAGAATGAAGTTCCCGCTTCTGAAGAGATCCTCGCTCAGATCGATGATTTCCGTTTTTTCGACCGCACTATATTGAATAAGGAATGAAAAAACTGATACCTTTTATCTATGTAGCCATGATGTATGTGACAGCGCTGTCTCTAGGAACGCTGATCTTACCGGGCTACTTACCCTACTTGTTGATTGTTTTATTGATCGTGGCGGTTGCCAATATGATCAATGCTTTTCGTCTGAACAATGAAGATAATTTAAAAGAGATGAAGACGGCAATGGCGGTCTGCACCTTTGGTCCGATCCCCTTCTACCTTTTTGTCTTATACTTCTTTGCAGCGGTTGCCTCAATTACCAATGACATCAACAGCGCAGCGATGCTGGCGGTGGCAACGATCAGTTTTATTCAGATCTCCTGTGCCATGTACACGTTCTTCTATGTGAGGAAAAAGAAACTGCCGATCATCCATCTGGTCCTACCCTTTGTTATGGTGGTCAATGTCATTCAAGTGATCTGGCTGCTGATCCGCTATCGAAACAGCGAAGATTGAAAGAAAAGATCGTTTAAGCTAAAATAAGGATGGTACAACACTCATGTTTCTAACTTGGTCAGGTGCGGAAGCAAGCAGCCATACGAACCTCTGTTTGTGTGTACCATTTTTCTTATGAAAAATACATATATGGAAATTGCCTATAAGGAGGCAGTCAAAGCATTCAAGGAAGATGAAGTCCCGATCGGCTGTGTCATCATCAAAGACGGAGAAGTCATCGCCAAGGCACACAATAAAAAAGTAAAGAAAAATTGTGCCGTCTTTCATGCGGAGATCGAATGCCTGATCAAGGCGACAAAGAAACTGGACAACTGGAATCTGAAAGGCTGCGAACTCTATGTCACGCTGGAACCGTGCATGATGTGCATGGGTGCCATCGTCAATTCCCGTATTGATAAAGTATACTTCGGATGCAAGGATCCCAAAGGCGGCGCCCTTGTTTCCAATATCCGCTTCAAACGGATCAAAAACCTGAACCACTACCCGGAATACAAAGGCGGGATCATGGAAAAAGAATGTTCGCAGATCCTGAAGGATTTCTTCAAAAATAAGCGAAAATTTATTTCCCAGGCAAATATAAAATACGATAAATAAAGGTCCGCAAGGACTTTTTCTCTTAGGAAAACAAAAGAGGAATCCTTGAGGTATAATGAAGGTATGGCGTATCAGGTACTTTACAGAACATACAGACCGGCGAAGTTTTCAGAAGTCGTCGGACAGGAATACATCGTTAAAACATTAGTCAATGCGATCCGCATCAATAAGATCGCCCATGCCTATCTTTTTGCCGGACCAAGAGGTACCGGTAAGACGAGTGTCGCCAAGCTTTTTGCCAAAGCGATCAATTGTCCGAACTTCAAGGATGAAGCCTGCGACAACTGTCCCAACTGCAAAGCCTACCTGGAGGGCAACCATCCGGACATTATTGAACTGGATGCCGCCAGCAACAACGGCGTCGACGACATCCGTGAGATCATTGAACAGGTACCCTATGCCCCGTTATTAGGCAAATATAAAGTCTACATCATCGATGAAGTTCATATGTTGACGACCCAGGCCTTCAACGCACTTTTAAAGACCCTGGAAGAACCGCCGGCACATGTCATCTTTATTCTGGCGACGACCGATCCGCAAAAGGTCATCCCGACCGTCCTTTCAAGATGCCAGCGCTACAACTTCTCCAAGATTTCTCCTTATGAGATCAAAAAGAGACTCATGGAAGTCCTGGAAAAGGAAGGCATCCCTTACGACGAGAAGGCAGCAGCTGAACTGGCAAGAATGGCAGAAGGCGGCATGCGAGATGCCCTCTCCCTTCTGGAACAGTGTCTGTCTTACGATCCAAACGAACTGAAGCTGGAAGATGTGGAACACATCTTCGGTCTGACCTCCGTGGAAGAAGAAGTCGATCTCTATCTGAAGATCCACGATCAGAAGGTCTCGGAAGTCATCAGCAAGCTGCGCGACATGTATGCCGCAGGCATCGACACCAAGAGACTGGCTGTCGATCTTCTGGAACTCGTCAAGGATGTTCTGATCTATTCCGATCAGGCGAATGAAAAACTGCTGACCCGCTTGAATGCGGCCGAGGCACAAAGGATCATCAATGCCGTTCCTATGGAGATCCTCTTCAAAGATGTCAGCGAACTGGAACATCTTGTTTCCCGGGAAAAACAAAGCCAAAGCTTCATGATCTATCTTGAACTGTGTCTGATCAAAATGTCCGAAAGCGAAACAAGAAGACAGGTTAAGATGCCTGCACCGGTCATTGTTGAAAAAGATGAAGTAAAAGCGACAGAGGCAGCGAAAGAAGAAGTACCTGAAACAAAAGTTGAAGCGCCGGCAGAAAGCGAAACAGCTATAGAAACAAAGCCGGATACAGCAGAGACAGCGGAAATTCAAGAAGAAGTCAAAGAAGAAGAAAAACCGGATCCGAAGATGCAGCTCATTGAAATGGATATGGACTTCCTCTTATCCTTATTACTCAGTGCCAATAAAGACCAGAAGATCGCCGACCAGATCATCTACAACAAACTTGAGCTTTATGCCTATGAAGCGGAAGAAAGAAAGTTCTACCAGCTTCTGAAGGGTACTGAACTGTTTGCCTCCTGCAAGGATGCGATCATCATCAGCGGTACCCACAGCCAGGCAGCGCAGATCAATACCAGAGGTGCCAACGAAGACCTTTACCGTTTTGTGAATAAAGAATTTGGCATCGATAAGATGCTGTTTGCGATCGACCCGGATCAGAAGAAAGAACTGATTGAGGCTTACAAGCGCACGCCGAAAGAAATGCGCGGGCGTCAAGTATACGTTGAAAAATACAATATCGAAGAACCAAGAGAAAAAACACCGGAAGAGAAACTGAAAGACCTCTTCGGTGATGCCTTGAAAGTAGAGGAATAATATGGATATCAATAAATTAATGCAGCAGGCACAAGCCATGCAGAAGCAGCTTGAAAAAGCAAACGAACAGATCAATGCGACCGAATTTGAAGGAAGTGCCTCCAACGGCCTGGTCAAGGTTGTCGTCAACGGCGAAAACAAGGTGCTTTCCGTTTCGATCGACCCAAGCATTTTGAATCCGGAAGACGTCGAGATGATTGAGGATCTTGTGATGATCGCGGTCAACGACGCCATTGCCAAAGCAGACAATTTAAAGAAAGAAAGATTCGGCTCTATGGCATCTGCCATGGGCTTACCGATGAAATAGGATGTATCCGAAACGATTTGAACAGCTGATTGCAGCATTCGAAAAGTTACCGGGCGTTGGCGGCAAGACAGCCCAGCGCTATGCTTTTACCATGCTTGAAAAAGACAGCGAACAGATCGATGAGATGGTGGAAGCCTTAAAAGGGATGCGTCAGATCAAACACTGCCGCATCTGCGGTTTTTTAAGCGATGAAGATGAATGCATCTTCTGCAAGGACAAGACCCGCAGCCCTTCGACACTGATGGTCGTTGCCTATCCGCAGGATGTAGCGGCCATTGAAAAGACCGGTTCTTATAAAGGAATGTACCACGTTTTAGGCGGACTGATCTCTTCTTCCAAAGGAATCTATCCGGAAGACATCAATATCGAAAAACTCTTAAACAGGATCGATGATTCGATCAAGGAAGTTATCGTTGCCACCTCCCCTACGATGGACGGCGAGATGACGGCCTTATATCTTGATAAAGTCTTAAAAGAAAAAGGGGTACTGGTTACCAGACTGGCACACGGCCTGCCGATGGGTGCTTCTTTGGATTATGCAGATGATCTGACGCTGATCAAGGCGCTGGACAACAGAAGGAAGATCGAAAATGAGTAAACTGCTTACTGTATATGATGATGTCGATCCGCTCAATAACGTCGTCAGTGCTTTGACGATGAAGGTGGATGAGATCTTCTTTGTCTACCATCATGACATTCCCAAAAAAGCGGTCGCTTCGATCAGAGAAGTAATCGGCAAATATAATCCCGAGACGAAGATCAACTTCATCAAACTGATCGACGATGAATACCAGTTAAAACAGATCTTGGATGAAAACAGAGATCTGACGATCGATATCGGCGGTGCCAAGTACCTCTCTTTGTTTTTGTTTGAGATGGTGGCCGGAAAAGACAACAAACTGTTGTATTATGACGACGACGAAGGCTGCATCAAGGACTATCGGTCACACACCATCATCACCAAGAAGATCTTCAAGCTGGAGATCGAAGACGTCCTTAATCTGGGCGGCGGCAAGATCTTAAGCTACATGCATAAATCGGTTACCGACCGGGAAACAAAGAATGCGGTTGTCGCTTTGGTGGAAAGAAACATGGAAAACTACGCCAGCTTCACCCGCTATATCACCAAGGTCAACTCCATCGTCAACAGCTGCCGGTACCTGGGCGCAAACACCTACCAGCTGGATGAGCACGACCGCAACAATATCGTGACCGACATGGTCTATAAGAATTCACCCGAACTGTTTACCATTGACGAGAGAAACCGTCTCAAATTCAGAAATAAAAAATTCAGAGAGATGGTCGAAGTATCCGGTGCCTTCTTGGAAAACTATCTCTATATCAAACTGACGGAGTCGGGATTGTTCGATGACGTCAAGATGTCGACAGTGATCGATTTCTCAGACGAAAGGTATTCTTATCCGGTACGCTGCGAGATCGACTGTCTGATCATCAAAGACAACAAATTGCTTTTTGTGTCCTGTAAATCCAACAAGGCTGACACGGAAGCACTCAACGAGATCTATGTTCACAACCACCACTTCGGCAACGTTCTGTCGTTGCCGGTGCTTTGCGTCTGTGAAGAGATGGATCGCAAGTACCCGAGCACTTACGCCAAAGGCGAGGAACTCGGCGTCTACCTGGTCGACCGCTCCTCTTTCCTGGATCATGAGATCTGTGAAGTCTTTGAATCCATCTTAAATGACACTTATGTTTATGACGATGTGATGTGATCGTTTTATAATAGAAGTGTAGAATGTCCGCGATAGCTTATATAACAGATTCCAAACTGCTTGAGCTTCATCGCCTGAACAATCATAAGACGATGAATTTCTGGCGCTCATCTTCCAGCATCAGTTTCTCCGATTTCGGTGAAGGTGATCTCGTTTTCTTTCTGTCCAAGGATAAGATCCACCAAAGGAAGAGAGAAAAAGGAATCGTCGGCTTTGGCCGGGTCAAAGAGATCGCTGCCGCATCGATCAAAACGATGTGGGACAAGTACGGCATCTATAACGGCTACAACACCCTGGAAGAATTCAAGGAAGCAATCTACAAAGTCTGCAAGGATAAGAAACTGCCGAGGAAGATCTCCGGCTTTTATCTGGAAGATGTCTGTTTCTTCCAGCCGGTCTACTTGAGTGAATGCGGGATGAAGATCTCCAGCAACGTTGAATCGTATATCTACCTTAAACCGGAAGAAGTGGTCACCCGCCTTCTGGATCTGGCAGACAATTCCTTTGACCTTTGGAGCAACGTCAGCGAAAACAGCCAGATCATCCACAAAGAAAAACTCCTCTACTCGCTGAATGCCGCACACAAAAAGACCGGTGACATCTATGAAGGTGAAAAAGGAAAGCGTAAGATTGCCAAGGCAATGAGAACCTTCATGGAAGAAAACAACGACTTCGCTTTGATCGCCGGATCCCAGAACGAACTCTATCGTCTGGGAAAGGAAAGCCTGGACATTGTCTTCTATCACGACAAGGAAACCGACAAGCGCCTACTAATGGGACAGGCCCAATTGTATCGACACTACCTGTCGCATTACTATGGCAAGGAGGTGCTGATCCGTTTCCTATGTCACGATCGGAACGAAAAAATCGAATATCTGATGAACGCCCTGCTTTAGGGCTTTTTCTTTGCCTTTTTCATTGCATAAGCATGCCCTCCTCAATTAAAATAATCTGGAAAACATATGAGGAGAGCCGGAAAAAAAGACATCCTGAACGGCAACATTGCAGAGCAGATGCTCATGCTGCTTTTCCCGTTGTTTCTGGGCTATCTTTTACAGCAGCTCTACAGCTTTGCCGACAACATCGTCTTAGGCCGCCTCATCTCCAAGGAAGCCCTGGCAGCTGTCGGCGGTTCGGCCAATTCCTTAATCAATATCGTATTGAATTTCGTCGGTGGTATTACCTCGGCAATTACCGTCCTGGTTGCCCAGAGTTACGGATCGGGCAATATGGAAAAAGTCCACAACTCCGTCAAGACCGGCATGTTTGTGTCGATCGTCTGTGGTCTGGTTCTGATTGTTTTGATGTCCGTTGTCTCCCCCTTCTGGCTCACTTTGATGAATGAACCGGCGGAGACCAGAGCCTTATCCTTGACCTACATGTATTTTTATTTCGGCTCGATCGCCTTTTATTTTGTCTACCAGACCGGCGTTTCGATCTTACGCGCCCTTGGTGATTCCAGAAGACCGCTGATGCTGATCGGCATCACGGCGGCTTCCAAGATCCTGCTGGACCTTTTGTTTGCCGGCGTCTTTAAGATGGGTGTCTTCGGAACCTCGCTTGCGACCTTCCTGACGCATCTGATTTCCGCCGCTGTCATCCTGTTCATCTTTCATAAGACCAGTGACGTCTACTACTATTCCTTAAAAGACTTCGGTTTTGTCAAAGAAGACCTGAAGCGCATCTTTGCGGTCGGTCTGCCCTTTGCCACCCAATCGATGATGTTTGCCATACCTAATGCCATGATCCAGTACAAGGTCAACTCCTTCGGTACCGATGCCGTGGCAGCCTACAGCGCCTACAACAGCGTCGATGCTCTGTTCTGGTGTTTCTCCAACGGTATCTGTACGGCGACGATCACCATGGCATCCCAGAACTTCGGACACGGCAATCGTAAACGGGTGCGCCAGATCCTTTGGACGGCGTGCGGCGTGGAAGCAGTCGGTGTGGTGATCATCGGCCTCATCTTCTGGTTTGCCGGAAGAAATATTCTGACCCTCTTCTTAAAAGATTCGATCCCTCTGGATCTTGCCGAAAAGATGCTGAAGACGATCACCGCTTCCTATGTGCTGACGATCATCGTCGATATCTTCTCATCTGTCTTCAAGTCCTGCGGCATGGTCAAGTCACCGCTGGCGACAGCTGTTGTAACGGTATGCATTTCCAGGATTTTGTTCACGCTGTTTTATCCGATCAATGATCCGGTCAGCGTTGTCTATGCCTTCCCGCTTTCCTGGATCTTAACATCCATTGCCTATCTGGGATTGTATTTTATCCGCAAGGACGTCTTCGGAAACAAAGCATAAAATTGCTTGGGAAATATCATAAAGCCAAAAGAAAAGCCACCGTGAGGTGGCAGTCTTTTTTAGTTCTCTGTTGCAACACCGGAGATGCCGTCTCTGTTGGCACAGGTCTTGCAGAGTCTGACGCGGTTGTTGGCGATTGCTTCTTCGACCGTACCGTAGGTCAGGGTTTCACTCTGGTTGAGATGTGAACAGTCATCGTGAGTGTGATAGACTTTACCGAATGTTGTCCAGTAGACCGTCTCGGAACCGAGCACATCAACAGCAGCTTCCTTCTGTTCCAGTGATACCGGATTCCAGTCGTAGGAAGCAACGCCGCCGATCAGCATGCAGATGACAGCAGCGACAGTAGCGATGGCCTTGGTCTTCTTGTCAGCGTCCTTATTGGTTAAAACCAGGATGATGAACGGGAAGAAACAGATGGCCATGGCGATGAGCCCCATGTTGTTCCACAGCCAGAATTTAACCTGATTGGCTTCGGAGACCGGATCGATGTGATTGGCCTTCTTCCATAACTGGGCACCGATGATGACGGCGATCAGATCAAGAACCAGGAAGGCGATCAGCTGAGCGATCTGCGGCATGAAGCGAAGATCAACCTTGCCTAAGAAGACTAAGAGAGCCAGGACTTCAAAGACCAGGGCGAGGACCCACAGGGCAACAGCACCGAAACGCAAAGGTCCCGGATTGCCTACAGGCTGCGCCTCTTTTACTTTTCTGGTGACTGTCTGTTCACCGGCGTCCTGTGCAGCTTTATTCTTCTTACTTTCTTCACTGGCAGCAACATACTTCTTTGTTTTCTTTTCAGCCATAGAATTTATCCTCCTAAATATATAAATCTATTATATGATATTTTTCTACAGCAGGAAAAAGACAGACACTCAAAAGAAAAGGCACGGGAGCACCCGTGCCATAAACAATTATTCTTTGTAGAAGACCGGGGTATGGGCCGGTGTATTCCACAGCCGTTCGATCTCATCATCCCACTTGGCCAGGTTCATCTGGAAGCCGCCTGCTTCCTGCACAGTCAGGATTTCGCCGACCATGTTGCCGACAACCTTGATGCCTCTTTCTTCCAGATAAGAAACGGTATCCTTATAGAGGATCAGCATCTCCATCATCGTTGTGGCACCGCAGCCGTTGATCATCACGAAGGCTTTGTCACCGGCTTTGAGATCAATCGCTTCTGCCAGTTTCGGAGCGATGGTTGCAACGGTGTCTTTTGCGGACATCATCTTGACTCTGACGCCGCCGCCTTCGCCGTGCTGGCCGGCACCGATTTCCATCTGGTCGGTATCCTGCAGATCACCAAACAACATGCCGTTCTGCGGGTGGGTCGCATCGGTCACCTTGACGGTGATGGATGCCATATTTTCGGCGTAACGCTGACAGATGGCAGCTACTTCTTCCAGACTCTTGCCTTCTCTTGCGGCAGCACCGGCAATGTGGTACATCGCAACAGCACCGGCCAGGCCGCGCTTGTTGTCTTCGCCGTTTGGATCGAATTTGATTTCTTCGTCGGTGATGACCTGTTTGACATTCATGCCAGCCTTCTGTGCCAGACGCATTGCCTGTTTGCCGGCAAGCTGATCACCGGCGTAGTTCAAGGTCAGAAGCAGAACGCCATGGCCTTTGTCTGCCCTTTTCATTGCTTCAAAGACCAGCTGTCCGCTAGGTGCGGCAAAGATGTCGCCGTCGACCTGGATATCCAGCATACCCTTGCCGACATAACCCTTCTGGGCCGGTTCATGACCGGAACCGCCGTAGGTGACGACTGTGACACGATCGGCATTTTCCAGGTCTTTGGAGATGATCATGTGACCATCGACGATGACGGTGTCTGAGAACGCCAGACCCAGTCCGACCAGTTCCTCATCCGTAACGGTCTGAGGATCGTTGATAAACTTCTTCATCATACTATTGAACCCCTCCTGTGTTTTTATAAAGCCATTCCCTCAAAAAACAAAGACATGGATAAGGCACCGGCATCACAAGTACCCAGTGTTTTTTCGCCATAGCTCTTTGCCCTGCCGAATTTGGCTGTGAATTCCTTGGTTTTTTCTGCACCCTGTTTTGCCGCGGCAGCCGCACTTACAAACAAGGCCTTTTCATCGTTTGCTTCCCCGATCGCATCCGAAGCCGGTTTCAAGGCATCCATGATCGTCTTGTCGCCGACAGCGGCACCGGACATGAAATCAAATTCTTCCATGCCGTTGGAAAACATCGCCTTGAGTTCTTCCAGACTTGCTTC
>JAEEGL012804008.1_pt1 | contig 10618 bp, 8 predicted proteins | sample 9134231 | NCBI WGS metagenome assembly JAEEGL01 (sample SAMN16246548, study PRJNA631951) | gut metagenome | biome: gut microbiome; feature: rumen; material: fiber-attached | host: Bos | place: Iran: Karaj | collected 2018-10 | reverse complement strand
GAAAAAGGCTATATCTGTGGTAATACTGACTATGCTTATGGCTTAGATTATGCTTTCCATGCAAGTACATTGCCTTTATCCTACCAACCAATGTTTAATTCCGCTAATCAAAGCATCAATTATCTTGAATGTCATGATAATAGTACGCTTTATGATAAATTGCTTGTTTCTAACGCATTTGAAGAAGAAAAAGTGCTCTTAGATAGAGTGGATCTTGCTAACCACATTTTACTTCTTTCATTCGGTGTTCCTTTAGTGCATGCTGGTCAAGAAATTGGCCAAAGTAAAGATGGACTAGACAACACCTACAAGACGATAGGCGTTAATAACCTTAACTATCGTCTCGTTGATGAACGCTTTGACATTGTCAATCGTTTCCGTCTCTTTAATATCCTGCGTAAGAAACTAGCTTATACTAAGTTATTTAAACCAGTGGAGATTAAAAATGTCTTTGAAATCTCTCACTGGGACAATGGTGTTTATCTTTTAACCGCAAAGAACAAAAACATCATTAATAACGAAAAAGAATTTGTCATTCTTATCAATCCTAAACCTGAAAAAATATCTGTGGAGTTAGATAACTACTACACGGAATTTAATGGTGTGGATGATAATAGGGCAATCACAGTTAAAAATAGTCTTCTTCCAGGATGTTCAGTCAAGATGTTATTTCTTGAGAAATAATCTAGGAGGAAGGAAATATGATTTCAACAATCACATTGCTAGGCCAAGCCAGTGATGCTGTTCAAGATCACCCAATGTTCCGTTACATCGATATCGAGTCACGCGAACCCTTTGAAGAAAATTCATTCTTCAGCAAAATCCCAGTCATGTACTGGGATAGAAGTGCTTCTAATCCATTACTACGTATCCCTAACGGACATTTTGTGGTAATATTTGGTAGATTAGAATCACACCCACAGTTAGGACTCTATGTCCTTGTGGAACAAGTCCGTCATTTCCAATCAAATTTAAAGATTCATCAAGTAGAAAAGTAAAACTATGTTTCATTATTCAAAAGCCGTTCTTAAAGTTGGAGCTCGCCTATTATGGGCTTGTCTTTTCACTTTCAGAAGATGGAATAAAAAGCTAGATAAAGTTCCTTTTGCAATTAGAAACGCTTATTTTAGAAAAATTTCTAAAAAGACCTCTGATGCTTTACAGGTTGATTTACATGTCTTTGGTTTAGAAAATATTCCAACCGATGGTAATTTCTTCCTTGTCGCTAATCATATGTCCGCTTTTGATCCATTGCCGTTTTTAATTGCCTTAGAGAAACCAACAACCTTTGTTGGCAAGATGGAACTTGAAAAAGTGCCACTTCTAAAGACTGCTTTAAAATCTTTAGATGTGAAGAGTATGGATAGAGATGACTTAAGACAATCACTAAAAGTGATGTTAGCGGTTGAAGAAGACTTAAAGAAACAAGAAAGAAACTGGATGATATTCCCAGAAGGCACAAGAATTCGTGACCAAATGTTGCCTGTCGCGGCGTTCCATCACGGAACATTTAGACCAGCACAAAAAGCTAAAATTACAATCTTGCCTGCAGCGACCTATGGTACATTCCGTGTTTTAAAGATGCATCCACAGTTTAAGAGATATCCAGTCTCTATCTCATTCTTAAAACCAATCACTCCTGAAGAATACGCCAGTTTGAATACATCCGACTTGGCGGAATTAACTCGTAACATGATTCAAAAAGAAGTGACCTATCACTTAAGGCCACTTGATCACAAAATCATGAGCGAACGTAAAGAAAAAGCGTATAAATTCAACGCTATTATTTAAAATAGTAATTTCTTTCTTAAACCTTTTGGTAAACGGTTTTTAATAATGCGACCATCGCTTTTAGCGATGTCAACGTTGATTCCTTTATATTTTAGTAGACAATAGCCCTTGCTAGTGTTTTTATTGACGCCTTCACCAAGGAAATACTTCGCGGTTTCGTCTTCATCCATCTCAAAGGTGTTTTTAAAAGAGTCCACAAAGTGGGAATAGTGGTAATCAAATCTAATATCGTTTTTATCAATTTGACCAACCTTCACACCATAACGGATGACATTAAGATATTTGACATTAAAGTCTTTGCTCATCAAATAGAGATAGTCACCATATTTCTGATAGTGGCTATAGTCATTAGTCGGTATATCAAAAGGCAACTTGTTTTTATTGTCCTTAGAAACACTTGGTTTTAAGATACCTGGTTTTTTGATTAAACAGATGTAGTGGCCTTCACCTGGGAATAAGCTTGGTAATAAGTGAATGCCATATGGTTTAACTTTGCTAACGTAATATAAAGGATTATCTTCGATAGGTTTTATTGTAGCGTCAGTATTATTTAATAAATAATCAATGACCTCTTCATCTTCTTCATAAGAGAATGAACAAGTGGAATAGACCATCTCGCCACCTTTTTTAAGCATTGCGTACGCGATTAACATAAGAGACTTTTGGATCTCAGCGTATTTATTGACCTTCGCGATAGACCAATCTTCTTGCATCTCATCCATCTTGCGGAACATCCCGCTTCCTGAACAAGGAGCGTCTAAAATAATCTTGTCAAAAGTATTCAAATAGTGTTGATAGATACTAGAAAAATCATTATTAACAATAAGGAGATTGCCTCGACCCATACGTTCAGCGTTTTCACTAATCGCGAACGCTCTATTTTTAGCAATGTCATTAGAGACAATAAGCCCTTTATTGTGCATGAGTAATGACGCTTGCATACTCTTACCACCAGGGGCAGCGCATAAGTCTAGGACTACATCTTTTTCGTTTGGATTAAGTAAGTACGCTGGTAACATTGCACTTGGCTCTTGTAAGTAGAAACAACCAAGTTCATGGTAGATGCTCTTACCTAATTCAAGCTCGTTTTTATTATATAAAAAAGCATTAGGAATAATTGGATGTCTGACTAAGTTAGGATAAATACCAAGAAGAGTGTCCGCACTCATCTTTTCTTCATTCAAAAGCAAAGCGTGCTTACTTTCCTCTTCTAGTGACTTAGAAAGTGTATCAATTTCTTGCTCGTTTAGATATGTTTTTAAATGATTAAAAAATTCCACGGAATTATCTTAAAACAATTAGGTAAATAATTGCAACGTAGTGAAACTAATAAAAAACTATCAAAAAATGACAAAAAATTAAGATATAGAGAAGATTTATTCTATTTTTCTTTACGTTTAAATATAAAAACTTTATCCTTATACAGGTGCTATGAAATAGCAGATTATAAGGAGGTATCTAAAATGTCTTTAAAGAAAAGCTTATTACTCATCGTTCCTTTATTAATTGTGGGATGTGCTAACAATAATGAAGAAACTACATCATCGTTTAAGGAAGAAAACACTAGCAGTGTTAATAGTGCTGAATCTACATCTTCTAACGAGGAAGTTTCATCTAGTGACACTCAAACAAATTTAGTGAATGAACGTAATTCTGATTCTTCAGTTACAACTAGTACCCCTTATAGTTTTCATGCCGAAACTTTTGAATTACCTAGAATCACAAATGATGGTATGTATACAAGAGCGGGACAAACATTTGATATCACAGAATGTAACTCCACAAACAGTGGTGATTCTGAATCAAGCAGACTTGGTATCTTTGATCTCGATTGGTTGGGAAGCGGAATGCAATCAAGTCTCGTTTATACATCTTTCAGTCATAAACCTCTAATTACTATGAGTTCCTTTTTCATTAGCGATTCTATTGAGGTTGACACTTTTGGGGATTTAGACACAAATATTGAAATTCCTTATTACCATTACAAGGCCGAACTTGAAAGAGAATATATATTCACCAAACGTAATCATAAAAGCGCAGCTGTTTATGAAGGCTTTGCTACAGCGTCATATTACCGTCATACAATTGGTGATTATAAAAGTCAAAAGAATAAATTCGTTAATCATCTAAGAGATGGCTTTATTAAAACAGTTAACGATGCTTATGCCAGTCAAAAAAGTGAAGATTACTTCAAATTATTCAAAGAATATGGGACTCATGTGATGTGGACTTGTGATTATGGTACTGATCTTAGTTTCCGTTGCTGCATTAATACATCAACAAAGGATATTAATGAATATTTGAATAGAGATTTACAAGATGCGATTGATTCTGCCTTCATGGCAGGTATTAAGTCCAGAACAGTTGAGGAACTCGAAGCAAAGAAGCAATTCACTGTCGCTGGTTATCTTGGAATGAATGAAACAGAAGTTTCTGAACATATCAATCAGGTTACTATGAGCGGTTATATTCCAAATACTCATCCAGGATTAAGCTTCCCATCAATTGTTGATGTTGTTCCAAAGTTAGCGAGTATGGCCTCACAAGCAACAGCAACATTCCTTCAACAGAAGGAAAGCTACCCAATATGGGAATTTCTTCCTGAAACAATGAGTGAGCAAAAGAAAGCTTTGGAAGCTATGTATCCTGAATACATTTCCTATAAGGCGGCACAATTCCAAGCCTATACTGATAACTTATCTAAATAAACGAATGGTTCATGCTCTAGAGGCATGGACCTTTTATTAAATTTTAAATCAAATTTAGTGCTTGCATTTATATGATTCAAACGTTATTATAAAAAATCCTTTTTTATGGTATATTAAAAAGTGAGGTGTTTCTTATGAGAATGGTAGATTTAATCATTAAAAAACGTGAAGGTCATGCTTTAAGCCGTGAAGAAATCGCATTTTGGATTAATGGATATGTCAAAGGAGAAATCCCAGACTATCAAGTCAGTGCGATGAATATGGCAATCCTTTTTAGAGGAATGAGCGAAGAAGAAGTTATTAATTTAACTGATTTGATGGAGCATTCTGGTGAGACTCTTGATTTAAGCGTTCTTAGAGGTGTTAAAGTTGATAAACACAGCACAGGTGGTGTTGGTGATAAAACATCCTTGGTCCTTGGACCAATGGTGGCCGCTTGCGGTGCAACTTTCGCTAAATTAAGTGGTCGTGGTTTAGGCCATACTGGTGGCACCTTAGATAAATTAGAATCCATCCCTGGCTTATCTATTCAAGTCAGTGGTGATCGCTTTATTAAACAAGTTAACGATATTGGCATTGCGATTGTTGGTCAAACCCAATCCTTAGTGCCTGCTGATAAAAAGATGTACGCTCTTAGAGACGTGACAGGTACAGTTGAATCCATCCCATTAATTGCCGCTTCTGTTATGTCTAAGAAGTTAGCCGCTGGAACAGATGCTATTCTTTTAGATGTTACCTTAGGTAATGGTGCCTTTATGAAAGACATCGATCAAGCGAGAACTTTAGCTAAATTAATGGTCAAAATTGGCAATGGTTTAAAACGTGATACCCGTGCGGTTTTATCTAACATGAACGAACCTTTAGGTCTAGCAGTTGGTAACGCATTAGAGGTTAAAGAAGCTATCGCTGCGTTACATGGTAATGGTCCAGAAGATTTAATGGAACTTTGCTATGAAGGTGGTGCGGTCATGCTTGAACAAGCTCACATCGCTAAAAACTATGAAGAAGGCAAAGCCATGCTTGAAAAAGTTATTAAAGATGGCTCCGCTTTCGACTTATTTGTGAAAATGGTCAAAGCCCAAGGTGGCGACGTTGAATATATTCTCCATCCAAAGAAGTTTGAATTAGCCAAAAAGATTATTCCAATCTTAGCTAAAGAAGATGGCTATATCAAAGAATTAGATGCTTTAGAAATCGGTTTATCTAGCTGCCGTTTAGGTGGTGGTAGAGAAACTCTTGATGATGTCATTGATATGTCCGCAGGTATTATGCTTGTGAAGAAAGTTGGTGACCAAGTTAAGAAAGGTGAGCCTCTTTGCTACTTACACACCAATAAGGGTATTGATGTAATCAATCAAGAAACCGAAGTGGTCGCTAATGCCTATAAGATTACTAAAGAATTCGTGGCCAAGCCAAAAGTAGTCATGGAAATTATCCAATAATATGAGAGTTGTTTTAACCACAGTATTAAACGCATCAGTCACAATCGATAACAAGGTCTATTCTGAAATTGACCGTGGCTTTTGCTTACTCGTGGGATTCACTCACACAGATAACGAAACTATCGTCAATAAGATGATCGACAAGATACTTGGTCTACGTGTTTTCTGTGACGAAAAAGGTCTTACAAACTTGTCTCTTTACGATGTTAAAGGACAAATTATGTCAGTCAGTCAGTTCACTTTATATGCGGATACATCAGGTGGTAGAAGACCATCATTTGTCAACGCAATGAAGCCTGATCAAGCTAAAGAACTTTATGCTTATTTCAATAAACAACTAGAAGCTAAGTTTGGTCCAATTGCCACAGGTATCTTTGGTGCGGATATGAAAGTAAGTAGTGTAAACGATGGACCATTTACAGTCCTATTAGATAGCGAGGAATTATTTAAATAATATGAAGGTGTTATTAGGTCTTTCTGGTGGTGTTGATAGTGCGGTCTCCGCTTATCTCCTTTTAAAAGCGGGTCATGAAGTCACTGGTTGCTTTATGCGTAACTGGGATGCGCTCGCTAATGGAGATTATTTGGGTAACCCAACCATTAACAATGACCAATGCCCTCAAGAAAAAGACTATGATGATGCCCAAAAGGTCGCTGATAAACTCGGTATCAAATTATTAAGAATTGATTATATCAAAGAGTATTGGGATAACGTTTTTACCTATCTCATTAAAGAATACGAATGTGGTAGAACTCCTAACCCAGATATTTTCTGCAATAAATACATTAAATTCGGACCATTCTTAAAGTACGCTAAAGAGCATGGCTATGACGCTATTGCAATGGGTCATTACGCAAAGCGTATTGATAAAGATGGCCTAGCGTATTTACTTAAGAGCTTTGATAAAAACAAAGATCAAACATATTTCTTAAGTCAAATCAGCCAAGAACAATTATCTTTCTGCTTATTCCCACTTGGGGATATTGATAAACCAGAAGTCAGAAGAATCGCCCATGAACTAGACTTAGAATCCGTCATGGATAAGAAAGACAGTACTGGCATCTGCTTTATCGGTGAAAGAAACTTCAAAGACTTCTTAAAGAACTACATCCCAGCGCAACGCGGCGATATCGTTGATATCGAAGGCAAACGTAAAGTTGGTGAACACGAAGGCGCAATGTATTACACAATCGGTCAAAGAAAAGGCTTAGGCATCGGTGGTATTCACGGGGAAGAAGCTAAAGGCTGGTTCGTCGTTGATAAAGATGTTAAGAAAAACATTTTATATGTCGCCAGTGGTGATGAAAGCTCTTACTTATATTCCAAAGGCTGTACAGTCACTAACTTAAACTGGATTTCTAAGAAGCCAGAAGTTAATCAAAGATTAAACGCTAAGTTTAGATATAGACAAGCTGATAATCCAATCATCATTAAAGAAATAAATGATGAACAAATTACATTAGAATTCGTTGAACCAATCAAAGCGGTTACTCCAGGCCAAGCCGCTGTCATTTATGACGGAGATATCTGCCTTGGTGGTGGTTTAATTGATAAAGTCATCAAATAGTTATAGTTTTTATCATTTTTTAATGATATATTAATGTCGCAAAGCAGGAAGCTAATCCAAATATTGACCTTCTAGCGAGTGCCGGTTGGTGAAAAGGGCATAAGGAAAATATTGGAAAGCCACTTCCGAAGTTTCGGGTAATGCCGACGCTAGAATGACGTTTCATTCTTAAATAAGTGCTCCCATAATCATGGAAGAATAAGGATGGTACCGCGGAGAAATCCGTTCCTTAAAGAGGTACTTTTTATTTATTTGGAGGTATTCTATGAAGTACATGAAAAGTAAAGACATTCGTAGAATGTGGTTAGACTTCTTTGAAAGCAAAGGTCACCATGTTGAACCAGGTTCTTCTTTAATTCCAAAGAACGACCCAACATTACTATGGATCAACGCTGGTGTCGCCGCTTTAAAGAAATACTTTGATGGTAGTGAAATCCCACCAAGCAGAAGAATCACAAACGCGCAAAAATGTATCAGAACTAACGATATTGAAAACGTTGGTGATGCCACTCACTTAACATTCTTTGAAATGTTAGGTAATTTCTCCATCGGTGACTACTTCAGAAAAGAAGTCATCCCATGGGCATGGGAAATGTTAACAAGTGAAAAATGGTTCAACTTTCCAAAGGAAAGATTATATGTCACCTATCACCCAGATGATTTAGAAACAAAGAAATGCTGGATGGATGCTGGTGTTCCTGAAGACCATTTAATTATTAAAGAAGATAACTTCTGGGAAATTGGTGAAGGTCCATGTGGCCCTGATACAGAAATCCACTTCGATAGAGGTGAAAAGTTCGATCCAGAAGGTGTCGGTCTAAAACTCTTAATTGAAGATTTACCAAACTTCAGATTCGTTGAAATCTGGAATATCGTCTTCTCTCAATTCAATAGTGAAATCGGTAAAAAGAGAAGCGAATATAAAGAACTACCAAGTAAGAATATTGATACCGGTGCGGGTCTTGAAAGATTTGTTACCGTTATCCAAGGTACAGATACCTGTTATGAAACAGACTTATTCTGGCCAATGATTGAAAAGACAGAATCGATCTGTGGCAAAAAATATAACGATAATCCAAGAGCCTTTAGAGTTATCGCTGACCATATTAGAACAATCACTTTCGCTTTAGCGGATGGTGAAAGTTTCTCTAATGAAGGTAGAGGCTACGTTTTACGTAGACTTCTTAGAAGAGCGGTCCGTTATGGTAAAGTCTTAGGCATGGAAAAACCATTCATTTATCAACTCGTGGATGTCGTCGCTAATAATATGGAAGACTACTATCCATACTTACAAGGTAAGAAAGAATTCGTCGCTAAGATTGTGAAAGCGGAAGAAGAAAAATTCATTAAGACTTTAACAAATGGTGAAGCCTTATTAATGAAATTAATTAACGATAACAAAGCTGTCTCAGGTGCGGATGTCTTTAGACTCTATGATACATTCGGTTTCCCAAAAGAACTCACTTTAGAAATCTGTGAAGAACAAGGCATCAAAGTGGATCTCGAAGAATTCGAAAAGCTCATGAAAGAGCAAAGAGAAAGAGCGAGGACCGCCCGTGGCGACCAACAATCCATGAACAAACAAGCCATTGACTTAATGAAATGTACTGTGGCTTCTAAGTTCAACTATGGTAGTGAACCAATTAAAGCCAAAGTTGTGGCTTGCTTCAAAGATGGTGTTAAAGTTGATTCCTTAGACGATGAAGGCGAAATCATCCTTGATGAAACAAACTTCTACGCTGAAAGCGGTGGTCAAGTCGCTGATACTGGTGTCATTGAAAATGACAACGTCTCTATGAAAGTAGAAAACGTCATTAAAGCGCCTAATAAACAGCACTTACATTCCGTGAAAGTGATGTTTGGTGAAGTTAAAGTCGGTGATGAAGTGACCGCGAAGATTGATGAATTTAGAAGAGCCTTAATTGCTCGCAACCATTCATCCGTCCACTTATTACAACAAGCCTTAACTGAAGTTTTAGGTGATCATATCGCACAACACGGTTCCTACGTTAATGATGAATATTCTCACTTTGACTTCAATCACTTCCAAAAGATGACTCCAGAACAAATCGCGGAAGTTGAAAGAAAGGTTAATCAATATATCGCTCAAGCGATTAAGGAAGAAACATTTGTCCTTCCAATCGAAGAAGCGAAAAAGATTGGTGCGAAAGCCTTATTTGATGATAAATATGGCGATACCGTTAGAGTAGTCACCTTTGGTGAAGTCAGCAAAGAATTCTGCGGTGGTACCCATGTCACTAATACAAGCGATATCGGTGTCTTCGTCATTGAATACGAAGAATCTGTTGCTGCGGGTATTAGAAGAATTCAAGCTAGAACTTCCTTCGGTGCCTATGAACTCTTAAAGAAGAGAGAAAACATCCTCAATCAAGCGCGTGACTTATTAGGTATTGGTTCAATCAATGATGTCCCAAGCAAACTAAAAGCCTTACAAAACGAAAAGGATGCTTACCGTAAGGAAGCCGATACCTTAAAACAAAAATTAGCGAACGCTACTAGTGGTAACCTCGCTAATGAATTCGTTGAAAAAGATGGCTTACTCGTGCTAGTTAAGTTCTTGAAGGAACAAAAGCGTGATTCCTTATTAAAGATTATTGATAGCTTAAAAGCCAATAAAGATAATTATCTCATTGCCTTAATCGGTGAAGAAAATGGTGGTTATCCAATCGTTGTAGCTGCTTCTAAAGCCGCGAATGATAAAGGCTATCTCGCTGGTAAACTTGTTAAAGACATTGCTGCTTTACTCGGTGGCTCTGGTGGTGGTCGTCCAGACCTCGCTAGTGGCGCTGGTAGAGATATCGCTAAGATAGAAGAAGCTAAAAAGCTTATCATTAAGTAAATATAAAGACTGGGTGAAAGAATCATCCAGTTTTTTATAGCAGTTTTTAACTCTATATTCGTCTTAATAGGTGAGAGGAATTAGATAATGAAAAAACTTATCCTTTTATTAGCGACATTATTATCCCTATCAGCGTGTAACGATCCTTATCCTGTGCTTAAGAAGCATGGCTTATCTAAAAAAGATATTCTTACCAATTATTCACAAGCCAGCGCTATTAGTGCTTTTGAATCAACAGTTGAAGGTGAT
>JAEEGL010872781.1_pt1 | contig 10618 bp, 9 predicted proteins | sample 9134231 | NCBI WGS metagenome assembly JAEEGL01 (sample SAMN16246548, study PRJNA631951) | gut metagenome | biome: gut microbiome; feature: rumen; material: fiber-attached | host: Bos | place: Iran: Karaj | collected 2018-10 | reverse complement strand
TTAAACAATGAAAAAAATAGAAATAATAATTGCAGTTATTATGTTTATAATTATTATGTCTTTAATTGGTGTTAGTATATGGCTTTATCAAAATAAAATAGAAATACCTTATTGCCAAAGAAGTAATTTTACTTTTAGTGATAAAGATATTACTTGGAGAGTTCCAATTACATTTTTTGCAACAGATAGTGAAAATAATATTATAGAAGTAGAAGGTCTTGATTTTGTTGATAAAAATGCTGACATCAAATTTAGAAATTGGAACACAAGCGAAGTAAATGAAGACGGAAAAGTTGATATTTCTTTTGATGTTTATATGTTTATTCCTATTGAATATACAATAAATACAAATATAGAAATTCCTGAATGGCATTATTCATATAATTATACAACTCCATACTTATTTGATTATTATACAGGAGAAATATTACATGCAAAAAATATTGTTCCTGAAATATTAAATCAAAAAGAATTAGAATTAATAGATGAGATTAATGGAGTAGAACACTATAAAACTTCAATAAGGCAAAAAATATCATATACAATATCAGTATCACCTGATTATGATGGTTTAGTAGTTGCTATAAATAAACAAAATGATATACCAGCTTCAAATATGCCTAAAGATCTTATAATTCCAAATAATTATTATATGATGAGAGTAAGCGAAGTGTTTGAAGATATAAAACAAGAGCAATTAGAAGCTTTAGGACAAATAGAAGAATCAAACATAAAAGAAGATAATGATGAATTAGAATTAGACAATGGAATTAAACAAGATTTAGAAGAGTTACAATTTGAATTAGATGCTGATTAAATTGTTAAAATATTTAAGAGACTAAATTTAAATAATTTAGTCTCTTATTTTATTTATATATGCTTTAATAATATATTAAAACATATTGTATTTACTCTTGTTTTATGATAAAATAACAACTTAAGAATGCGCTTTTTAATTTTTCTTAATATAATATATTTTTATATATCATACTAAATATTTTTCATTAAATTGGAGGTAAAATGTTTAAATTACATTCTGAATTTAAACCAACAGGAGACCAACCAGAAGCAATTAAATATTTATCTAATAACATAAAAAAAGGTGAAAAGTTTCAGACTTTATTAGGTGTTACAGGAAGTGGTAAAACTTTTACTATGGCAAATGTTATTGAACAAGTGCAAAAGCCTACATTAGTTTTAGCATATAATAAAACCTTAGCAGGACAATTATATAGCGAGTTTAAGGAATTATTTCCAGAAAATAGAGTTGAATATTTTGTAAGTTATTATGATTATTATCAACCAGAAGCATATATTGCATCAAGTGATACATATATTGAAAAAGATGCATCTGTTAATGATGAAATTGATAAGCTTCGTCATAGTGCAACTGCAAGTTTATTAGAAACTAGAGATGTAATTGTTGTTGCATCAGTTAGTTGTATTTATGGTTTAGGAGATCCAGAAGAATATGAAGGAATGTCACTTAGTTTAAGACCAGGTCAAAATATTTCTCGTGAAGATGTTATGAAATCTTTAGTTAAGATGCAATATAATCGCAATGAAATCGAATTTAAACGTGGTACTTTTAGAGCAAAAGGTGATATTTTAGAGATATTTGCAAGTAGTTCATCAGATGTTGCTTTAAGAATTGAATTCTGGGGAGATGAAATAGAAACTATTCAAGAAATAAATCCATTAACAGGAAAACCTATTGGTAAACGTACTCATGTTATGGTATTTCCAAATTCACATTATGTTGCAAGTGAAGAAAAATTAGAAAGAGCAATTGCAACAATTGAAGAAGAATTAGAAGAACGAATTAAATATTTTAAAGATAATAATAAATTAATTGAAGCACAACGTATAGAAGAACGTACAAATTTTGATATAGAAATGCTTCGTGAAACAAAATTCTGTAATGGAATAGAAAATTATTCTCGTCATATTAGTGGAAGAGAACCAGGAAGTCCACCATTTACATTATTTGATTTCTTCCCAAATGATTTCTTAGTTTTTATAGATGAATCACATGCTACTATTCCACAGTTTAGAGCAATGTATAATGGAGATAGAGCTCGTAAAGATAGTTTAGTACAATATGGTTTTAGACTTCCATCTGCATATGATAATAGACCTTTAAAATTTGAAGAATTTGAAAAACGTTTAAATCAAGTAGTATTTGTTAGTGCAACTCCAGCAGATTATGAAAGAGAACATAGTAAAGATCATATAGTAGAACAAATAATAAGACCTACTGGTTTAATAGATCCTAAGATAGAAGTTAAACCTACAGAAAATCAAATAGATGATTTAATAGAACAAATTAATATTACAATTGAAAAAGGTGATAGAGTTTTAGTTACTACTTTAACTAAAAAAATGGCAGAAGATTTATCAAGTTATTTAAGAAGCGCAGGATTAAAAGTTAGATATATGCATAGTGACATTAAAACTCTTGAACGTATGGAAATTATAAGAGATTTACGTTTAGGAGAATTTGATGTTTTAGTTGGTATTAACTTATTACGTGAAGGTTTAGATATTCCAGAAGTTAGTTTAGTTGCTATTTTGGATGCAGATAAAGAAGGATTTTTACGTAGTGAACGTAGTTTAATTCAAACAATAGGAAGAGCTGCTCGTAATAGTGAAGGTAGAGTAATAATGTATGCAGATGAACTAACTGATAGTATGGATAAAGCAATTAGTGAAACAAATCATAGAAGAGAAGTTCAAATAGCATATAACGAGGCTCATGGAATTACTCCACAAACAATTAAAAAATCAATTAGAGATACTATTAAAGCAACTATTGTTGATGATATTGGTAAAGAATACAATATCACAAATGAAGAAAGCATTAATGATATTATTAGTAAACTTACTCAAGAAATGCTTAAATATGCTAGTCAAATGGAGTTTGAAAAAGCAGCAGAATTAAGAGATAGAATAAAAGAATTAGAAAAATATGCTGAAGATAAGCAAATTATATAGATATATAATTTTAGAATTTTAATATAAAAATAGAAGAGGGTATAATGAACGATAATATAGTAATTAAAGATGCAAAAGAACATAATTTAAAAAATATAAATTTAACAATTCCCAAAAATAAAATGGTTGTTATTACTGGTCTATCAGGTTCTGGTAAATCATCTCTTGCTTTTGATACTCTTTATGCAGAAGGACAAAGAAGATATGTAGAAAGCTTATCAAGCTATGCAAGACAATTTTTAGGAATTATGGAAAAACCAGATGTAGAAAGTATAACTGGACTTAGTCCTGCTATTAGTATTGATCAAAAAACTACTAGTAAAAATCCACGTTCTACAGTAGGAACTGTAACTGAAATATATGACTACATCCGTTTATTATATGCTCGTATTGGAATTCCTTATTGTCCAAATTGTGGTAAAAAAATAGAAAAACAAACAATAGATCAAATTATAGATACTATTTATACATATCCAGAAGGAACTCGTATTCAAATTATGAGTCCTATTGTTCGTGACAAAAAAGGTGAATTCAAAAAGTTATTAGAAGATATGCAAAAAAATGGTTTTGTTCGTGCGAGAATTGATGGAGATCTTTTTGAACTAACTGATGAAATAACTTTGGATAAAAATAAAAAACATGCTATAGATGTTATTGTAGACCGTTTAGTAATAAAACCAGAAATACGCAGTCGTTTAACAGAAAGTATTGAAACAGCAATGCGTTTTGCTGAGAATATTGTTAGGGTCGATTTTGTAGGAGAAGGCGAAAAAATTTTTTCAAGTAATTATGCTTGTACTGATTGTGGTTTTAGTTTTGAAGAAATTTCTCCTAGAATGTTTAGTTTTAATAATCCTATGGGTGCATGTCCAGAATGTTCTGGTATAGGTTACTTAATGAAAATGGATGAAGATTTAATCATCCCAGATAAAAATTTAACATTATATGATGGTGTTAAATGTTTTGGTGCGAGCACTATGAAACGTGGAGATACAATGGCTAGAATGTATTTTGAGGCTATTGGAAAACATTATGGAGTAGATATTAGTAAAAAGAAGATAAAACAATTACCAAGAGAATTTTTGGAAAAAATATTATATGGTACAGGAAATGAAGAAATAGATTTTGAATATACTTCAAGTGCTGGAACTCGTACTTTTACACAACCGTTTGAAGGTGTAATTCCAACATTAGATAGACGTTATAGAGAAACTAAATCAAATGGTATGCGTGATTTCTACGAATTATATATGAGTGAAAGTCCATGTCATACATGTAATGGCGCACGTTTAAGAAAAGAAGTATTATCAATAAAAGTTGGAAATAAAAACATAAATGAATTTACTGAAATGAGTATAATTCAAATTAAAAACTTTATTGAAAAACTTAAATTGAATAAAACTCAAGTAATGATTGCTGAGCAAATATTTAATGAGCTTAATAAAAGATTACAATTTTTAATAGATGTTGGTTTAGATTATTTAACATTATCTAGACCTGCAGGTACTTTATCTGGTGGTGAATCACAACGTATACGTTTAGCAACTCAAATTGGTAGTGGTTTAAGTGGAGTTATGTATGTTTTAGATGAGCCTAGTATTGGCCTTCATCAACGTGATAATGATAAATTAATTGCAACTATGAAAAAGATGCGTGATTTAGGAAATAGTTTAATAATAGTTGAACACGATGAAGATACAATGTATGCTGCAGATCAAATAATTGATATTGGACCAGGCCCTGGTGTTCATGGCGGCCAAGTTATTGCACAAGGAACAGTAGAACAAATTAAAATAGTTAAAGAAAGCATTACTGGTCAATATTTAAGTGGAGCTAAAAAAATAGAAGTTCCTAAAAAACGTAGAAAATCTAATGGTCATAATTTAGAAATTAAAGGAGCATCTGAACATAATTTAAAAAATATTGATGTTAAAATTCCACTTGGTGTATTTAACTGTGTTACAGGTGTAAGTGGTAGTGGTAAATCAACTTTAATAAATGAAGTTTTATATAATTATGTTGCTCGTGAATTATATGGTTCTAAAGTTAAGGCAGGTAAATGTAAAGAAATTAAAGGTTTATCACATATAGATAAAGTTATTAATATCGATCAATCACCAATAGGAAGAAGTCCACGTAGTAATCCTGCAACATATACTGGTGTATTTGATTCAATTCGTGATTTATTTGCAGAAACAAATGAAGCTAAAATGAGAGGATATAGCAAAGGAAGATTTAGCTTTAATGTTACAGGTGGTCGTTGTGAAGCATGTCAAGGCGATGGTGTTGTTCGTATTGAAATGAACTTCTTACCAGATATTTATGTACCTTGTGAAATTTGTCACGGAAAGAGATATAGTAGAGAAACATTAGAAGTAAAATATAAAGGAAAATCAATTAGCGATGTTTTAGATATGACTGTTGAAGAATCATTATCATTTTTTGCTAATTTACCTAAAATTAAAACAAAAATACAAACACTATATGATGTAGGTCTAGGATATATTAAATTAGGTCAACCTAGTACAACTTTATCTGGAGGTGAAGCTCAACGTATAAAACTTGCAACAGAATTAAGTAAACGTGCTACAGGAAAAACACTTTATATTTTAGATGAGCCTACAACTGGACTTCATATTGCAGATGTTCATAAATTAATAGATATTTTACAACGTTTAGTAGATACTGGAAACACAATTATTGTAATTGAACATAATTTAGATTTAATAAAGACAGCTGATAATATTATAGATTTAGGACCAGAAGGAGGAGAAGAAGGAGGACAAATAATAGCTCAAGGAACTCCAGAACAAGTTGCTAAAATAAAAGAAAGTTATACAGGTCAATTTTTAAAAAAATATTTATCAAAGTAATGTTTTAAATTGGTTACAAATAAATAAAATTACTTGATTTTTTATAATCTATTTGATAAATTTATACTGAATTATTATTGTTTTCAGGGAGGAAAAATTATGAAAAAGACAATATTTAGTATTATTGTCATTATATATGTTATAATAGCTATTTTTACAACAATGTGTCTATTATCTTATAATGAATATAGAGTATCTCAATTTGGAGATAATTCATTAATTATAGTTAATAAGAATAATGCAACAGATGATTATAAACAAGGCGATTTAGTTATAATTAATAAAAACTCTATTCAAAACACAAAAATTGGTGATAAATTATTCTATTATACACAAGATGGAGTAAAAATATCTAATATAATCGATGTTAAAGATTTTGGAGAAATCGGCAAAAACTTTGTAATTGATGGAAACTTTACAATAGTTGAAGATGATGTTGCTGGTAGTTCAAATGATTCAAAAATTATTCGTAATTTAGGCGGAATATTAGATGTATTAGAATCAAGATGGGGATTCTTATTTATAATTATTTTCCCTTCATTATTTGCATTTTTATATGAAGTTTATATGTTAATATTGGAGATTTCTAATAAAAGAGGTAATAAATAATGAGAAAAACTTTGGCAGTAATTTGCCTAATATTTGTAATAATTACAGTATACGAAATAAGTACTTCTTATGCTAAATATGTTTCAGAAGTTGAAGGCACAATGGAAAAGCCAGTTGGAGCATGGGTTATTAAAGTTAATGATAATGATATTTCAGCAAGTAACACTTCTCATAACTTTAATATTAACAACTTAACTTTCTTAGAGAGCAGTTATGTTGCACCTGGCAAATTAGCACCAAATACAGAAGCTTATTTTGATATTGATATAGATCCAACAGGAACAAGTGTAGCTATTAGATTTGACGTTACACTTGATTTCTCTGATTTAAATGTTAGTGATAGCATTTATTTTGATTATGCTTGTAAAGTAGTAAACGGTATAGAAGAAACAGAAGGAATGATTAGAACAGCAGCTAATACTTATACAGGAATTATGACTTTAGATGAAGTACTAAATAATCAAATTACTACTGCAAGATTTTACGTTTTATGGGATGGTTCTGATGATGCATCTGATATGATTTTAGGAACAAATGATGAAGGCGTAAGTTTAGATATGCCAATTGAAGTTGTTGTAAGTCAATATTTTGGTGAAACCATAACAGAATTTGAAACACCTTAAAGGAGCAAAATAATTATTATGGATAAGGTAAAAAAAGTATTCAATACTTTATTTTTAATACTAGATATAATTATTGTTGTTGTTTTAATAGGTGTTTTTTCTAATTATATTCAAATTTCAGTTTTTAATAAAAAGTATTCAGACTTTTTTGGATATTCATTTTTTGTAATTAAAACTGGAAGTATGTCAGGAACATTAGAAATTGATGATTGCATTATTGTTAAAATAACACCTGATGTAAATGAGAATGATATTATTAGTTATTTAGAAGATAATAGTGTAATTACTCATAGATTAATACAAGTAACAGAAGATAATTATATTACTCAAGGCGATGCAAATACTGGAAAAGATAAACCAATTTCAAAATCAAGTGTAATTGGAAAAGTCGTTAAAATTATACCAAGATTTGGAATATGGGTTAAAGTATTTTCAGAAAAACAAGTTATTATTCCAATAGTTATTACTGTAATTTTATTTGGAATAACACTTTCTATAGGTGATAATAAAACTTCAAGAAGACGTGAAAGAAGGAGAAAGAGAAGAGTAAATGAAGAGGAAGAGAAGAAGGTATAATAAAAAGCTTTTATATCCAAAACTTGCAATTACTATTATTCTTTTCGTTTTAATTATGTCTTTATTTAGAGTTGCTTTTTCTAGATTTAGATCTACAGCAATTTCTGCTGCAGATGTTGACCTTGCTTTTTATTTCGTATCAGCAGGCGATATATCACAAGAATTAAAATTAGACAGTATTCTTCCACAAGAAGATTCATATACATATAATATTTTGATATCAAATCACAATCAAAATAAAAGAACAGAAACATCAATAATATATAACTTTGAATTAAAAACAACAACTAACTTGCCACTTGATTATGAAATTATAAGGCAAGGTAATAACACTAATTTGATTACAGAAACAAATGTTGAATCAGATGATGATGGAACATATTTTAAGTATATAAAAGCTACTGGAGATGAATTTGGATTTGAAGAAAATGAAGATCATTATTATCAAATAAAGATTAATTTTCCAGATGATTATAATGAATCAGAATATCAAAATATTATAGAATATTTACAATTAACAATTAGTTCAAGACAAAAGATTAACTAAAGAGGATAACGGTGAATAGAAGTAGGAACAGAAGAAGAAAAAGAATAAAAACAAAAGAATTAAATATCATAAAAATCCTAATTATTCTAGTAATATTAATTTTCATTATTCCTAGATTTATTTCATTCGCTATTTATGTTTATAATTTTACTTATGAACATATAATATCTTCTCAAGATTTTCATTTTTCGAGCGATAAACTAACTGAAGATCATTTAGAATATGAAGTTACTAATAACTGGTCAGGTGCTGAAACATATACAATTTTGATTAACATGAGTAGTAAACAAAATGATATGTCTTATACAGAAGCAGACATTGTTTATTCTATAAGTTGTACATGTTCAGATAATGTTACATATACTTTAAGTAAAACTACAGGAACGATAGTAGGTACAAAAAATAATGGTGATAATTTAGATGCATTTACTATAGATATAACACCTATAAGTCCTTTATCTAATAATGATGAAGCATGGATTGAAGTTACTGCAACATCAACAGCACCTTATACAAAAGTACTAACTGGTAAAATGATTTTAGGAGTTGGAACTTCAGATATTTCGTATGAAATAATTGATGCTCCAAACCAACCATTTTTAACAGTTAATATTGTTAATTCAACAAGTATAGATACTGATGTAACTTTAACATATGACCCTGAAGTGGTTTTGTTAGATATGACAAGTAGATTATATTTGAATTCTACTGATAGTGATACTCAACAACTTAATTCTTATGATTATTTAAATAGTATCACTTCAAGTGTTAGTAGTTTATCTACTACAAGTGTTAAATTTTATAAAATTGATGTTACGCAGGATTATTCTTATGCGGGGCAAAATAGTATAACGCCAGTAATTCAGTTACATGTTTAGGAGGTCTTTATGACTACCAATATAATGGAAACATATATTAAATATGTTAAGAATTTTATAAAAGATTTTACAAAAATGTTTTTCGAAAATTCTTATATTGATTCTATATCGAATGAATATATTTATACTTATATTGATTCAAGATTTTATAATATAAGAGAAGAAGAAGGAAGATATTTTTATACAACCATTTATTCAAATTTAACAATTAAAAGTAATTATCTAAAGAGAAATAATGAAAGAATATATCACGATTATATAGATAAAAATTTGAAACTATATCAGTTTATATTTTATATTGATAATATTAGAAGTATGCCTGATATTAACTCTTTCGTAAAAACAATTTGTAATAAAAGATTAAAAGAATTTGGATTAAGTGATACTCCAAATATAGATAAAAAATTTTTAACACTTATAAAAGATTTCTTTAAATTTAAAACAGAATTTTTTAATAGTTATAATTCAGAAGATTTTGTATTAGATATTAAGAAGATTCCATTAATAGATAAAACATATAAAGTAACATTAAAATATACTTTTAAAATTCCTTATATGTATAGTAATAGAGTAGTTGACGAAGTATTTAATACTGGTACTATTAATGAAGATAAGAACTTAATTACTTATACTTTACTTACAATGGAATGTATTAAAGATATAAATAATTGTAATTTTGATAAAAAATATATAGTAGATTTTGCATCATCATTATATAAAAAGACTCAAAAACTAAATCAAACCTTAAGAGTATTTAATAATGTTTCAATACAAGATAAGATTATTATTAGATTATTATATAAAGATTTTGAAAAATATAAAGATGAAATTATTTCTTTAATTGGAGATGGTTATAAATTTGCTATAGAATTAGATGATAAATTTGAAGCAAGCATATTTGAATTAAGAAAACTTGATATATTTGAGTATATAATAGTTAATAAAGGAACAATAATATACGATAGTATACAAGATTATGAGAATAATATAAATAATATTGTTATTTATGAATATTAAATTGAGGTATTTAAATGGATACATTTATTAGATTTTTGTATGAATTTGTAAGACAAGTTTTTTCTGGAATTGTTAGTATTTTTGAAGGCTTCGTAAATGGCATTAAACAAATGCTTAATTTCCCAGCTTTATTTCAAATAGTTTCAGAATATAAAAACGATTTTACTGTAGCTGAATGGGTACTAGTTGTTATAACTATTCTATTTATGATAGCTTTTTACGGAGTAATAATCGCATTAATAGTATTTATTGTAAAGAGATATTTAAAATATAGAAAACCTTCTTTAGATAAAAAAGCTCTTATGGATGAAGTTGCAGACTTAAATAAAAAGGTAGTTAAACTATCTAAAGAAAAAGATGAAATACTTCAAATGAAAGTTTCACAATTAGGATTAAAACCTGATGAACCAGCTGAAGAAACAAATGGAGAAGAAAACCCTGACGAAGTTGATACAAGTAAAAATAGATTTTCAAAATTAAGCTTAATAGATCTAGAATATG
>JAEEGL016699825.1_pt1 | contig 10619 bp, 5 predicted proteins | sample 9134231 | NCBI WGS metagenome assembly JAEEGL01 (sample SAMN16246548, study PRJNA631951) | gut metagenome | biome: gut microbiome; feature: rumen; material: fiber-attached | host: Bos | place: Iran: Karaj | collected 2018-10 | reverse complement strand
GTCTTGATGAGCATCAGATGGGAGGCCATGGCGATGAACTCGCTGGCGATCTCCATGTCCATCCGCTTCCGCTCGTCGAGCCAGGCCAGATACTGCTCCAGGATGGAGGTGATGCTGACGTCCTGTATTTCGATTTTGTTCTTGCTCAGAAGGAGCAGGATCACGTCCAGCGGGCCGTCGAAGTCCTCGGGACTATCGTCCCGGGCATGCAGGACGCCGGACAGATGGTATTTGGGTTCTTCCATGCGGAATACTCCGTTTCCTGTTGAAAAATGAGCGGCAGCGATCAGCCCGCTATGGCCCGGGCGATGGGCTCGGCCACGGCAAACATGCCGTCGATGAGCCCCTCTCGAAGGAAGGCCAGGGGCTTGTCCAGCACGCCGGTGAACAGCAGGGCGATCAGGATCAGAAAGCCGTAGCGCTCATAGCGCATGAGCCAATAGTAGGCCTTTTGCGGCAGAAGAATCGCCAGGATCTTGGAGCCGTCCAGCGGCGAGACCGGCAGCAGGTTGAACACCGCCAGGCCCGCGTTGAGGACCATGCATATCTGGAAAAAGAATCCCAGGTAATACAGCCAGCCGGAGGCGGGCAAATAGCCTTGCAGCATCAGCATGGTCCGACTGTCGGCGGCATAGAGGACAACGCAGAAGGCAAAGCAGTTGAGAAAGCCCAGCAGCACGTTGGACAGCGGGCCAGCCAGGGAGGTCAGGGCCATGCCGAGCTTGGGATTTTTGAAGCGGCGCATGTCCACCGGCACGGGCTTGGCCCAGCCGAAGTGGGCAACGACCATGAGAACAAAGCCCGCAACGTCCAGGTGGCGCAGGGGGTTAAGGCTGATGCGGCCCATCCGCTTGGCGGTGTCGTCGCCCAGCCAGTAAGCGGTGATGGCGTGGCTGCTCTCGTGGACCGAGATGGCGGCCAGTGCCGCCAGGGCGTACATGAGCCATTCAATGATGCGGCTGAGATCGATGCCGCGGAACCATTCGTTCAGTGCTGTCATATTGTCTCCAAAAAGGTATAGTTATACTTATACCCATATAGTATACCACAAAATCGCGGTTTACGCAAGTACGGTTTTGTTTTTCTGTGGGGTCGTCCGGGAAGGAAAGCCGCCCCGTCTCCTGTCCTGTCATTGCGAGCCAGTGCGCACACTGGCGTGGCAATCCGTAACCTCCGTCCCCTGTTTTTTTGACCGGCTGAACTCGCAAGAGTCACGAAGTATAGCCGGCGCTGCATGTACCCCCTGTTGCCCGTTGCCTCGGGCGGGCGCACAATGTGCGCCCCTACGGCGTTGTTCGGACGCGTTCCCCGTTCCCTGTTCCCTCGCAGACGGGCATAGCCCGGCTGCGCGCCGCATAGATTGTTTCGACACACGGCTTGGGAGGTGCGAAATGACAGATACCACTGACAGCATTGCCAGACGGGCCCGGGAGCTGGCCGTGTACATGCTGGCCACCGGCTCCACGGTCCGGGCCGCGGCGGAGCGCTTCGGCGTTTCCAAGTCCACCGTGCACAAGGACCTCACCGAACGGCTGGAGCAAAGCAGCCGCGTATTGTATCTGCAGGTGCGGGAGCTGCTGGACCGCAACAAGGCCCAGCGCCACCTCCGCGGCGGCGAGGCTACCCGAAGGAAATACCGCGCAATACGGCAGGCCGCGGAAAAGCCGCCGGAGGATTGATATGAGAAAAGCAGACCGCGCAAAGCGGTCTGCTTCTTCCGTCAGATCACGGCGTTTTTATATCTTCCCACTGGCATACCTTGCTGAGCCCCATCATATCGAATCCGACAAACAATACGGTACCGTCTTTCCTCAATCCGAGCGTATAGGACTCAGAGGCCGATATGGCCACGACTTCCCGCCATTCGGAAACGTCGCATTGGCCGGAATAAGAATACCCCTGTCCGGCTGAACAACCGATGGCAACGACCGTTCCGTCAGACTTCAGGCCTGCGATGTAGTACTTTCCGGCAGCTACCGCCACGATATCCTTCCAGTCGGACACGTCGTATGGATCCAGGAACAGGCCCGCAACCACCACAGTCCCATCGGATTTCAAGCCATCCGTGTGTGTGGCGCCGGTCGACACCGCCACGACGTCCCTCCACTCGGACACATCGCATTGGCCGGCAGAATTAATGCCCGCTGCGACCACGGTCCCGTCCGCTCTGATGCCTGCTGTGTGACCCCCATGGGCCGACACCGCGATGATATCGCTCCAGTCGGAAACGTCGCACTCGTCGGAGGCATTCAACCCTGCGGCCACTACGGTACCGTCGGCTTTCAGACCGACGGTACAGCACCCGCCGGCTGAGACCGCAACGATCTCGCTCCAATCAGAGACCTCGCACTGTCCGCATCCGTTGTGCCCCGCCGCCACCACAGTGCCGTCTGCCTTCAACCCTACGGTATGGATAGAGCCGCAGGACACCGCCACGATATCCCGCCAATCGGAAACGCGGCATTCACCGGCAGAATCGTAGCCTGCCGCAACCACAGTACCGTCCGTCTTCAGTCCAACGGCATGCGTATCTCCGGCAGAAATCGTCTCCCGCGGGGTGATTTCTCCCCACAGCGTCATGCTGCGGGTCCAGGCGTCTTTGTAGTCATGCAGCTTTCCGAAGGCGAGGGCTGCTTCGACCGTTTTCCCCTCTGCGCAGAGCTGCAACGCGATGCGATACCGCGTTTCCTTCGCACGCTCCGCGCTGTCCTTATAACCGCCCAGTTTTTCAAACGCGGCCAGCGCTTCTTCGTACTTTCCTTCCTCGAAAAGCTGCTCCGCCGTTGCGTATCTGCCGCGGGGGATCCATTCCGTGAACAGGAAAAACATCAGAACAGCCAATACCACAACTGCGGCCGCGATCCATAAGATCCGCTTGGTTTTCTTGCTGATTTGTGATTTGCTCATGTATATATCCCTTTCTGTTTCGTTCAAAGCTCCAGTCATTTCGACCAAGCCTTGCCCTGAGCGGAGCCGAAGGGGAAGCGAGCGGAGAAATCCGTAAACCCACACACTGTCCTTTGGCTGACCGGCGCCGCATCGGACAACCCCTCATCCGGCGTTGCGCGCCACCTTCCCCCAGGGGGAAGGCTTTCCCGTTATACGGACATGTACCGAACGCGGGACGGGGGACCCGTCCCCTACGACGTTGTACGGACATTCCCGCGTCCCCCGTCTCCTGTTGCCTGTTGCCTGTTGCGGGCAGATTGCCCGCGCTGCATGCCCGTCACCAGCGCCTTCAGCCATGCAGGTAGGCCAGGAAGGTGGCTGTGGAGGTGGTGCGGGAGATATAGTAGCGGTAGATCAGATAGGGCGCGGCGCCGGTGCGGTAGCAGGTCCCGCCCATGCACAGGCCGTACTGGTAGTACTTGGCGGTATAGCTCCTGGCAAGAGCGCTGTTCCTGCCCGAGGGATAGCACAGAACGAAGGGCTGCTTGCCCGTGATCCGCGCAATGGCCAGCATGGAGTCGTAGGTCTCGTGCTCCAGCTGGGACGCGTTCATCTGATCCAGATAGCCGTGGGTCATGGTGTGGCTCTGGATGGAGACCAGGCCGGAATCGGAGAGCTCCTTCAGCTGGGCCTTGGTCATGCTGCGGCTGTTGCCGATGGCGTCCACGATGACGAAGAAGGTGGCCTTGACGTTGTATTTCTTCAGAAGCGGATACAGCTCGGTATAGTTGTCGAGATAGCCGTCGTCAAAGGTCAGCATCACCGGCTTGGAGATGGAGGAGATGTGGTCCAGGTCCTCGAAGGTGATGGCGGTGTAGCCGTTCTGGACCAGGGCCTTGAGCTGGGCCTCCATGTTGGCAGGCGAGACGAAGAGCTCCGGGATGCCCCAGATGTTGTCGCTGACCGCGTGGTACATCAGAACCGGCACGCGGTAGCCCGTGGCAATCTCGCTGTTTTTGACGATGCGGGTGTAGAAATACTGGTTCCAGGCGGCGTCCTCCAGCTCCGTGAAGCCCAGCAGTTTCAAAAGGTCCGCCGCCGGAGCGTACCAGGTGGAGCCGTCCGCCAGCACGGGGGCCGAGAGGGTCTTGGAGGTCGAGCCGATCTTGACGGTCTTCGACCCACCCGTGAGGGTCACGGTCTTGCCCCAGCACTTGAAGACCGCCGTGTTGCCGTTGGGGGTCAGGGTGGCCTTGGACAGGGAGACCGTGTCGTTGAGACGCATATAGCGCACCCCGTCCAGCAGGCCGCAGACCGGGTACTTTTTGCCGTCGGCCCAGAGGGTGGTGCCGCAGGTCTTCATGCGGGAGAAGACCAGCTTGTTCGTCCCCGGGGATACCTCGGACATGCCCAGCTTCTGGGCCAGAGGCCGCAGGGGGACGAGCCATTCGCCGTTCTGCCGCACCACGGGCAGGGGCAGCTCCAAAGACGCGCCGTTCGCCGTGGCCCGGAAGGAGTCCGCGCGGAAGACCAGGGTGTGGCCCAGGGCGGTGAAGGTCAGGGTATTGCCGCTGGTTTTGACCGAGCCGCCCACGGCTGAGGCCAGCTTGGAGGCCGCGCCCATGGGCGTGCGGCCGAAGACGGGGGTATTGCCGAGGCTGACGCCGCCGAACCACAGGGGAAGGGAGCTGTCGGCCTTGAGCAGGTCCGTGCGGGCAGACGCGCTGTCCACGCACACGGCATAGCCCAGAGCCTTGCCCGCCGCCTCGGCGGGGACGTGCCAGCCCGCGGCGTCCTTCCAGGCGGGGATCGGCAGAGAGGCCGCCGCGCCGTCAAAGACCGCGGACTGCTCGCCGTCCCGGAACACCAGCTTGTGGCCGGCCGCGGTGAGGGTCAGGGTCCGGATCCCGTTTTCCACCGTGGCCTCGGCGCAGCTGCCGCCGGCCTTGCCGGCCAGCTGGGCGGCCGCCGCCACGGGGTGGGCCTCGCAGAGCCCGCTGCCGCTGATCATGACCCCGTTGACGCGGATCTCGCAGCCCGTCACGGGCAGATAGCGCAGCAGCTCCTGTCCCCGGTCGTACATCTCCGTCCGGTCAAAGACCGCGGCGATGGCGGACGCGGGGATGTAGCAGTCGTCCTGCAGACAGAGGGCGGGACCGGCGAAAGTCACATGGCGACCGGAGGCGGTCCTGGCGTCGGCAAAGCCGTCGCAGAACAGGGCCTCCTGTCCCAGACCGCTGAGGCGGAACTGCGTGACCCCATCCTCCTCGCCCATGGTGAGGCGGAAGCCGCAGGCCTCCATCAGGTCGCCGGCGCCGATATAGCGGACGCCGCCGGAGAGGCTCGCCCTGCCCACCGGGATCCGGTCCACCTCCACCTGCGTGGCCGACGGGGTCGGCGCATCCGGCCACGGCTCCGTCTCCGGCGTGGGAAGGGTCCCGTCCAGCAGCCCCAGCAGCCGCACCGCGACGGCCGCAAACTGGGCCCGGGTCAGGCTGCCCAGGGGCAGGAGCTTGCCCAGGTCCGTGCCCTGGATGAGGCCGGCGCCCACCGCCCAGCTCATGGCGCCGCGGGCATAGAGATCGACGTCCGTCGAATCCGAAAAGCCGCCGAGATAGGCGTTCTCATGGGTGCTGACGCCGATATAGTTCAGATAACGCCGCACCAGCACCACGGACTGCTCCCTGGTGCAGGAGCCCGCCGGCCGGAAGCTCGTGTCGGTCACGCCCTGGACGATCCCGGCCTTCCAGGCCCACCAGACGGCTTCTGTGTACCAGCTCTCCGCCGGCACGTCCGCAAAGGGCATCTCCCCGACGCTCTCCGGCTCTTCGCCGGTGCGCATCCGGTGGAGCCGGTGCAGCACCGTCACGAACATGGCGCGGCTCATGACGGCATCCGGCGCAAAACGGTCGTCCGACACGCCGTTCATCAGTCCCAGCTCCCGCAGCAGCAGGATATCCGCCTCGGCCCAGTGGCCGGAGACGTCCACATAGTCCGGCAGGGGCTCCTCCGCGGGCTCCGTTTCCCCCGTGGGCTCCGGATCGGTATCCCCGGTGGGCTCGGGTTCTCCCGTGGGCTCCGGATCGGTATCCCCGGTGGGCTCCGCGGCCGGCTCGGTGACCGCGCCGGTCTCCGGCTCGGCGTCGACCGGATCCGCCTTCGCGCTGCCCGGGGCTGCCAGCATCACCGCCGCCGCCAGCAGGACGGCCAAAAGACCTGCAAACCATCGACGCATAACGGTCCCTCCTTTTTGCGGGGGTCCGCCCCGCACGGATTTTTCTTCTCTTTGATTATACCCCATTATCCCCCGCATGGCAACCGAATTCTAAGAATTAACCGGGAAACAATTATTGACATTCCATTAAGTTTTCGTCATAATAATACTATCATAGTATACGGAAACGGAGGAGCAGTTATGGAACAGGTATTTGTCACAGGCCACCGGAATCCGGACACGGACTCCATTGTCGCCGCGCTGGCCTTCACGGCCCTGCAGAACGCCCTGGGTGAACGGAGCTACACCGCTTCCCGGCTGGGGCATCTCAACGACGAGACCAAACGGATCCTGGAGCGGTTCGAGTTTACGCCGCCGCTCTACATCAAAGATATGCGGACCCAGGTCCTGGACCTGGATTTCGACACCCCCCCTGCCCTCAGCGCTGCCCTGACCGTGGCCCGGGGCTGGAACACCCTCGCCGGCGACCCGGCCATCACCGCCATCCCCGTCACCAACGAGGACGGGACGCTCTTCGGTATGCTCTCCTCCGGCGACGTGGCCGACTACGACATGAAGACCATCGACAGCCCTGTGGTCCGGGACGTCCCGCTGTTCAACCTGCTGTCGGTGCTGGAGGGCCGGGTGCTGAACGACACGGGCGCTGTGATGGACACCCTCTCCGGCGAGGTGGTGTTCGGCGCGCCCAAGGGCGCGGACCAGGAGACCTTCCCCTGCCGGGAAATGATCGCCGTATGCGGCAATCAGCCCGAAACCATCCGCAAGGCCCTGGAGGCCAACATCAACTGCCTGATCCTCTGCCAGGCGGAGCTGAGCCCCGAGCTGCGGGAGATGGCCGCCGAGACCTGCATCATCTCCTCTCCCTATGACGCGCTGAAGGCCGCCCGGCTGGTCTTCCAGGCCATCCCCATCGAGCGGATCTGCCGGACCGAGAAGCTGATCACCTTCCATCTGACCGATTACCTGGACGACGTCAAGGAGGAGGTCTCCAAGAGCCGCTACCGCTGCTACCCCATTCTGGACGAGAACGAGAAGGTCGTGGGGACCCTGTCCCGTTTCCATCTGATCAAGCCCCGCCGCAAGAAGGTGGTGCTGGTGGATCACAACGAGGCGGCGCAGTCCGTGGGCGGCCTGGATCAGGTGGAGATCGTGGGGATCATCGACCACCACCGCATCGCCGACATCCAGACCGCGAATCCAATTTTCTTCCGCAACGAGATCGTTGGCAGCTCCAACACCATCATCGCCGAGATGTTCCAGGAAAAAGGCCTGCTGCCCTCCAAGAAGCTGGCGGGCCTCATGTGCGCCGCCATCATCTCCGACACGGTCATCTTCAAATCCCCCACCGCCACACCCCGGGACCGGGCCATCGCCGAGCGGCTGGCCCGCATCGGCGGCGTCTCCATCGAGGAGCTGGGCAAGTTCATCTTCGCCTCCTCCCTGGGCGAGGACAAGACTGCCCGGGATCTGCTCTTCACCGACTTCAAGGACTTCCACATTGCCGGCCACTACCTGGGCGTGGGACAGATCACCTGCGTGGATTCCGTCTCCATTCTGGCCCGGAAGGCCGAATTCCTGGCGGAGATGGAAACCGTCCGGGCCGAAAAGGGCTATGACATCCTGATCCTCATGCTGACCGACGTCCTGCTGGAGGGCACGCAGATCATCTTCCTCGGCGATCCCGATGACATCAACCAGGCCTTCGGCGTTGAGCCCAAGGACAGCACCCTCTTCCTCCCCGGCGTCATGAGCCGGAAAAAGCAGGTCATCCCCATGCTCTCTGCCCTCTGGGGCTGAGCCCCAGATCGTCCGCCGCCTCAACCGGCGTCCCTGTCCTGTCATTCTGAGCGAAGCGAAGAATCCGCGTCCCCCGTCCAAAGCCTTCCCCCTCGGGGGAAGGCTTTCCCTGTTGCCCGTTGCCATATTCGTTGGCGCGGATTTTTTTCGGATTCCGCGGCGTTTTGACTTGCTTTCCGTTTTTTCCCTGCTATAATAATATTGTAGAATCTGCGCAAAAACGCTACGCATATTCGATCATTTATTGTAAGGAGGAGACAAACGCATGAAAAAGCTGGTATCCCTGCTTTTGACCGTGTGCATGGTGTTTTCCCTGCTGGCCGTATGCGCCAGCGCGGCGGAAGTCACCCGTGATGCAGACACGGCCGAATACTATCTGATCGGCACCCATACGAACTGGGACACGTCAAGCTTCCTGGAAGAAAACCGCTTCCATCCCAGTCTCGGCAATCCCGATGAATTCATCCTGGAGACCACGCTGACCCAGGGCCAGGAATTCAAGGTCGCCAAGGTGGAAAACGGCGCCGTCACGGCCTGGTATCCCGACCCGGGCAACAACTACGTGGTGGACGCGAACCACGCCGGCCCCGCGATCATCTACTTCCGCAACACCTACCACAACGATTGGGCCGGCAACGGCGGCTTCTACTGGGTCGCTGCCAAGGGCCCCGTGTCCTATGTGGACGAAGACGGCGTGACCCAGACCTGCACCGCCTACACCACCGCCAACTACGCCGGCGCCGCCTGGTCCGGCTGGATCCTGGTGAACGAGGACACGAAGGTTTCCGAGAGAATCTACGCCAGCGGCGACGTCAACCTGATCCTCACGGACGGCAAGACGCTGGAAGCGCAGTACGGCATTGAGGTCTCCGAGCTGGACTCCCTGACCGTCTACGGTCAGGCAAACGGCACCGGCGCTCTGAACGCCGGCGATGAGGAGATCGTCACCCAGATCTCTGAGCGCAATTACACCGGTATCGGCGGCAACAATCATCTGAACGCCGGTACCATCACCTTCAACGGCGGCGTCGTCACCGCCCGCGGCTCGGGCGGCGCTGCCGGCATCGGCGGCGGCTTCTTCGCCGGCGGCGGCACCATCACCATCAACGCAGGTACGGTCAACGCCTACGGCGGCGACTCCGGCGACGGCATCGGCGACGGCGAGAGCGCCGACGACACCTCCGAGGTCACCATCAACGGCGGCACGGTCAACGCCTACGGCGGCGCCTCCGCGGCCGGCATCGGCGTCAACGGCTGGAATAACGAGGGCTTCATCGTCATCAACGGCGGCAAGGTCTACGCTTACGGCGGCCAGGGCGGCGGCGCCAACGGCGACGGAGCCGGCGCCGGCATCGGCGGCGACCCCACCGGCGCGGAGGTCAGCGACATTACCGTCAACGGCGGCGAGGTCTACGCCTACGGCGGCGAGGACACCGAGGGCATCGGCGGCGTCGGCATCGGCGGCGGCAGCAACGGTGGCTTCATCCATACCATCACCATCAACGGCGGCATTGTGTACGCCAAGGGAACCGGCGAGTTCCCCGCCATCGGCGCCGCTGGCGGCGTGAATTTTACTGCCGACGAGCCTGAGATCGGCACCATCAATATCAACGGCGGTCAGCTCACCGCGGAGGCTCCGGATTGCGATTTTGCAATCGGCGGCTATTGCGGGTGGTTCGAAGATGCACCTGCCTATATCAACCTGAGCTGGACCAATGACGACGACTTCATTCTGGCGGACGCCTATAAGGGAACTGTCACGCTGCTCAAGGACTTCGTCAACGCTGCGGACAACACCGAGACCTTTGAGACCGGTGCAGTGGAAGACAACGCCGTCCTGGCCGGCGTGAAGCTGGTGCCTCCGCAGGAGATCGAGGAGAACATCATCACCGTCTATTACGTGGACAAGGGCGACCATACCTCCGTTTATGCCCACGCCTTTGACGAGAACGGACATGTCAACCAAGCCTGGCCCGGCGAGCAGCTGCAGAGCGTGGAGCAGGTCGTCTGCGACGCGGAGACTACTCCCAACTTCCACAACTACTACAAGATCGAGCTGAACGCCAACCTCTACACCACCGTGATCTTCAACGACGGCAGCGCCAGCGGCGGCCATCAGACCAGAGATCTGCCCTTCGTCACCGACGCGGGCGAGAAGACCTATGTGGTCTACTACGGCGCGGACAACATGGGCGTGCTGGATCCTGCCCAGGATCTGTGGCCCGTTTCCACCAAGGTCCACGTGGATCCCGACTGCGAGACCCCCGGCTCCGATACCTACACAGGTCTGCTCACCGGAGCGACCCAGGTGGTCACCATCCCCGCCACCGGCCACGATTGGACCATCGGCTACGAGTGGAACGAGACCGAGGACGGCTGGGCCTGCACCGCCACCGCGGTCTGCGCCAACAACGCCGAGCATAACGTCACCGAGACCGTGAACGCGACTTACGCGGTCACCCAGGAGCCCACCGCCACCGAAGAGGGCGTGGGCACCTACACCGCCGCCTTTGAGAACGAACTGTTCACCGCTCAGACCAAGACCGTGGCCATCCCGGCCACCGGCCCCGTGGAGCCCCAGTACAACGGCAGCCTGCAGCTGTACTACTCCTTCAGCCTGGGCAAGGAGATCACCCCGGTCTACACCATTACCAATGCCTCCGTCAGCAGCTACGTTGACTTCTGGGTCGTGGTGGAG
>JAEEGL016352697.1_pt1 | contig 10619 bp, 8 predicted proteins | sample 9134231 | NCBI WGS metagenome assembly JAEEGL01 (sample SAMN16246548, study PRJNA631951) | gut metagenome | biome: gut microbiome; feature: rumen; material: fiber-attached | host: Bos | place: Iran: Karaj | collected 2018-10 | reverse complement strand
TTTTATGGAATCTACGTACTCAACATCTTCTTTGGAGGGGTTGGTATCGTCCATTCTTAAGTTACAAATACCGCCAAATTTTTTAGCCGCTCCAAAATCAACGCAAATAGCTTTTGCGTGTCCTATATGCAAGTATCCGTTGGGTTCGGGCGGAAAGCGAGTGTTTATTCGCTCGCCTTCGCACCTACCACCTTTGGAGATATCTTTCTTTATGGTCTCGAAAATAAAATTGCCCGCTTCTTCGTTTATTTCTTTTTCGCCAATGTTTTCCGTATTTTCCATAAATACACCTCTTTATAAAATTGATAACGCAAAATCAATGCGCTTTAAAGATTCGGTTTTGCCTAAAATATCCAAAATTTCTATAGCTCCGCCAGGAGTTACCATACTTCCCGAGATTGCTATTCTGACGGGCCACATGACAGTTCCGTTTTTAAGCTCTTTTTCTTTTGCAAAACCAATGAGCAAATCATGTAAAGAATCATAATCCCATGTGTTTAATTTTTCAAGTTTTGGCTTTATCTCTTCTAAAACGGCTTTTGAATTTTCAAGCGTTGTTTTACTTTTTTTATTAATAAAAATATTCACGTCATATTCGGGAAGATTTGCAAAAAAACCTATTAATTCGGGGATTTCCCCAAGCCTTGAAATTCTCCCCTTTAACAGATTCGAAATTTTTAAAACAGAACCAAAATCCTCACCAACCACAGACTTTATGTAGGGCTCTGCTATTTTTAAAAAAGCATCATCTGATTTGGATTTTATATATTCGCTATTAACCCAATCGAGTTTTTTATAATCAAAAACTGCGGGGGATTTACTTATTCTATCGGGCGAAAATTCTCTTATAAGTTCATCTATTGAAAAAATCTCTTGGTTACTGTCGGGGCACCAACCCAAAAAAGCTATGTAATTTATAATGGCTTCGGGCAAATAACCCATACCCGTCAAATCCTCAAAACTTACCGCTCCATGACGTTTGGAAAGTTTAGAAACACTTCCGTCCTCGTTTTTACCCATTATAAGAGGAAGGTGAACATAGGTTGGTATTTCCCAACCTAAAGCCTCATACAAAAGATTATACTTAGGAGTCGAAGAAAGATATTCACAGCCTCTTACAACATGAGTAATATGCATTTCGTGGTCATCTATAACGTTTGCAAAATTATAAGTCGGGAAGCCATCGCTCTTTATTAAAATCTGGTCCTCGAGCTCTTTATTTTCTACTTTTACCTCCCCAAAAACTACGTCACTAAACGTAGTATATCCATCCTCAGGCATTTTTTGTCGTATAACGTACGGCACACCCGCAGATAATTTTTCATTTACTTCTTCTTGTGTTAAATCTCGGCATTTATCTCTGTATCCGGAATCTAAATGCTCATTTTCGCTTTTATCTTTATCGGATTTATCGCAAAAGCAGTAGTAAGCCGCTCCCTTTTCGACAAGTTTTTTCGCATAAGTAAGATAACCGCTTTTGCGCTCGCTTTGAACGTACGGCCCGTAATCGCCCCCTATATCGGGTCCCTCATCGTGTTTAAGTCCCACCGCTTTTAAAGTATTATAAATAACTTTTTCGGCGCCATCAACGTACCTCGTTTGGTCGGTATCTTCAATTCTTAAAATAAAATCTCCGTTTTTGGATTTTGCAATCAAATATTCATAAAGCGCAGTCCTTAAGTTTCCTATATGCATATATCCTGTGGGACTTGGCGCAAAACGTGTTCTTACCTTTTCCAAATAAATCAACTCCAAAAATTATTTTAACTATATAAGATTATTTGCAACGTAGCTTTCTAGACAAAGTCCGCTATCTTTGATTTTTTCCGCATACTCTTTGCCGACATATCTAAAATGCCAAGGCTCATAAATTACGCCCGTTTTATCTTTCCACTTTTTCTGATAACGCTCTATAAATCCATATTTGTGCGCATTATCGATTAGCCACTTATACTCTTTTGTCTGGTAAAAATTATCTTCAACTCCATTAAAATCAATCGCAAAACCCGTGTTATGCTCGCTGGTTCTTGGTCTTGCCACAACCTTTGCTGCACGTTTTTCGGCCTCTTCCTGCGATATTACAGCTTTAGATTTTTCTCTTTCTACTTGGCGATTAAAAAGTTTGGTTTGTAGATTAATATCTCTATAACCCGAGGAAATCCAAAGTTTTATGCCGTCTTTTTTGGCATCATTTATCATTTTGTCCAAATCTTCAAAGCATTCGACCGCAACTTCTTTGCCTCTGCAATTTTTTGTTCGAACACTAAATCCATCGGGGACAAAATTATCTTTATTTACAACTATCATCGTTTTTGCGCAGTTTTGATTCCACTTGGAAAAATCATAAAATTTCTCGTTTGCGTCCTCACCGGAATTTTCCGTATTTTCTTGTTCTTTTGGTGTTATGCTTTCTGCTTTTTGAGATTCTCTTTCGAGCTCATTTTTGGTAGATTGGTCTAAACCCTCGGTATCATCTTCCGATTGATTTTTTTCAAGTCTTGCAGTTCCGCTTGTATTTTCGGTTTCTGAATTTTGGTCAACAAATTTATAAAAAGCAAATATTCCGATAACAAATAAAACGAGTATTCCGGCTATGGCCATCCACCACTTTAATCCTTTGGCAATAACCTTACCAGATTTTTTATAAAATTTTAATTTTTTCTCATCTTTATCGCCCAAATGCCTATATTTATTCATGTTTTGAAATTTTTACCAAAGTAAAAATTTATACCTTCCTTTCAGTTACTAAAATACTCGTCTAACTCATTGATTGTATAAAATTTTTCCTTTTATATCAATATCTTTCCCCAAAACATTAACATTACCGTCTTTTTCCAAACTATGCGCAAACACCGAAATGCTATCTCTTGCCTTAACTATACCGCTCTTTAGTACTAGCTTCCCAAAAACTTCGATAGGCACGGGAAACTTTGGTTTGTTATCCTCTCCAACTATCGCTCCGTCAACCGTTAGGCATCCATTTTCAAACACCCTGACGCTTCTTATAAACCCACCATTTAGTTTTACAATACCATTGGAGTTTATAGCATATTTTCCGCCAACGGAAAAATATTTGCCGGAATTTACTATGATTTTTGAAGAAGCTTTAGAAGCTAAAATAACACCTTTATTTACAGAATTATATCCCGAACTATTTAAATATACCGAACAATTTTCGCCAAAAGCATTAATTCCAAACCCTTTGCGCCCCACCCCATATCCGCCGCCTATGGTTGCGTTATCATTTAAAATAAAAGCGGAGTCATCTCGCATTCTTATTATATCTTGCGCTATTTTTATTGAAAACGGTTTTTTATTGTTATCTATGCAAACGTTACCGGAAATTATTAAAGTTATCATGTCTTTAATCAAAAACTGAACATTTAATATTCTTGCTTGACCCGTTATACATAAGTTTCTGTCTATAATAAAATTTTTCGCATAAAACCTGTGTCCGAAATTTATTTCTCCACATTCTGTTATTATTGTTCCGACGTTTTTATCTTTCAAAGCTTTTAAAAATTCGTATTTATTTTTAACAACCCTTATTTCAGCTTTTTTTATCACCAAATAATTTTTGTTCATCCTTTGTTTATTTAAAAGTTCGCCGTAATTTAAAACTTTGATTTTTTCGCCATAATCAAGCTCTCCGTATTTTTGCATGGCGGTATTTATCAAAGATGTATTATCAATCCAAGGCATATCGGGAATAGAATCAATAATTTCAGAAACCGTTTTTGCGCTCGGTTCTTCTATACTTAAAGTTTTATTAATTTCAAAAGAATCTATCAATTCAAATTCTTTTCTATCTCTTTTAAATTCATAGGCACAAAAACAAAGTGTATCCTTCGTAATTTCTACGCAAGAATAAACGGGATTTTTAAGATTTAAAAGTTTGTGGGCGGGAAAATCTACGGGAAAATGCTGGCTATAATTTTTAACTCCCGAAGTGCCTGGGACTACAAACATAGTACCCATAGGATTTTTATATATTTCGCAAAAATTATTTTCGTGTTTTTGAAATCTGACTTCATTTTTTATAACGACATTTTCATTTAAAAAATATGTCCTTGCATAGACATGGTCATGCCCACCGAATACAACATCGAAATTCCCATAATAAGCAAGTCTTTTTATTTGCTTCCCAATTTTTTTAACATCAGGGTCTTTATGGTGCGGACCATTTGAGTATGGAGATTTGTGAGTAAGCAGAATTTTCCATTTTGTTTTGCATTTTTTAGCAGTAGCCAAAGCCCATTTGTATTGCTGCTCGCTAATCTCATCTTCACCGTTTACTTCATTGGTGTTAAGAACGATAAATGTCACATCGTTATAAATAAAAGAAAAATATGCACCTTTGGAATTTTTTGAATAAAAAGCATTTTCCAAGTTAAAGTGCGATATTATGGAATTCTGCACACCACATTTCTTGGCTTTTGGACTTATTCTGCAATCATGATTACCGCTAAGCGGAACAATTGGCATACTTCTCCAAACATTGCTTCTCAAAAGCCATTTCCAAAGCATTTCATTATTGCCGTCATCTACAAAATCCCCCAAATGAACCATAAAATGGGTTTCTTTTTCTAACTTAGCGGACTTTTCCAAAACTTCCGAAAAAGTAATATAATCATTTTCGGTCATACCTTGAGAATCTGCGAAAATCGTAAATTTTAAGCTACTTGATTTATCCAAAATCTCCAAGTTATATATGGGACTTTGTTTTTCAAAATCATTTCCGATATTTTTAATGCGATAGTATATTTTGCCCGCTTTTAAATCTTTAATTTTAACCGAAAACTTATTCAAAAATATAATTTTATAGCTTGAAATAAGTCCAAAATTGAAAACCGGAAACGCCTTGGGGACTCGCTCACATTTTGCTTTTGCAGTGAATTTTTCTTTAAAATCTTCGTCATAAGAGTATTCAATTATACTTTCTTTTATACTCCTACTTGAAAACCAGCGAAAATTTCGGTCTTTGGCGGCATTTTCACCTAAAGTTACGGTTATTCCAAATGCGCCGCAGGTATCCTCCAACAGCTCGGAAATATAATCTTCGGTATCTTCGAAAAGATTCTCGTCAAGATTGCTTACCAAATCGCCGGCTATATCGGCAATAATCCAGCTCGCTCCTCTTATAAAGCTTGGACTTACGTAGCTTTTGGAAAATTTATAAATTATATCTTTAACATTGATTTTAAACATATCAAGAAGCGCGGAAACTTGACCTTTATTTGTCATTTTATTTAAAAAAGTCCTAACAAAAAAAGAATCAAAGGTAATTTTAAAATCTAAAAACACCTGTTCACTGACGGCAGAAATCATTTCGGAAATGTATTCCGCCAAAATTTCAATCCATTTTTTTATAAACGTTCCCCTACTTATATTTGCAAGCGCCGCATTTAACCAATGCGGTTTTTCTTCCTCGTTTCTATAATAATTTATAAGAATCAGCATCGCTAAATCGTAAAGTGTTTTTTCTTCGCTGGTTTTTGGTTTATATATTTCTGTTTCGGATAAACTTAAAATAATCTCATCTATTTTACTTAAAATATATTCATCGTTTAATATGTATTTTTCTTCTATCTGAGAAAGTATATTATCAAATGATTTTATAATTTGCTCGTCCGTAATTGTAATTTTATTAATCAAAAGTCGTATAAGTCCTGCGCACTCAATTTGTATTCCGTCATAACGATATTGGACGGCAAGTCTGCCAAGACCATTTTCAAGTTCGATTTCACGGCGTTTTACAAGTTGATTTTTAATCTTGGATAAAACAAATTCATCGGCATTAATTCCCAAAAGCATATTTTCTATACTCTTTTTAATACCGATATCTTTTATTTTTCTTAAAAGTGGCTTTAAAGAATTAATAACCACTTCGCTTAACTTTCCGCCTTGATAATCACTTTTACCAATCATTTTTATGTCCTTGATTAAAATTTTAAACTAATTTTTATAAACACCCTTAAGTAGCTCTATCTCGCGCGCATAACCGCTAAGGTCTTCTTGCGGAGTTTCCAAAATAAACGGCAAATTTTTTAAATATTTATGATTTATAATCCTTTCAAAAGCCTCTATTCCTATGTTACCTTTTCCGATTTGCTCGTGCCTGTCTTTTTTGCTTCCGCACGTGTTTTTACTATCGTTTATGTGTATGGTTTTAAGCCTATCTATTCCGATAACTCTATCAAACTCTTCAATCACGTTTTCCAGATTATTTATTATATCGTAGCCTGAATCAAAAACATGACAAGTATCCAAACAAACTCCCATTTTACTTTTAAGCTCTATATTATCTATTATCGTGCGAAGTTCTTCAAATTTTCCGCCTATTTCGCTGCCTTTGCCCGCCATAGTCTCAAGCAAAACAGTAGCTGTCTGGGAGGGAGTAAGTATTTCATTTAATGCGTCCACTATTTTTTTTATTCCAACTTCTGTTCCTTGACCTGTATGGCTTCCCGGGTGGAAATTGTAAAGACTGCCGGGAATATTTTCAAGTCTTTTTAAATCCTCGGAAAAAATATCTTTCGAAAACTTGCAAATATGTTCGGTCGCAGAACAAAGATTAAGCGTATATGGCGCATGAGCAACAATTTTTGAAAAATTATTTTCTTTCGAAATACGTAAAAAATTTTCTATATCATCTGGGTCTATAGCCCGCGCATTACCGCCCCTCGGATTACGGCTGAAAAACTGAAACGTATTTGCTCCGATGCCGATAGCTGTTCTGGCCATTGCGGTAAATCCGCCGTTCGATGAAAGATGACATCCAATATTCATATATGATAGGCCCTAGTTTGGGCCCCACACCTACCTTTTTGATACTACCTATTAATTTTATTATAAATTTTAATATAAAAAAAGGACCCAATTTAAAAAATCACGCAAATTACAAATTATGTATATTTTGGCATAAATTATTTATTAAAAAAATGAAAAATTAACAAAATATTTTAAAACAACCCTTGATATTTTAAATATATTTGATATAATTTATTTGAATTTTTGTTGGATATAACAAAATATGTACATAAAAGCCAAACAATGTGTCTGCAAACATTTCTATAAAAAATAACATATCTCCAAGCAAGCACCTCATCGGACAAAATATTTACATGTTTTAAAAACATCATACCCGTTTTATCCACAAAAATTCTAGTAACCTCTTGATAACAATTTTGAAAGGATGTGAAAACGCTATGAAAAATTTGCAAAAACTTATCGGAAGGACTTCAGGCAAAATTAGCGCAATCAAGAATTTAATTAGAAAAATCTCATCACAAACGTTGGCTATCACTTACATGGTCACCAATGTGACAATGCTGTGTACTATCAAAGCCAATTCTAATCACAGCTCTTTAAGCACTTCCCAAACACAAAGTAAAATAAACGACAGTAAAGATAATTCTAAAAATAATGATCCTAAACCTTTACCCAAAAGCAACACATTACGTACCTATGGAACTACGGCAGCTGCTGGCGCAAGTTTATTAGCTACGCTTGCTTACGGCGCTAATTACCTTTACCAACACCGCGGCTGGACTCAATTACACTATGATGCTGCTAATGGTAATATAACCACATTTAAGAATTTGAAAAATGAAGATTTTGACGAACTTTATATTGTAGATAATAACAACCATACACCACTTGATGTTGCACTTCGAAATAAACACCCTGAAATTCTAACAGCAATACCCCAATGTATATTTTCTGATAAATCAATGAGCCATGACCAAAAATCTGCAACATTTAAAGAACTATTTTCTCTGTCGTTAGCACGCGCTATCTGGGAGAAAAATATTGATGTTATTGAGACATTACTCACCGACGAAACTTTAAAATCATATGTAGGATCATACATCAACTGCACCATAACAGGAACAGTCGATAGCGTTTTGGACATCGCCATTGAAAAGGAGATAGATCCATCCGTTATCGGTTTATTAATACATCATGGAGCGTCTTGCAAACATAATATATTATCTTTATCTGAACGTAATGAGTACGAAAAACAAAGAATTGTAAAATACTCTGATTGCAACATTTAAAGATTTACAATTACTTACATAATTACTACCCTACCAAAAAATAAAACTAAAATTTATTATTAAAACTTTGATAAAAATATATTTATAAATAGTTCCCGTTTTTAAATCAAACTTTGACATTTTTAGTACATTGGTGTATAATTTGATTAGGTTTTTGTAAAGAAAAAACATCTAATAAGAGTTAATAGATATCTCGAAAAACACTCTTTATAACAAAAAAACAAGTAGTTTTTCTCACATCACCTCACCATGGAATTAGACCATTTCATATCAAAAACTTTGGAAGGGGTATTAAAATGCATATCACGCAAAAAATAGGCATCAAAAATTTAAAAACAGCCAAACGTGGTAAACACACCCTCATTAAAAGGTTTTGCATCTTGTCCCTAGTTGCTATTTCTTTAACAACGTCCTCCATGATATTCGGTACCAATAAACAAGGCGCCTCAGCTCCTTGCACATACACTGGTAAAACACACAAAGACACAAATAACAACAAAAACCACACATGTACCACTATCCAAACCGTTGCCTATGGAGCCGCCAGCACCTTTGCCGTGGCTTGTATCGGGTGCTACCTTTGGGATCATTCAAATTGGAATAGTTTGCACTGGGCCGCCGCGCATGGAGATCTGGGCCCATTCCAAAAACTAAATCTCGACGACAATAACGACCGCCAAGCTCTTGAATCTTTTGATGCACGGCACCGCACCCCACTATATATTGCTATAGTCTGCGGGAATCACAAAATTATAGACTGTATAGTAGAAAAAATTGCTAATATCAATCCCCACACTAATGCAAGCGCTTGGGCAAAATCCCTCTATGAAGAGCAATCTAGGTATGGTCTGCTATATACCTGGTACTCAGCAGTATACCACAATGATGTTAAAGCTCTTGAATATTTAATTGCCTTAAAAGATTCAAAACATTATCTAAACTGGTTTTTAGGCACGTTCGGCACACCGTTAGATGAGGCACTCATACACGGCAGTTTTAAAGCAGCCAGGTTCTTAATCGGTAAACAAGCAGAATGTTACAACATCTTTTATGTAAAAAATTATTGCAACGAAAATTCCAAACTTCTGAGCATTTTAAAATTTTTAAGAGAACAAAATTATATTTTTAACTTTTCAAAATCTCTTGACACTAATGAAAATCCGGCTAAAAATGCCTTATTAATAGCTATAGACTTAAAGAGTGAAAGAATTTCTAATTTTTACATTAACAAATGCAATATACTACGCTGTATCAATGACAAGGAGCGTGAAGAGATTATTAAACAATTGGAAGTTTGTATCAAAGTTATTGATTTTAAGATTTCACTCTGCGATCCATATTCCAATAACAGCATTCTCGAGAAGGATAAGGCTTATTATACTAGCCTTAAGAATACTCTTACCGAAAAGCCCGTTGAGAGCGATAACAACCACCCCGCATAACTAGTATACTTGCTAAAAATCAAAATAAACTTACACTTAAATAAATCAAAACCTACGATCATTGGCAAAAAGTAGGTTTTGATTATATTTAACAAAGTAGCATTTTTAGCGCAGTAAAGAGCATTTTAAATAATTTTATTACCTCAAATAGGTGCAGAAGAAATTTTAACCATATTATTAAAACCCGTCATATCAAAAACTTCCATAATTTCGGGTTTAACATTTATTATTTCAAATCCTGCGTACTGCTCTGCGTTTTGCCCTTGATCATTTGTTTCTTCTTGCAAGGCATTTATTTTCTTTTGAGTATACAAAATAGTTCTAAGTCCCGCACTACTTAAATATTCAACCTCATCAAAATTAAAAACTAAATTATTTTCGCCCGCCATAAAACTCTCATCAACTGCTTTTTGAAGTTCAGGCGCAGTTTGAGTATCTATCCTTCCTTTGATATTATAAATACATTTTCCTTCCTCGTTGATAATTTTTTCTATTTCCATTTTTGATTCCCCCTAAACAAATTTTATTTTCTTAATAATCAAAAGATTATTTGCTCCGCCATCGTGAAAATATTGTATTTCATCCATCATTCTTCGCACAATAAATATACCAAGCCCGCCTATTTTTCGATTTGACAAATTTTGCTGTATATCGGGGATACGCCATTTTGTGGGGTCAAATGGAATGCCAGAATCTCTAAATTTTACTTGCAAAACGCTTTCTTGAGGATTAAATGTAATATCAACCAAAACGTCGCCTTTATCTTCGGGATATGCATATTTTGCAATATTTACAAATATTTCCTCAGCCGAAAGCAATACTTTACTTTTTACTCTGAAATCAACATTCATTTCATCAATAAATTCTTGTAAGAAATCATAGACGAGTTTCCAGTTTTCTAGCATGGCAGGAATTTGAATACAGCGCTTCACAGTGACGTACACCCCCTTCGCACAAATAATGTGCGTTTTACCATTAAAACAACCATATTGTACCGCTTTTATTATAAAAACTCAACAATTAATTTGAATTTTTGACATCGTTTTATGTTTTTATAATTTTTTCACATTTTCAACATGATTTTCAACACTTTTTTAAAACGGTATACATTTTTAAC
>JAEEGL015021844.1_pt1 | contig 10619 bp, 10 predicted proteins | sample 9134231 | NCBI WGS metagenome assembly JAEEGL01 (sample SAMN16246548, study PRJNA631951) | gut metagenome | biome: gut microbiome; feature: rumen; material: fiber-attached | host: Bos | place: Iran: Karaj | collected 2018-10 | reverse complement strand
TCGATAAAGCAAAGGCTCTGGAGGCTCAGATCGAGCTTCTGAGGCTCAAAAGAGAACAAATCGATAAACTGATCGGCTATGCGGAATTATTACGTAAAAACGGAGGAATAAACATGGATTTTGAAGCATTTGACAAGACGATGATCAAGGAATACGCCGAAAAAGCCCGTGAGACTTGGGGAAACACGGAAGCTTATAAAGAATACAGCGAAAAGTCAAAAGGAAGAACAGATGCTGAAAACAGCATTCTGGCAAGGGGAATAATGGATATTTTCAGAGATCTGGGAAGGCTTAAGGATCGCTCTCCTGAAAGTCCGGAGGTAAAAGCCAAAGTAAAGGAACTGCAGGATTTCATAACGAAAAACTATTATAAATGTACAGATGATATACTCAGAGGCCTGGGAAACATGTATGCAGCAGGGGGAGAGTTCACCGAAAATATTGATAAAGCGGCAGGAGAGGGGACAGCTGCCTTTGCAAATGAAGCAATAAAAGTTTATCTGAGATAGTTAGGATTATAAAAACTTAAATAAATATGTTAAATTTCAGCCTGAAATTGCCGCAAAACGGTACTCCAGGTCCTTTTTTGCCCTTTGAAGAACAAATGTTCAATATTTCTATTGACAGAGAACATATATTCTGCTATATTTTAGAAAAAGAACAAATGTTCCAAAAGGGAACAGAAGGGAGTTTGGACATGAAAGGATACAGGATTACAAGCAGAGTAAGATTTATAGCATTTGTAGCTATCTCGATCATTATATTTACCATGGCTTTTAACATGATGTTTGAATTAAATACAGCTCAGTCAGAAACCAAAGATAATTATATCAAAGTCGGAGTAATGTCCGGAGATTCACTTTGGTCAATAGCTCAGACTTATATGCCTGATACAGATACCCGTGAAGCTGTTTACATAATCAAGAAAGTAAACGGACTTGAATCGGATTGTTTAAGCATAGGATCAACTTTAGATATTCCGGCTTAAAGAATTCATTGAAAAACGCCATTTTTCATGAGAAGCCGAAAATTACGATTTGAGCGATTTTTTATAGAATAGATTAAAGGTATAATATATCAAACAAAAAAATAAAATCGCTTAAAACGCAAAATAGAGCCTCGCTTTTTTAAGGGATTTTAAGTCATAGTTGACATAAATGATAAACATATCGATGATGCCGTAAAACTCGATGAAATCGTCGATTTGACGAGATTAAAGGACATATGTATCAATGGAAGTACAAACAGAAAGTAATCTGTAAGCCGAACAAGGAATCTATAAGATCAATGCAAATTTATAATAAGACGTATGAATAGACAGATCTTAAAGAAGAGATACAGATTAAAAGAAGAATAACAAATCTGAATGAACGTGGAGCCTGAACTGAAATAAAAATTTTCTTCATAATATAAGACAAAACCAAATAACCTTAAATGGTGCCAAATATCTTTAAAATAGCCGGGGGACCTCACTCGGCTGTTTTCATAGGTACTTACATTTCCCAAAATTATGATTTTAGGAATAGTTATGTATCAAATTACGGACTGCCCCATCTTCAAATAGAACAGTCCCTGATATCTATACTATAAAGAAAAAGCCCTGCATTTTTACAGGGCTAAAAGATTCTTTCTTATTTGCTGTCCAGATAACTCTGAAGAATTATCGATGCAGCTTGTTTGTCGATATATTTTTTTCGGTCTTCTCTACGTACGTTTCCCTCGATAAGAACTCTCTCGGCCATTACGGTTGTAAACCTCTCATCTTGCCATACGCATTCAATACCTTTCATGGCTGTGGATCTCATCTTGTTTTCAAGCATGGTTCTGAACTCCCGGACCTTCTCGGTTTGAGGAGTATCTTCTCCATTTAGGCCCACATTAAGACCTATAACTATGGTATCACAGTTATATTCTTTTACCATATCGAGAATTTTACCCGTGTCCTTCCTGATACCTACCCTCTCGAGGGTCATCAGAGGCTGGGCAATTATTCCCATTTCATCCGACAAGGCAATTCCCACTGTCTTGTCGCCTACGTCCAATCCGATTTTTCTTGCCAAGACTGTTTACCTTTATTTGATGTACTCTTTGAGCATTTCGGCGATCAATTCATCTCTGTCAACACCCTTGATAAGTGTTCTTGCGTTATTGTAGCTTGTGATATATGAAGGATCTCCGGAAATAAGGTATCCAACAAGTTGATCTACCGGATTGTAATCTTTCTCTTCAAGCGCGTTATAAACTTCAGTAACTATCTGCTTATAAGTTTTCTGAGTTTTAAATGCGTCAAACATAATTGTAGTCTTTTCCATTTTATTTCTCCTTTCGATTATATCTGCACGATCAGAACGTCAATTGAGATGTTTTTGATCCTGTTGATCTGTTTCTTAATACTATTTTACAACAAATTATCTACAAATTCCAGCGCTTCCTTAACTTTTGAAGGATCTTTTCCGCCGGCTTGGGCCATGTCGGCCTTTCCGCCGCCACCGCCACCGGCTATTTTAGCGATTTGTTTGATCATATTTCCTGCATGATAACCCTTTTCAACCAGGTCATCTGTAAGTGAAGTCAGGAATGTGACCTTATCTTCGGATACAGCTGCAAATACCATAGCCGTATTCTTATAGTTCTTCTTTACGTCATCGGAAAGAGTTCTCAGGTCATTGATATTATAATCAGTAAAGCTTGATGTTATAACTCTTATTCCGTTGATTTCTCTAGAGTTTTTAATGAGGTCATCCACTTCAGAACCCATGGCCTGTTTCTTGATTTCTTCAAGTTCTTTCTTCATGGACTTGAATTCTTCAATGTGGGTTCTGATCCTGTCGACAATAGCTTTTTTGTTGGACTTGAAAGCATCTGCGACTCTTGTGATTAGAGCTTCATTGGCATTGGCGATGGCAAGGACTCCTGTGCCTGTTACGGCTTCGATTCTTCTGACTCCGGAAGCAACGCCTGTTTCGGACATAAGCTTAAAGCAGCCGATTTCTCCCGTATTGTTGACGTGAGTACCTCCACAAAGTTCAATGGACCAGCCTCCGGCATTGACTACTCTGACGGATTCACCGTATTTCTCGCCAAAGAGAGCCATGGCACCCAGTTTCTGAGCTTCGGAAATAGGCATTTCAGTTGTTACAACTGGAAGGAATTCAAGGATTTTCTCATTTACTCTGGCTTCGATTTCCTTAAGCTGTTCTTCGCTTATGGGCTCAAAATGTGTGAAGTCAAATCTGAGACCGTTTTCGTTAACCATGGAACCTGCTTGCTCAACGTGAGTTCCTACGATCTCTCTCAATGCTTTCTGCAAAAGATGTGTAGCAGTATGATTTCTTGCAGTCGCATTTCTGTACTTGTTATATACGGCAAGTCCCATGGTATCGCCAGTTGCGATGGATCCGTTTTTAAGGGAAACCGTATGATAGAAAATGCCGTCTTTCTTTTCGACCTTAATGATCTCTGCAAGTACATCTCCTTTAAAGATAACACCCTTGTCAGTTACCTGGCCGCCTCCTTCTGCATAGAAAGGAGTCTTATCGAATATCAGGACACCCTTTTCGCCTTCAAATAGGCTTTCTGAGAGCTTTTGATCCTTAATTATAGCAAGTACATTACCTTCGGCTTTAAGCACGTCATATCCGACGAATTCAGTCTTTGGTACGTTAAGGTCAAGTTCTGCAGCATCCCAGCCTTCTTCATCGTTTGATTTACGAGATGCGCGGGCTCTGTCCTTCTGAGCCTGCATGTTGACCTTGAATCCTTCTTCATCTGCTGTGAAACCTTTGGCTTCAAGGATTTCCTCGGTAAGCTCCAGAGGGAATCCGTATGTATCGTAGAGTTTGAAGGCTCTTTCGCCGTCCAGTTCCTTTTCACCTGACTGAACAAGGCTTCTGATATATTCCTGAATGATCTCTTCACCTTTGTCGATGGTCTGGTTGAAGTTGTCTTCTTCTACCTGAATGATCTTCTGGATATAGTCTTTTTTCTCTATGAGTTCCGGATAAGCTTCGCCTGATACTTCGATGACTCTGTTGGAAAGTTCTTTCAGGAATGTTCCCTTAATACCCAGAAGTCTGCCGTGACGGGCAGCACGTCTTAAGATTCTTCTTAATACGTATCCCCTTCCCTCGTTTGAAGGCATGATACCATCGGCGATCATAAAGGTCATGGCTCTGATATGGTCTGTGATGATTCGGATGGATATATCTGAATCCTTGTCCCCGTCTGTATACTCAACGCCGGACATCTCACATACTCCGTCGAGGATGTATCTTATAGTGTCTACGTCGAAGATAGAAAGTGTATCCTGCATTACACAGGCCATTCTCTCTAATCCCATACCGGTATCGATATTAGGATGAGCCAGATTTGAATAGGAACCGTCTTCTTCCTTTGAGAACTGGGTGAATACATGATTCCATATTTCCATGAATCTGTCGCAGTCACAGCCAGGCTTGCAATCAGGTTTGCCGCAGCCGAATTCTTCCCCTCTGTCATAGAAGATCTCTGAATCGGGGCCACATGGACCAAGACCGATTTCCCAGAAATTATCTTCTTTGCCAAGGCGAACTATATGTGAAGGATCCATGCCGTTATCTTCCCAGATCTTTATGGCTTCTTCATCATCGAGATATACGGTAGCCCAAAGTTTATCCATGGGAAATCCCAGGTGTTCTGTAAGAAATTCGACGCCCCATCCGATACTCTCTTTTTTGAAATAGTCTCCGAAACTGAAATTCCCGAGCATTTCAAAGAATGTACCGTGGCGAGCCGTATGTCCGACATTATCTATATCGCCTGTACGGATGCATTTCTGACAGGTACACATTCTCTTTTTAGGCGGTGTTTCTGTACCAGCAAAATACGGCTTTAAGGGTGCCATCCCTGAATTGATGATCAGGATTGACTTGTCATTCTTGGGAATGAGACTGGCGGATTTACCTACATAATGGTCTTTTGATTCATAAAAATTCAAAAAGCGTTTTCTGATTTCATTTAAGCCTAAATGTTCCATAGGATTAGCTTTTTCCTTCCAAATAAATTTTTTTTACAAAGTATTAGTATATCAAAACTGTGTTTTAAATACAAGATTGCGGTCGATAAAACATCCACCGCAAAAATGCATTTATAAACGAATCACATGGGATCGTTATTCTCTTCGTCAACGATCTCAATCATGTCCAATTGAGACTTGAGATTTGCCTTGAACGCATCTATGTACTCTCGATAAAGAATCCTTTGCTCATTAAGTTCTTCTTCAATCAGTCCTATCGTTTTCTTTTTATGTGCGAGTGTATTGATGCGCTGAATCATATCATCTGTTATCATGATATGATTATATCATAGCATGGCCTATCTCTCAAGTCTCAATTTTTCTGCGCAAAAAGTAACGAATTTTACATTTGAAGTTTTAGTAAAAATCAAAGGGGTTTTTCCAAGGTGACGCTCTAGTTCAGTTTCTGTGTTAGATTCGTATATCTTTTTTATAGCAAATCTGATGTTTTTCTCTATATTCTGAGATGTAGTATTGTGTTTTTTTGCCAAAGCCGGATAGATGTTTTTAGTAAATGATCTGTAGTTAGATTCGTCTTCACATAACATCATTATGGCCTCTTTTAAATACTTATATCCTTTGTAGCTGGGAGACAACGAAAGTTCATACAACAGGATAGATACGCGTTTTTCAAGCGGCAGCTGCTCTTCTACATCTTCTTCATATAGTTTATATAAGTCTTTGATTTGAATATTGTCCCTTAAAAGGGAAGCTAAAGTATCTTTTCTCATGGTATCCTCCTAAAAATTTGATGTAGATATTGCCAAAGAGAAAACGATCCCATAGACAGATATTATACATCTATCATGTCTTTAATTGAATCAAAAGTTCTCTCTCCAATACCTGAAACATTCATGATTTCTTCTATAGTCGAATAATATCCGTTCTGTTCCCTATAGTCGATAATGCTTTTGGCCCTTTGCGGCCCTATACCCGGTAAGATCTGAAGTGCCTCCATATCAGCTATATTAATATTGACCTTACCGCCTGATACATCTTCTTCCCCATCATAATTCTGATCATAAGGATCATATCCCTGATCATTGGTTTCTCCGATTGCTCTTACTATGACTTTCTGACCGTCTGTAACTTTTTCAGCTCTGTTAAGACTGTTGGTATCAGCCTTAACGGTCAAACCTCCTGCCATATCTATTACTTCGAAGAGTCTTGTCTCGGTAGTTACCTTGTAGACACCGGGATCCTTGACCTCTCCCGAGATATCCACGTAAATGTCTTCTGGAGACGCTCCGGTCTCCTCCCCTTCTTCGTCTTTTATTCCCACCTCCTCGCTAGTTTCAATATCTTCTTCTGCATTATCCTCTACCTTAATAGTACCACTGTCTCCTTTTATCCAAAAAAACAGAATGGACAAGCCCACTATTAAAATAAGGGCAGCCATTCTGACCTGTTTCTGATTATCTTTAATATATAGTTTCACCCTATTCAAATCCAAATTAAAATTCATAATAAAACCCCCCTGATATCTATGATTTTATAGGATTTCAGGGGGTCTTGTCAATATGCTGAAATTGTATACGATTTGAGTATAAAATTTCAATTCTTTCTACTTCTATTTCCCATCTTTTGATCGGATAATGCGTATAGTCAAGCAAACTTTGTATCACCAGTTCAGGGCTGAGATTCGACTGGCTGCCGGAATCCAGAAGGCAGTCTATGACAGCATTTTCATCATCCAAAGAGATATCCATCATTCGGATTTTTTCCTTGATATTGACCTCTTCCAGGCTCTTGGTCTTCTTCATCCTTTTCATGGCTTTAATAACGGGCTGAGCCAAATAAGATGAAAGGTCTTCTTTAAGTTCGGTCTCGTTTTTATCAGTATGAAAACTGATTAGATATCTGCATGCTACTGTCTCTGCAGCGAGAGAGCTGGCCTCGGATTCAAAGGCCTTAAGGTCCAGCACCCGTACATCCTTCGGAAGCGCCGAAGAAAGTTTCTCATTGAGTTCATCTGCGATATGATCAGTTATGGTTTCGAATTCCAGATACTCGGCTATTGATGAATATCCCAGTGAAAGAGGCTGCGCAAATCCCATCTTAGGATGAGGATTGTAGCCGTTGGAATATTTAAGGTCGATGCCGGTCACCTTAAAAGCTCTCTTAAATACTCTGAGAAGATCGAGGTGGGAAATGTATTTAGTATATCCTTCTTTGGCAAATTTCATGACAAATCTAGGCATGATAAATACCTCCCTTCTCACATTTTACTTCACGGTTTATCCCACAGTTAACACATCCATACCGGCAGTCTCTGGTGGTAGTTTCCGCATAAGCCTTCTCCGCTTCACTTCTAAAGAAGTTCTTAGATACTGCGCAGTCTATGATGTCCCAGGGGAAGACCTCGCTAAAAGATCTTTTCCTCGTGGTGTAAAAACTTCTTTCTATACCGGAGTTCTTAAAAGCTTCCTCCCAAAGATCAGGTCTGTAATGTTCGGACCATCCGTCCAGCTTACAACCGAGCTTCCATGCTTCGTAAAGAAGTCTGGAAGTCTTTCTGTCTCCTCTGGCAAATACCGCTTCAAAGGAAGAAGTCTCATTATCATGATAATTAAAGGTAATCCTTTTATCCTTAAGTCTTTCAGCCAGATAGTTGTGTTTCTCTCTGAAGGACTCTGTCGTATCCTGAGCTTCCCACTGAAAAGGAGTATCGGCCTTAGGAACGAAATTCGACACTGAAACGTTAAGGTTGAACCTTCCTCCCTTTTTACCGTTTATTTCATAATTGAGGTTGCGGATATTTTTTGCGATATCCACTATTCCGTCCAGATCTTCATAGGTTTCCGTCGGAAGTCCAATCATAAAATATAGTTTGATATGGGTCCAGCCAAGTTCCAGAGCCTGACGCACCGATGTATAGATGTCTTCTTCGGTAACTCCTTTATTTATTACGTCCCTGAGTCTTTGGGTGCCGGCTTCCGGAGCATATGTAAGACCGCTTTTTTTGTATTCCTGGATTTTCTGGAGTACGTTAAAAGCGAACTTATCCATCCTGAGAGATGGAAGTGCCAGAGAAACCTGACGTTTCTTCGTGCAATCGACAAGTTCGAGTGCCATGTCTTCAAATTCAGTGTGGTCTGAAGAGGATAAGCTTAATAGAGATAACTCTTCGTGACCTGTATTTGACAGCTCTTTCAGGGCAAGATCGACTATATGCTCTCTCGTCCTTTCTCTTACAGGCCTGTAAATCATACCTGCCTGACAGAAACGACATCCTCTTGTACAGCCTCTGAAGGTTTCAACTACCGCTCTGTCATGAACGGCTTCTACCATAGGAATGATGGGTTCTGTAGGAAACGGCAGAGAATCAATTTCAGGAAGAATAGCTCTCTTAACTCTGTCAGGAGCATCCTCGATAAGCTTAATGTATTCCTTGACAGTACCGTCTTCATTGTACTTTACATCATAGAAGGACGGAACATATACTCCCTGAAGTTTAACGGCTTCCCTGAGGAAATCCTTCTTAGAAGCGCCTGCTTTTTTCATTTCAGAATAAAGATCCAGGAACTCAGGCAGAAGTTTCTCACCGTCTCCTATGAGGAAGCAATCAACAAATTCCCAAAGAGGTTCAGGATTGTATGCACATGGACCGCCGGCTAATATAAGCGGCATCTCCTCTCCCCTGCCCCTGGAGAACATGGGAATTCCTGCCAGATCTATCATATTAAGGACGGTTGTATAGGACATTTCGTACTGAAGAGTAAATCCTACCATGTCCATATCCTTCAGAAGATTTTTCTTCTCAAGAGTGAAAAGCTCCATACCCTCACTTCTCATGAGTTCTTCCATGTCCGTCTGAGGCTGAAAAGCTCTCTGACAGTATACATTGGGCTTGTCATTCATAACTTTGTAGAGTATCTGGAGACCAAGGTATGACATGCCGATTTCATAGATATCGGGAAAGCAGAAGCAGAAATTGACATCCATTTTGGAAGGGTCCTTCATAATGGAGTTCACTTCTCCTCCGATGTATCTGCCCGGCTTTTCTACTCTTTTAAGAAGTGTATCAAGTTTTTTGCGGATATCAATATTCATCCCAGAATTCCATTTCGTAATCGTTGATCTTAATTATGTCGCCTTCCTGAAGGCCTAACTCTTTCAATGTGTCAATGGCTCCATTCTTCTCTATATACTTATAAAGATAACGCAAAGAACCCATATCGTTAAAGTTAGTTGAATTGAAGATTTTTGTCAGTTGTTTACCTGATAAGGTATACACGCCTTCCTTCTCATCATAACCGCATTCGATCTTGTTCCAATCGGGGTCTTTATCATCAGATGCGAAATCAAAGTATTCGGGTTCGTCATACTCAACGGGAGGATTCTTTGCGATTTCCTGAAGAGCATGAAGAGCTGCTGTCAATACTTCTTTGACGCCGTAGTCCAAAGGTGCGGCCATGGGATAACAGTCGAATCCCTTTGAATTTACGTATTCCTTAAACTCAAGATATTTCGGATCATTTTCGCCATCCTCAAGTTCGTCGATCTTGTTTGCAGCAACGATCTGAGGCTTCCTTAATATCTTAGGCGAATATGCTTCAAGTTCAGAATTGATTTTATCGAAGTCATCCTTAGGGTCTCTTCCTTCTGAGCCAGATATGTCAACTACGTGGATCAGAACTTTGGTACGTTCAATATGCTTGAGAAATCTGAAGCCCATACCTGCTCCCTCAGATGCTCCCTCGATGATACCTGCAATATCAGCTATTACAAAGTTTTCATCGTAGAGGGAAACAACCCCGAGGTTGGGATCTATAGTTGTGAAGGGATAGTTGGCGATCTTCGGATTAGCCTGAGTAGCTTCCTTAAGGAGCGATGACTTTCCTACGTTAGGGAATCCGACGAGACCAACGTCAGCGATGAGCTTTAACTCTAAAATTACGTTTCTCTCTTTAGCTTCTCCGCCGGCTTCAGCGAAATTGGGAGCCTGGCGAATGGAACTCTTGAAGTGAACGTTGCCTCTTCCGCCCTTTCCACCCTTGGCAGCTACGAAAGAATCACCGTCCTCAACGAGATCCTTCATGATTCTTCCTGATTCCTCATCGATAACTACGGTTCCCATAGGGACTTTTATAATGAGGTCTTCACCGTCTTTACCGAACTTATTGCGTTTCATTCCGTTCTGGCCGGCTTCTGCTTCATATTTTCTTTTATACTTAAAATCCATAAGGGTTCTTAAGTTACGGTCGGCTTTGAATATTATGCTTCCGCCTTTGCCGCCGTCTCCTCCGTCCGGTCCACCGTTAGGAACGTAGGGATCACGACGGAAAGTTACTGCGCCGTTTCCGCCCTTTCCGGACTTTATATGGATTTTCGCTCTGTCAACAAACATTTTTTGCCCTCTTCCTATAGCACTACAATACAAAAAATCAGCCCCATACTTTACGTACAGGGCCTGTAACTCAAATTAAGCTTCCTTAGGGTAAACGCTTACCTGCTTTCTGGTCTTGTCTTTTCTTTCGAACTTGACAGCGCCATCAATCTTAGCAAATAAAGTATCGTCTCCGCCGATACCTACGTTGTTACCGGGATGGAACTTGGTTCCTCT
>JAEEGL014386522.1_pt1 | contig 10619 bp, 8 predicted proteins | sample 9134231 | NCBI WGS metagenome assembly JAEEGL01 (sample SAMN16246548, study PRJNA631951) | gut metagenome | biome: gut microbiome; feature: rumen; material: fiber-attached | host: Bos | place: Iran: Karaj | collected 2018-10 | reverse complement strand
TTCATTATCAGCCTTTTCGCCGAGCCATTTAACCGCCTCTTTCCAGGAATCCAGGGCATAACTCTGCATATACATAGAGCCCCTGCAGGCATCCCTGTCTTCTTTAGTAAAAACCATCCGAAATTCGGTGCGGTCAGTCTCATAATTATAGCCGGCACACAGAACAGCCATTCCCCTGTCAATAAAATCGTCTGACAATGCTGTAAATGCACCGCCGGATGAACTCTTTTCAAGAATGGCCCTGTCCTTTAACCTGCCGGCAAAAACTCTTGTCTCCATAGCATTCTGCCCTCTATATTACCCTGTTCCCTTTTCTGACCGGTCTTTTCCAAAAGCACAGACAGCCTGACACTGATGGCAGGTAATACATTTTGAATCATCGATGACAGGGTACAGAAAACCCTCATCATCCGGTTCCATTGATATGGCCCCCACCGGACAGATCGCATAGCATGCAGAACATCCGCAACAATTATTCCTGTCCTCAAACAGTACAACTTTATTATCCATATCCTCAGTTCCCTGTATATCTCTACGACAGTTCAGCTCCAATACGCGGTAAAATGATGATGTGATGTCCTCTTATCCTCAGGGGGAAGTTTCATATAATCACCGTACATTGCTTTCATGAGCTCGTCGTAATTGGCAGGTACATTTACCTCTATGTTCTCAAACTTCATCGTGATCAGACGTCCAATATCCTCTTCACGCATAAACCAGAACGTCTGGTAGGGTTTCTCAAAAGGTACATTCCTCCACCCGGTATCCTGATCCATATATTTAAGCAGGAGAGCATCGCGTTCCTTTTTTCTCCTGTCGACGCCCACGATCAGATGATTGTATATTCTCTTATAAAACTTCATACATGTCTTTATTCTTCTCTTGAGAGATACAGTCCTGAATGAAGACCATGGCAGGGAATACTGCAGCCTTCCGGAAGCCTTTATTATCTCCCTTCTGAAAGTCTCACGCTGTCCCTCATCCTCCGGCCATTTGTCCAAAAAGAAAATATCCACAAAGGCCCCGAGTTTAGGGACATCCAAAATCCCCTTAACCTTCAGGGTCATAGCTCCGTCGCATGCCCTGGCAAAACTATGATAATACAGTCTGGAATTGTCGGAATCCAGGACATAATATCTGCCATCATTGCTGGTAAACGCCCCTGCAAACCGTTTATAGTCTTCCCTGGGCATGCAGATATCAATATCGTCATCCCATGGAATAAATCCCTTATGCCTTACAGTGCCGATAAGCGTGCCAAAAGCCACCGAATATCTGATGTCGTTATCTTTGCATATTCTGTGGATCCTGTCCAGCAGCATCAGTATCTGCTGCTTATATTCTGCTTCTGTAACTTCCCTTAAAACATCACTCATGTCTGCCACCACTTAGTTTTATACGTTTGCCGAGTTTCCTTATCACCTGCTTCAAAAATGCACGATTAAGCAGCACAAAAGAAATGAATCCAAATAAAGCATTTATGATCTGGACGGCCACGTTATCAATATAAAATAATACCGACTCAGCAATAATTATCAAAAGAGGAATCAGTATCTTCACAAAGTCGTACTTGATCTTAACAAGTCTTCGAACATCTATCATTCTGAAAACAAAAAGAAATATGTAGCTGACCAGCGTTGATCCGGACGCTGCATATAATCCAATCTTCTGTATCAGAGCCAGATCCACTACCAAGTTACACACTGCAGCTGCAACTGTAGTGATACCGACACTTTTCGTGGCCTTCCTTGCAATATATATGCCTCCCATGAAAGCGGACATGCATGAGAAAAAAGTAGCCAGGAAAAGCACGGGCATCTGTGGAATTGCTTCCGAATAATCGCCTCTGATAAGAAGCCTGAATAAGACCGGAGTACATGCAATAAGAAGTCCCAGGCATCCGGCGTAGAAATTCATCATTACAAAAAACATCTTGGTGTAGTACGCGTCAGCATCGGTGTCCTTAGACACGATACTTGCATTTTCCTGCCAGGACATGGAAAATGTGCTCTGAGCCAGAGTCAGCAGATGCGGTATCTTGTTGGCAACTGCGTAGACAGCATTTGCCGACAATCCCATAAACATCGAAACAACAAACCTGTCAGAAACCCTCATGACCCAGCTTGACATATTGTTGGGTACCATGGGCCATGAATATGAGAGCATCTCCTTTAAAGTCCGGCGGCTGACAAGGCTGAAGTCAACGAGCTCATAAGCCCTGATCCTGATCGACAGATATAAAAGAGATATCATAGAAGACAAAGCCAGAGCAATGACCGCTCCGTTTAATTCCATCTCCAGGAATTTGACAAGCACCAGCGCCATGACCATCTTGATAAAGGCGCTTATGATGGCACTTATGGAATAATCCATATTCCTGTGCAATCCTCTGGCTATCTGCCTTACCTCTGCCACAATCGTATCAAAGAAAAAGTAAACACAAACCCATAGCTTAAGCTGCGTATCTTTTATCGGAAGAAAAAAGAACACAGCAGTCAGCGCCACTAAAGAAACCGGGACGACAAAAGCCAGAATGTTGGAAAAGTAAAGCTTGGCAAGTTCCCTGTCGTTTTTGTGCTCCACCAAAAACCTGAATGCCGCAGTATGTATCTGAAGAGTAGCAACCGGCAGCACAAGACTGACCAATATGGTTATCAGATCATAAGTTCCATACTGATCCTTACTAAGGCAGGCGGTAAGTATCGGAAGTGTTACAAACGTTGCCAGCTTAGGCAGAAACGTGCCGATCGACAGTATTATGGTATTTTTAACAAGTTTCGATTCCCTGCTCATTTATATAATAATACAAAGCCTACGCTCTGTTATCTTCCTCAATAATCTTTGAGATATACCGCCCGGAGCTGTCTATCATAGTATCAAGCCCGGCATGTACGCTCTCCCAATCATAATCAAACTCAAAATCTGCCCCGCTGCCACAAAGTATACTTTTATCCAGCCCAAGGCTCTTGACCAGATCTTCACTTCTGGTATTTCTCTTCTTTTTCGTTTCAAGTTCGACCTTGAAGTTCTTGTTAAATATCAGCGAAAAGGCAGTGCCATGAAAAGAATTGGTAAGGACATACGAAGCATTCCTGATCCATCCGAGAAATTCCTCAGGAGACGCAAACCTGACGTGAGGAATATCCTTGTTGGCTCTGTGTTCATTATTAAGATACACAATTTTGCAGCCGCTTTTGGCAGAAAGCTCTCTGGCGTAATCAAGCAGCTTCACCGGAGGCTGAACAGTGTAGATCAGAATATAATTATCCTCTTTGATCGGAGCTGCCAGTTCTCCCCATCTTTTACCATTCAACAAAAAAGTCGGGTCTACATCTGTTCTGGCAAATATACCCGCTTTTTGTAATCTTTCACATATTGTCTTTTCCCGGACAGAGACAGTGCTGAAGCCACTAAGCTTATCCGCATATGAACCAACCTCATCATCGGTCACAGTGCCAAAGCTTGCGGCATATGAATACTTCCTTGGGCAATCTGTAAATGACAAAAGATACGTATCATCACCGCCCGCAAATTCCGGACTCCACACCTGATCAGAGCCTGCTATGAATGATGTATAGCGGCCTGAAACAGTACCGATCGAATTATGGTCAACCCTGTCCTTAAAACTAAAACTTCTGTTTCTGAATTCCTCAAAACTACGGTATTTCCTGATCTTGTTGTGAAGAATCTTTATTCCCCTGACAAGTCCCACCTTCCCGATGGTAAGCCCGGGATTATGCGCCTCTTCAACACTTTTGCAGTAATAGTTGATTATCTCAGAGCTTCCGCCATTTTCACCTATGTATGCATTCAGGGCATATGCCTGAAGTACTGCGCCAAAATTGGAAGCTCTGTGAAAAGTAAGAATTCCGATCATAAAGTCTCTTCTCTTATTTCATAGGTATGTTCTTGCAGCTCATGGCCTTTCTGATGTACTTGAGAATGATCACAACAGCAGAGCCTGTGTAGTAGAAGAACATATAAATAACAGCAATATCCAACGCCCCCAGCAGAGAACATACAAATATAACTATAGGAAGCAGTGTTCCCGTGCCAAAGACATGCTCAATCCTGACCGTGATCGAAGTAACAGACTCATGGTCAGTCCTGACGTCCTTTTCAGGTTTCAGAACCCCGCTGTTCTCCAGTTCTGCAGTATTGTTCTTAAACTTCTGATAGCACAGACGCATGAGCGAATCTGAAACCGATGCCAGTGCTCCCAGCAGCATTACTACTGCACTATGTGGTTCGAATATAACGCCGCCATTCCTGTATGCGCAAAAGCCAAGGCTGATACCAAGCAGTGCGATCAGAGTATAACTGCTCATGGCATCCACAAAGTCACCATAGGGCTGTGGTCTTACGCACCTGGCAAGATTTCCATCCACGCAGTCCAGAATGAGCCATATGATAAAGACTACCGCGCCTGCCACATGCAAGTACCTGGAATCAAAGTAAAACAGCACGCATGATGCAATAGCAACAAGTATAGAAAATGCTGATACATCATTTGCAGAAATATTGTGATTCGCACAAAAGCTGGCTATATAAAAAGAAACCGGCCTTGTAAAAAAACGTATAAGAGGCGGGTCCTTCTTCCTCTTCCAGTCAGGCAGGCCCTCTCTAAAAAACTGCGGTGTGTATTTCATTATTGCAATCTCCTTCCAATCGTGTGTTTTTACACATGGATAAGATAATATATCGCCGCATCAGCAATTGTCAATAGCAGTTCACTGCAGGGTCCCCAGATATTCCATAAAGTTCTGCTTGTTCTCAAGCGCTGTCGTGGTAGGTCTTCCAAGGTCATCCCTGGCGCCGATGGAGCACTTAACTTCTATAAGACTCAGCTCATTGCGGTTCTTTGCCGCCTCAAGTTCCTTATCCAGTTCCTCATAGGAGGAGGCCGTAACTGCATTCGGATATCCGCAGGCAAGAGCTATCTTAACAAGATCAACTTCACTTGCAACAGTCGGCATTCCTCCAACAGTCTCATGTGCTCCGTTGTTGATGACAACATGGACAAGGTTGGATGGCTTATTGGCTCCGATCACAGCCATTGATCCCATATGCATGAGGACCGCACCGTCTCCGTCAACACACCAGATTCGTGTGCCGGGCTTATTGAGGGCAACTCCAAGAGCGATGGAACTGCTGTGCCCCATGGAACCGACTGTCAGGAAATCATACTTATGAGACTGTCCATTGGCCACTCTGGTCTCGAAGAGCTCGCGGCTGGCCTTACCTGTAGTTGAAACCACAGGGTCAGTACCTGATGCTGCAACTATGTGCTTAATGATCTCTTCCCTGATCATCTTATTATCATTGGAATACTTAACTGACGGGGCATCAGTAAGGGCACCTTTGCGGATGACAAAAGCGACGTTCCTGCCTGTTGCCAGCACCTCCCTGAATCTCTTCATCACGTCTGCCACTTCGTCATCTGTAGTATCCGGTCCAATGATGAAGGATTCTATTCCCATATCATCAAGGAGCTTAACCGTAACCTCTCCCTGATAGATGTGCTGCGGTTCGTCATGTATTCCGGGCTCACCGCGCCATCCGACGATGAATATGACAGGGATGGCATAAACCTTATCATTCAAAAGACTTGCTACAGGGTTGATTATGTTGCCCTCTCCGCTGTTCTGCATATAAACTACAGGAACCTTGCCTGTAGCGAGATGATAGCCGGCTGCGAGAGCAGTACAGTTACCCTCATTAGCTGCAATTATATGATGAGCAGGGTCAATTCCATACCTGTCCATGAGATAATTGCATAATGCCTTAAGCTGGCTGTCAGGCACGCCGGTATAAAAATCTGCTCCAATTATATCTACCAAAGATTGTACTTTCAAAATCTGTTTCTCCTTCACAAATACTCAATTATTCAGACTTCAGTATCTCATGATACAAGCCATCTATATCCTCTTCTGTAAGTGCAATGGGATGATTCTTTAACCTCACAGGATTAACACTTACCTTCAACGCTTCAAACTGTTCGTCTGATGCTGTCGGAACATCCAATCCCAGCCGGTTAAATATCTCTTCAAGTTTCTCTGCGCCGGATACTGCGTCCTTACATCCAAGTGCGACACCGATCTCATCAAGTGTTCTCTGCAGGTATTCTGCTCCTCTTGGGTCAGCACATTTATCAGTATTCCTGATCATCCAGGGGAAAAGCACCCTGTCACAGAGAACAGCTGCATGGCCATGAGCACATCCGAACAAGCTTGTGATCTTGTAGCACATTGCGTGGCCTGCCGTGGTCTGCGTAATGTTGATGGCCTTTCCTGCCATATGCGCAGCCTTGAGCATACCCGCGTTACCATCATCGGTATTACCAAGGTAGCCGTCCATGTTGTCAAGAACGCCCCTGATGGCTTCCCTGCTGTATCCTTTGCTCTCATCATTGCTGTTCACGGACCAAAAGCTCTCTATGGCGTGGCACAGGGCATCACACATGGTGGCTTTCTTCTGATAAACAGGCAGTGTCTTAAGAACATTGGGATCCATAAGCACGGTCTTGGGGATAAAGCTCTCGCTGGTGATACTCTGTTTAGCTCCTTCGTAGTACACAACCGCATAGCGTGTCGCCTCTGAACCGGTACCGGCTGTTGTAGGCATCGCCAGAAAAGGAATATCATTGGCTATGATCTCAGCTGACAGCCATGAGCCATCAGCGCCATCTCCCGGGAGATTGGCATAGAGCTTGATACACTTAGCCACATCAATGGCAGAACCGCCGCCAACGGCTATAATGGAGTCACATTTCTTATCTCTTAATAATGCCACGCCCTTAACAACTGATTCATATAATGGATTAGGCTGAAAGTCTGAGAAGCGAACCATTGGAACGGAAATCTTACCCAGCTTCTTATTGAATTCCTCCAGGAACTCAATAGACCCGTCACATACAAGCAATAGCTTCTCTTTATCCTGAAGCCATTCGTCAAGGCCTCTGTAATCATCTATAGGAGTTATTATATTCTGAGTCATAGATCACCCCTCAGCCGGAATCATCCGGATTATATCCTTAAACGGCATCAGCATTGCATCGCATTCTTCTGCCCTGTGGTTCTCAAGGATTGTCTCTGCCGCCTTCTGCATGGCCGGAACCTGGGCTCTCATCAGCTGGTTGGCATATATGATGATGTTGGCTCCGCGCTCCTTCCACTCCTCTTCCTTGATGCTGTTAAAGCTGGTGGGAACAAGAACTATAGGCGTACTCTTATCTTTCTCACGGAATTTCTCAATGAATTCCTGTATCTCACTGGGATCCTTCCTGCGGCTGTGGATCATGATGGCATCAGCGCCTGCCTCTGCGAATGCGAAGGCTCTTGTCAGCGCATCTTCCATTCCACGCTCCAGGATAAGGCTCTCTATCCTGGCACAGATCATGAACTCCTTAGTGCGCTGAGCTCTCTTGCCTGCTCTGATCTTTTCGGAGAAGTTCTCAATGCTGTCCTGGGTCTGTTCTACTTCAGTTCCGAACAGACTGTTCTTCTTGAGACCTGTCTTGTCCTCAATGATAACCATGGACACTCCAAGTCTCTCAAGACTCCTTACTGTGTAAACAAAATGCTCAGTCTTTCCACCTGTATCACCATCAAAAATGATGGGTTTGGTGGTAACCTCAGTGATATCCTCAATAGTGCGGAATCGGGATGTCATATCAACAAGCTCAATATCAGGCTTACCCTTCGCCGTACTGTCACAAAGACTTGAAACCCACATAGCGTCAAACTGATGGGCTCCGCCATCCTGATGAACTACTGTATTCTCAACAATAAGTCCTGTCAGGCCGTCATGTGCTTCCATCGCAGTGATGAGCCCCTTGGTCTCAAGCACTCTCTTAAGCCTGCCACGTCTGATATCAGGCATAGCAAGATCACTTCTGGTTCTTAAATCTATATCTGCATACTTCTGGTCTAAACTATAGGGATACTCAACCAGTTTTCCACCGTATGAAGCCAGGATCGATGTAACTTCATCCCTTATAGGCTTCTGGAAACCGGTGCACCAGTCATCACCATGAACAACAATGGCCGGCTTATACTTCTCCAGATTATCCTTATAGCTGAGAGTCTTCTGCTCAACGACCTTATAAACACCGGCAATGTTCTCAAACATCACTCTTCTCTCAGATTCAGGCACCAGCGGGAAGCGCTTGTAACTGGCTACAGCCTCATCTGAAAGAACACCGATAATAAGTTTTCCGAGCTTCTGAGCCTTCCTGATGATCGCAATGTGACCACCATGAATAATATCCGAAGAAAAGCACATATAAACTGTACGGGATTCGATCTCCTTAAGCTTGGAGCTTACAACCGCAAGATCTTCAGGGTTATCTATCTCAGAGCACAGAAGATTCTGAACATCAAGAGCTTCGATATTAGCAGCTCCCTTCAGCTCATTCAGTGCATTCTCAGCATATACCTTGGTATTACCGCTTTCGCAGAACTCAACTATCTTATCAAGCCATATCTTCCAGTCGTCCTTCTTAAGCTTGTAGAGAGCCTGGGCTTCCATAGCCTCGTTGAATATATCAACGCCCACAGCCATAACCTTGCCATCCTTAACCTGAGCCTTGAAGTCCTTCTCAGGAAGGGGAAGGGTGGAAGATACTGTCATACAAGAAACAGGTGACTCCACAACCTTGTCAAATACTTCTGTTTCAAACACAAGATCACCGTGCATGAGAATAATATCGTCATCGAGATATTCCCTTGCACAGTAAATGCTGTATATATAGTTAGTCTGATCATATATTGGATTCTTCACGAATGTGAAATGAAGCGGCAGTTCCAGACTCTCACAGTAGTTTACAAGAACGCCATCGTAATATCCTGTTGTCATCACAACCTCTTCAATCCCGGCATCAGCTATGAGACGAAGCTGCCTGGAAAGAATAGTCTCCTGACTGGATACTTCTGTCATGCATTTGGGATGCTCTGATGTGAGGACACCCATGCGGGATCCAAGTCCCGAATTAAGTATTAAAGCTTTCATTATTTATTCTGCCTCCTTTTATATAAAACAATAATATGTCTTATTAATGCTATCCGTGCCAATTCACATAGATATGATAATATATCTTCATGTTATGTCAACTGTCAGCAAATTCAAATTTCAAAGGATGATTTGTCAGGCAATATTGCCTCAAAAGCCTCTATTACACTGTTCTTCATCCCTTCGAACTGCTCAAAGGTCACCTTTTCGCTGATATCGTTAAGGCACACCAGCTTATGCTTCTGAGTCCTGATCGCATCACATATACTTTTGCAGTCAAGGCGCATGGTGTAGCGCTTACCAAGAGTTGCTGCCTTTATGGGAACAAAATTACCACTTGCCAGATCCCAGTACCGGAAAAGATATTGGGATACATCGGAAGAACTCCTGAACTTCCTCATGGATGTGGCGTCCAAAAGGTCATATTCCTTATCCCAGACATCTTCCATGGTAGACTTCAGTATCGGAACCGGAAGGTGTTCATTACCAAATCCCACATAGACAATAAAATGCGAGTTTACCATATTAAAGAATATAGTTTTGGGGTCATGGGAAGACAGTGACAGCCATTTCTGTCTGTCCTTTTTAAAGGATCTCTTTACATCAAAATGCCTGTTGATGGCAGAAACCATGTTGATATAGATATGCGACATAATCTCCCCGTTTGCATCAGGAAGGGGAACAACGGGATGTATCTGAGCCGGATGAACAGGCACACCCCCGCAGAAGAACATATCCTCAGAGACATGATCCGTAATAAACATGTCATCATTGAAATACACAAATCTGTCAGAAAGACCTTTTATTCTGTGAAGGTTAAGCTCGATCGGATGCGAACTGAATGTAGGAAGATAACGACTGTCCATGTAGTCAGAATGTTTCACAATGTTTATTTTCTCATTATCAACATTCAGCCATGACGGCAGATGTCCACAGGTAACAAAGTGGATCCTGTGAACCCAGGGTGCATACTTCTCAACTCCACGGAACCAGTATCTCAGGTTATCCCAATCACGGTATCTCTCATCTCCTGCATCGATGGAAGAAGATGCTCCCGGGTCATATTTAGCTTTTTCTTTTTTCCAAGATTCATCTGATCCGTCGACCCAGATGATCACGAAATCTATATCAGACATGCAAACTCCTCATACCCAACACTCTAATCCGCTCATTCGTCACAGCTGTTCCAATTGATTCTCTTTAGATATACTTTCAGGCTCAGGATTATACTCTTCCTCATCATCGCAATCTCTGAAGGCCGAAATTATTATTGCAAGGTATAAGAAGAAAGACTTATTTTGGAGATAGCTGTCCTGGAAGAGAAGGCAACTAGCAAGGCCAAGTGCATATAAAAGCAACATGGTTAAGACTTTATTATTATTAAATGTAATAAACGCCTCCCTGGGTCCGATCCAAAACAAGAAAAAGACAGCCAATGTTCCAAATATGAAACCATAATGTCCCAACAGCTCAACTATAATATTATGTGGATATCCCTGCAATTTAACGAAGTCAATACCACGCAGCATATGACTTCTCTCGCCAGCCAATCCCATTCCCAGAAATGCTCTTGAAGGACTTGAAAAGAGTAATTTGAAGACATAATTCCA
>JAEEGL013321639.1_pt1 | contig 10619 bp, 6 predicted proteins | sample 9134231 | NCBI WGS metagenome assembly JAEEGL01 (sample SAMN16246548, study PRJNA631951) | gut metagenome | biome: gut microbiome; feature: rumen; material: fiber-attached | host: Bos | place: Iran: Karaj | collected 2018-10 | reverse complement strand
CCCGAGGAACTCTTCGACATGTCGGATGCCATGCGCAAGAATTACCTTTATGATTTTACCAAAGAGGATTACCTGCTCAAGAAGAAATTTCACATTATCGTTATAAAGGTGCTGGATTATAAGGTGTTAGCAGAGGCGCTGGGCTTTGACAATGCGGAAGGTTTTATGAAGCTCATAACCAATTACCTGATGGGACTTGGGTATAAAGGGACTGTTTACCGTGCGGACAGCAGTGTTCTTGTGTTTAAGACATCGGAGCTTACAAAGCAGGAAGCGGAAACACTCAGGCAGACTGTGGCGTCACGTTTTGAGAAGGTATGGTCACCGGCGATTTCCGAAGTGATCCTTACAGCTGAGGTCATAAGTTTGTCTGCCCCGGAACAGCTTAAGGATTTTGATGCCTTTTCCGATTTCCTTAAGGCATATATTTATGCTAAGGGAAGGCTTGATTCGGAAAACGGTGTGGAAAAGCTGCTTGTAGACAATGAAGGAAAACACATGCTGGAGGCCATAAAGAGGGCTCTGTCGGATAATACTTTTCAGGTATACTACCAGCCCATATATTCTACTGCTGAAAAAAAGATCGTGGCAGCAGAGGCGCTTATCAGGCTTTTTGATCCGGAATACGGCTTCATGCCTCCGGAAGATATGATAAGGATGGCAGAGAGCGAGGGCTACATACTGCAGATCGGTGAGATAGTGTTCCGCAAAGTGTGCGAATTTTACAAGAACAATGAGCTGGACAGGAAAGGCATAGAATACATAGAAGTAAACCTTTCGCCCATACAGTGTGCACAGAGGAAGATGGCTGAGGAGTTTGAAGCCATTATGAAAGAGTATGGCATAAAGCCCAAGCAGATCAATTTCGAAATAACGGAGACTGCCACCACGAACGAGGTGGACAATTTCATAAGGAACATGAAGAATTTTTATCTGCGCGGTATAGACTTATCCCTGGATGACTACGGTACGGGATATTCCAATATTTCATATCTGTACCATGTGCCTTTTACGGTGATGAAGATAGACAAGTCCATATTGTGGTCGGCAGAGAAAAATGAAAAGGCCAGGGTTACCCTCGAAAACACTTATAAACTTGCGAAAAAGCTCAAGCTCAAAGTGGTGCAGGAAGGGGTAGAGAACGAGGAGCAGATAAAGAGGCTTTTGGAACTGGAGTGCGATTATTTCCAGGGGTATTATTTCTCGAAGCCTGTCAATGGCGATGAGTTTGTAAAATATCTTAAAGATTTTAAACTGCCGGAGGTGTGCAAGTAAACGGCTATGGTTAGCAGTATCAGAGCCCTGCTGAACGGAATGGGTTATAAAAATTTTATGCTTTCGCAGGATCTGCGGTATGCATCTTTTGTTATGGAAGAGAACTACTATCTTAATGTGCTCTGTTTCTTTGATGAAAGAACGGCTGTAAGCAGCGATGCACAGATGGACGGATTTGTCACATATCTAAAGGAGAAGCTGAGCTACGGCAGAGACAAGGATGTTCATTTCCTGCGTGTAATCTGCGCTGACTCTGCGTACATAGTACAGCGTTGCGATAGCAGGAAAGCAAATGAATGGTATATCGAAGCGGGAACATCAAAGCTTATAGTACCGGAGTGGGGTGTCGAAGACTTTTACGGTCTTCGAGGAAAGCTTGAGATACTTCTTGCGGAGTCCGGGTTCGATATGGGGATTGCTGAAGCTGTGCGGGCAGATGCTGAAGGGCGTCAGGGGGAGGCTGAACGCAGGTCCTCCGCTTTGCCGGTGGGAAAGAGCGCTGCCGCTAAAACGGTCTACGACAGTTCTGCGGTGACGTGGCTTACCTTCGGACTCATTATAGTCAACGTGGTAATGTACATAATGCAGACCGCAGGTATTGTGAATGAAGACGCCTATGTGCTTACAAATGATATAATTGGAAAACCCCTGGAATGGTACCGTTTCCTGACATATGGTTTTTTACATGGCTCCATCGCGCACATTGTTAATAATATGATCGTCCTTTATGCGGCCGGTTCGGCGCTGGAGAAGATGTCGGGGCGCATAGCCTATACGGTGGTTTATTTTGTGTCACTGGCAGCAGGCGGGGTTTTTTCTGTCTGGTATCATACAAATGCGGGGATATTGTATACCTCATTAGGTGCATCGGGAGCGATATACGGACTTACCGGCGGAGTCATAGCAGGTATACTGATGCTTGGATATATGAGGCGAAGGGAATCTGTGATAAGGGTGGTCATAGCAGTGGCACTGCTGTTTATCCCGGTAAATGCGTCAGACGGAGCAACTGTTGATTTTGCCGCACATCTGGGCGGCTTTGTTGCCGGGTTTGTGCTGGAAGGTGCCATACTTATAATAATGAGTCTGCTGGATGGGAAAAAAGCGAAAAGATAAGACTATAATAATAGAATGATCAACAAATAAGAAGACGATACGGGGAGGAAAATCTGTGAAGATAAATATATATTATGGAGGAAGAGGACTGATCGGTGATCCGTCGCTTACTGTTATCAAGCAGATGGTGTCGGTTTTTCGCGAGCTTAATGTCAAGGTCGAGCGCTTTGACCTCTTTGATCATAAGAATGAGATGACAAAGCTTCCGCAGACGTTAAAAGAGGCTGACGGCATAATACTTGCATCCACTGTTGAATGGCATGGCTGCGGCGGATATATGGCAAGCTTTCTGGATGCCTGCTGGCTTTACGGTGACAAAGAAAAAATCGCATCCCTTTATATGGCGCCGGTGGTGATGTCCACTACTTATGGTGAAAAGGAAGGTGAGCTGGATCTGATCAATGCGTGGATATCCTTGGGGGGGCTTACCTGCCAGGGACTTTCGGGCTATGCCCCTGAGGCGGCAGAGCTTGAGAACAACGAGGTTTATAAAAAGCTTATAGAGGATGCGGCAGGTGATATTTACCGTGCCGTGAGCCGCAGGGTAAAGAGCCTGCCGACCAGCAATGGCGTAGTGAGACAGGTGGTGTACAGAACGCTCAATACTACATATACTCAGGATGAGACGGATCGTCTTTCCGAGTATGCCTCTGATGAAAAGTATGTGGAAAAGCAGAAGGAGGATATCCGTCTCCTGGCCGATCTTTTCAAGAATAAGCTTGATGATGGCGGAAAGGACAGTGAGAGGATACCGGATCTGTTCCAGAAGCACTTCAGGGCAAAGAGCGGAACGGATCTGAAATACAAGATTTCGCTTAAGGATGCGTCCAAGGCTCTCACCATAAGAATAGAAGGTGCCGATCTGGTGATTGGCTACGGAGAGGCGGTAAATCCTGATATGGAACTTACAATGGAGACTGCCGTATTGAACGAAATAACAGATGGCCGCAAGACATTCCAGGGGGCATTTATGGAAGGTAAGCTGATCTCCAGAGGGGATCTTGCAAACTTAAGGCTTCTGGATGAATTGTTTCCTTTTATGGATGATCTGCTGACCGGTGGCAGACAGTAGATAAATTTGTGGGTTTAATATATAATAAAAAGAGTGCGTAAAATCGGGCTTGTTTTGGACTGCATTAAATTGTTTTTATTAAATTTGTTTATATAAAAAGAAAAGGGGGCTTTTTATGAGCGAGAAATTTCCCATGGCGTTACCGGAAGGAACGGTGCTTGCGGGACAGTACATTGTAGAAAAAGTGCTGGGACAGGGCGGCTTTGGTATTACCTATGCCGCGTCTGATCATAAATCAGGCAATAAAGTGGCTGTTAAGGAATTTTTCCCGGATACTATGGCTACCAGACAGGGAACCACGGTTCTGCCTTTTACCGGAGAGCGGGGCAACAGCTTTGATTATGGTAAGGATCGTTTCCTTGATGAGGCTCAGACCCTTGCACAGTTCATAGGAAATGAAAATATAGTACGCATACACACATATTTTGAAGAAAACGGTACTGCATATTTTGTAATGGACTTTGTCGAAGGTACCAGCTTCGATGTTTATATCCGCGAGCATGGCGGAAAGCTTGACTGGGAAGAAACGGCTAAAATCCTTATCCCTATCATGGATGCCCTGGGTGCAGTACATTCTAAGGGTATAGTGCACCGTGACGTAACCCCCGACAATATTTATATAACTAAGGATGGCGGAGTAAAGCTGCTGGACTTCGGTGCGGCCAGATATTCACTGGGTGACAAGAGCCGCTCTCTTGACGTGGTGCTTAAGCACGGCTTCGCCCCTAAGGAACAGTATACAAGACACGGAAAGCAGGGACCTTTTACCGATATATATGCTCTGGGTGCTACATTCTACTATGCACTTACCGGTAAGCGTCCCCCTGACAGTATAGACCGTATGGAAGAAGATGAGCTGGTTCCGCCCAGCAGATTAGGGGCTGTTATAACCAAGGATGCGGAAGACGCTATCATGATGGCTATGAATGTGCAGCCTCAGGAACGTTTCCAGAGCATGCTTGCATTTAAGAACGCCATGCTGATCTCAAAGGAAGCTGCGGAGAAGGAAAGAACGGAAGAGCTTCAGGTGCGTCAGGTGACTGAGGCTCAGCCTATACCTGTGTCACAGAATATACCCGCATCCCAGGCTATACCTGCATCCCAGACGATACCGGCATCCCAGGCTATACCTGCATCCCAGGCTATACCTGTATCACAAAATATACCCGCATCTCAGACGATACCTGCGTCACAGACAATACCGTCATCGCAGACAATACCGTCATCACAGACAATACCGTCGTCACAGACAATACCGTCATCTCAGACGATACCTGCATCGCAGACAATACCGGCATCACAGATGGGTGCCGGAAATGTGGGTATTACTGTACAGAATCCTGCAGATGGTGTGGGTGTTACTATGCAGAATCCTGCGGATAGCATAGGTGCTACCGTTGCTGCCGGAAACGGTGGGGGTGGAAACGACACATCCGCGCAGACTCCACCGGCTCAGCCCAAAAAGAAAAAGGGCGCATTTGCTCTGATTCTTATACCGGTTGCTATTATTGCGGTAGTACTTGTAATAGTTCTGGGGATTGTGGGGATCATTGTTGTAAAACCCCGCATACAGTACAGCAGTGCTGATAAAAAGCTTGCGGCAAAGGATTATGATGGCGCCATAGACGGTTTCACAGCTCTTGGAGATTTCAGCGATTCCGCGGAAAAGGTTAAAGAAGCAAAGTATCTGAAAGCCGGAGATCTGGCAAAGAACGGCTCTTATGACGAGGCCATCGAGATTTATGAGGAGCTTAAGAATTACAAGAAGTCCTCGGATAAGCTGGATGAGGCTACCTATGATAAGGCTAAAGAGCTGATGGCTGACAAGGACTATGATGCGGCTGAAAAACTGTTTAAGTCGCTGGGAAATTATGAAGACTCCAAGAAGCAGCTTCAGGAAATATCTTTCTTAAAGGCGGAAAAACTTTATGAAGACGGAGATTTCGAAGCGGCTTACAATGCTTTTTACGACCTGTATTATGCCGGATATCGTGCAGACGAGGCGGCGAATTATATGAGCCAGATGACCTATGACCTGGGCTGCCAGTATCTTGATGAGGGTAATTATGCAGATGCCATAGAATGTTTTGAACAGTGTGGCGACTCTGATATGGTCAACAAAGCCAAGTGGGGATATGTCCAGGCAAACTATAATAATACCGATACTACTACCTACGAGTATCTGACGGATCTGTATTATGACGGTTACAGCGGAGCGTCTACAGCTTACGATGAGCTGTATGCATGGGGTATCCAGGTTCTCGGCTGGAATGATTCGGAGTATGATACCTCAAATTATTACAGCTCGCTGAGCGTTACTGACGAGTGGTACTGCCACATTATGCTGACAGGAGGAGCTCCCGGGGAGACTACATCCGTTTCCTGGTCCCTTACCATTAATGGTACGAATTACAACTACATGGGCGAGATAGATGGACTTGACAGCAATGGCGACTATGGTTATGCAAGCGCATACTATACCGCAGGAAGCGGAACGGCGGGCACTCTTGAGTACGTGTTCTATGATGCAAACGGCTACGAGATAGCATCTACATCAGTTGAGCTGTATTAGTGATTCGCTCAGGATTCAGCCGTCTGAACCATGCGGGGAGTCTGCAAGCGTTGATAAAAGACAGGAAATGTTGTACTATTAGTTACTATAATAAACAAAAATATGGAGGGGGAGGAGAGTCTTATGAGCGATAAGTATCCTATGGCGTTAGCCTCGGGAACGGTTCTCGCAGGGCAGTATATCATAGACAGAGTGCTGGGCCAGGGCGGCTTCGGCATTACTTATGCTGCAACAGATCATAAGACAGGCAATAAAGTAGCTGTTAAGGAATTCTTCCCGGATACCATGGCTGCCAGACAGGGAACCACGGTCGTTTCTTTTACCGGCGAGAGGGGCGAGAGCTTTGCTTATGGTAAAGACCGCTTTCTCGATGAAGCCCAGACACTTGCGCAGTTTATCGGAAATGAGAATATAGTCCGTATACATACCTATTTTGAAGAGAATGGTACTGCATATTTTGTAATGGACTACGTGGAGGGCACCAGTTTTGATGTCTATATCCGTGAGCATGGCGGAAAGCTCGACTGGGAAGAAACGGCGAAGATACTTATACCTGTCATGGATGCGCTTGGCGCCGTTCACGCTAAGGGCATCGTTCATCGTGATGTTACCCCTGATAATATTTATATTACAAAGGATGGCGGCGTAAAGCTGCTGGATTTCGGTGCGGCCAGGTATTCTCTTGGCGACAAGAGCCGTTCCCTTGATGTCGTGTTAAAGCATGGCTTTGCCCCCAAGGAGCAGTATACAAGGCGGGGAAAGCAGGGACCTTTTACTGATATCTATGCTCTGGGTGCGACTTTTTACTTTGCGCTTACCGGAAAAAGACCGCCTGACAGCATAGACCGAATAGAGGAGGATGAGCTTATCCCTCCCAGCAGGCTGGGGGCCAGGATATCTCCGGCTGCTGAAGAAGCTATCCTGATGGCGATGAATGTTCAGCCACAGGATCGTTTTCAGAGCATGAAGGCATTTAAAAATGCCATGCTCATATCAAAGGAAGAGGCTGAAAAGGCACGGACCGAGATACCACAGGTACGTCAGAGTGTTCCGGCTGCCGGAGCTGCTGTTTCAATGACGGATGCTTCCGTTGTGACAAATTCACAGGCGGCAGCAAATACGGCGTTTGTATCACCGTCGCAGACGATATCAAATTCACAGGTTATATCGCCGTCACAGACAATGCCGAACTCACAGGCGATGACACCGGCTCAGCCTGTACAGGATTCAAGGACTGTAATGCCGTCAGGGACAATGGCAGGTCAGCAGGCTTTTCCTGATGGCAGTTTAGGGCAGGATCAGGGTATGCCATCACAGCAACAGCCACAGAATATGCAGCAGGGTAATACGCAGGCACAACAGTCCGGTAACATGCCCGGGCATGGACAGACCGGTTTGCCGGATTCCACGCAGGGAGGCGGCTATCCTCCAAATGGAGGGGCACACTCCGGTCAGGGGGGCGTCGTTCCTCCTAAGAAGAAAAAGTCTGCACTCCCCATCGTGCTTGCGCTGGCGGCAGTGTTCTTTTTGCTGGCCATCGGTGGTATTATTGCGGTAGCGCTTGTAGCTATAGGACTTAGCGGAAGGTCAGGAGATGGTGACGATAACAATACCTATGCTGAGGGCAATATAGACGATGACGATGATGACAAGGACAATGACAACGATGATGACAATGAGCCGGATCACAGTTCGCTGACAGGGGATGATGACCGGGATTCTACAGGAGATAATCCGGGTGGAAATGTTCCGGGGGGGAATATACAGTTTGATCCCGATATTGATATTCATCTCGGTGATAATGGTAACGGGAATGATGAACCGGAAGTTGCAAAACTGAAGTATACAGTTTACAGCGGGAATTACGGTACCGGTCTGGCAGGAGCTACAGTACTTCTGGAGGACGAGGACGGTTTCCTTATTGACAAGGAAGTTACGGACAGTGACGGCAGGGTGGAGTTTGAAGCTGAGCCGGGAGAGTATCTTCTGACCGTAACTGCTGACGGATATTTTGACAGGACGGAATCATGGGAGCTTACATCATCCGGTCTGAATCTTATCGCAGCCATGGTTCCGGAGGTTTCCGGTGATGATTTTATAGTGATAGTTGAGTGGGAGGGCAACCGCGACCTTGACCTGTGCGGTTACAATGAAGAAACCGGTGTTCCCACGAATTATTGGAATCCGACGGACAGCGGTGATAAGGGATCAGGTGTGCATCTTGGTGACCATGGCGGTGATATGCGTTATGAGATGATTTATTTTCATGACTACAGCTATGAAGTCCAGAGGGATATAATAGTCTTTGACCGCACAGCAATGGATAGCGGCAGCATGACATCGCCCATGGAATCTGAGGGAGTATGGGTGGCTATATACACTGCAGACGGAATGGTGGACAGTTTCTGGGCAGATAGTAATCATAATGAGCTTGGCTGGGTACCTATGCTTATAGACGGTGGTGTGATCTATGATGCGGATCCGCCTTATATTTCAGATCCGGGAGAATTTGACTGGCTGTATTGATTTAGAGCCGTATACCATTAAACTACATTTCAAGGAGGAGAGTTATGGCAGTTATCGAATGTGCAAACGGACATCTTTATGACACGGATCAGTATGGATCCTGCCCTTATTGCGGCGGAAATATAAACCGCGTCGAGTTTGGCGGAGGCGGTGCTGACAGCTATGGTGCAACAGTGGCACCCGGTTTTGGTTCAACGGTGGCGCCCGGCTATGGTGGAGGCGGGTATGCTGCTCCGACAGGCGGCTTTTATGGAAGTGCTGATATAGGAAAAACGGTTGGTGCAGGTATGACTCCGGTCAGTTCCGCTCCTTCCGGTGGATATGGAATGGATGATGTGGGTGCAACGGTAGCACCTTCCAGCTACGCTAAGAAAAAGGAAGCTGAAGAAGATGAAAGCCAGAAAGATACCGGAAAGACAGTAGCGGTTATGGGCAGGAGCATGTCTTCAGCGCCTGTTGTAGGCTGGCTTGTCTGCATAGAGGGTGTGAATAAGGGGAAGGATTTCAGACTTTTCGCAAAGAACAATACCATAGGTCGTTCTGATAAAATGGATGTCTGCATTAAGGGTGACAATACCATATCCCGCGACAATCATGCAAGGCTTGCCTATGATGAAAAGCACAATAAATATCATCTGATCCCGGCAGAGAGCACAAACAGCATATACGTAAATGAGGAACCGATATATGTACCGACTATAATTAAGACCGGTGACATTATAGAGCTTGGCGAGAGCAAATTCATATTTGTTGCATTATGCGGCGATATGTTTTCATGGCGTAACGGACTAGCTTCGAAGGGAGAAATTAATGGAGCGTCATTTGGGATATAGACTTGCTAATATGCAGGGCGTAGGCGCAAGGTCGAGACAGGAAGATTCCTTTACCACTGCAAATGCTTTTGATGTGATGAAGCTCAGGGAAGAAGGCCTGCTGTTTGCGGTTTTTGATGGTATGGGCGGAATGAAGGATGGAAAGCTTGCCAGCGAGACAGCTGTACAGAGTATGAGGGCGTCTTTTGTAGCCATGGACAGGCACGAGGATCTTGCGATACAGCTTAAGAATGCTGTTTTCGAAGCATCGGAGGCTGTGGAGAGAGTCATAGGCGGTGACGGTGGTTCCACGGCAATTGTGTGCATCATCTATGAGGAAAAGCTGTATTTTGCCAGTGTGGGAGACAGTTTCCTGTTCTTAAAGCGGGGGGACGGGCTTTACCGGCTCAACCAGGAGCACAACGTGTTTCATGATGAGTATCTGTCTGCGATACGCTGCGGCGACCTTGACGGCAAGGCCTGCCGTGAGGTGGATGAGGCTGCTGCACTGACACAGTTCCTCGGCAAAGTGGGCATGGATGATGTGGATGCATGCGTTCGTCCGCTGCCTCTTAAGGAAGGCGATATACTGCTTGCCTGCTCGGATGGCGTGGGAGGTGTACTGGATGAGGATGAGCTCAAGATTGCCCTTTCGTTTAAATCAGAGCGTGCTATGTGCCAGCAGTTAGAGCAGAGGCTTGTGATACATGCAAGACAGTTTCAGGATAACTACACCGCGCTTGTAGTAAAGTGCGTGTATTAATAAAAAGCAAAAAGGAGCAGGAGGGAAGATTTTATGAAGAGAAGACAGCTATCCCGGTTTTTTGGTATGTTCGCAGCGCTTGTTGTAGTGCTGATGAGCATTTCAATCCCGAAGATCGAGGCAAGGGCAGATGTAAACGAAGTCAGGAACGGTGTAGTTCCGGTGGTATTCTATCTTAAGAATGCCGCTTTCTACATAACTGACGGATGGGATTACCAGTGGATAGAGGATCTGGGTGATATCCCTTATTCCAACGGAAGCGGTTTCTTTATAGGTGAGAACGGAGAGGATCCCTCCTATATCGTAACGAACTATCACGTTGTTCAGGAGTATGTAGAATACTCAGGCGAGGGCGGCGGATATTATCTCTGGACAGGTATGGAGTATCAGGGATACGATGTGGTTCTTTATTCAGAAAGCACTGAGCTGAGAGTTTATTACAGTGATAAGGATTATGATGTAGCGTATGTAGACTGCTACGGT
>JAEEGL013226439.1_pt1 | contig 10619 bp, 8 predicted proteins | sample 9134231 | NCBI WGS metagenome assembly JAEEGL01 (sample SAMN16246548, study PRJNA631951) | gut metagenome | biome: gut microbiome; feature: rumen; material: fiber-attached | host: Bos | place: Iran: Karaj | collected 2018-10 | reverse complement strand
CGGATCCCGTTCAGTTCTTCCAGATCCACGGCCGCGCTCTCCCGGCGGGCCGCCGCCCGCGGCTGCCTCGTGAACGGCGCGGTCCACTTTTTCCCGCGGTCGATCCCGCAGGCCAGCGCGTAGTTTTCCAGCCTGTCGGTCTCGTCCCGCGTAAGAGGCGAAAGACCGTTCTTCAAAAAGCGCAGCACCGCGTCCCGGTCCCGGAAAACGGCTGCCTCCGGGACATCCTTCACCAGACGGACAAGGGGATGCCGGGCGATACTCTCCCGGCGGTCGCTGAAAAACGGGATACCGGCCTTTCGGAAAGAACGTTCCAGCAGAGGCAGATAGACCGCTTCGTCGCTTACGACCACGGCCGCCTCCCGGTAGCGCAGCCCCTCCTCGCGCACGGCCCGCAGCAGATCTGCCGTCACGAACGAAGCTTCCTCGGCCGCTGTCCCGGTCCGGAGCAGGGAAATATGCTTCGGAGCGCCGCCCAGGGACGCGCGGTAATGCCCCCGCAGCAGTTCTTTTTCCAGAAACGCCAGATCTTCCGGTTTTTGAGGGGCGCTGCCCGCCCAGGCGAAGCGTACGGACTGCCCGTGCCGGGCGGCGATCTTCTCCAGCCCGGCGATTGCCTCGAGACTCATCGAGAAAAGCTCCGCCGGCCCGCATGCCGCGTGCGGATCGGTCTCCCGGGGCAGGGTAAAAGCGGCCGTCACAGCTGCGCAGCGGCCGATCAGGGTATCCAGGATCTCATACTGGACCTTCGTGAAACCTGTGTAGCCGTCCAGATAGAGCCGTGCGCCGCCAAACATCTCTGTTTCCGGCAGCAGCCGGGCAAGGCGCGGCAGTACTTCTTCAGCCGTCATCATCTCGCGGCCGAGCCGGTTCCGGAACAGGCGGTAGACCAGCGAAAGGTCCTTCAGTTTCCCGCGCAGCAGGGGGGAGAGCCGCGGTTCCTCCGCGAGGGCGGCCAGTTCCCCGGGGGTCACTCCGTTCATCTCCCACTCCGCGATCAGGCTTGCCGTGCGCGCGGCGAAACCGGCTCTCCGCGCCTTGCGTCCGTAGACCGCCAGTTCCTCCTCCGCTTCGCGGAGCGCCGTGAACACCAGCATCCGGCGCGCGTTCTCGGAGAGGATCCGGCCCTTTTCGCCAGCCTTTTCCCGGAAGACGCGCTCCGCCAGATGCCCGAAGCTCACTGCCTCCATATTGAAAAAGGCATGGCGGGGATGGGCCTCGACCAGCCTTCTCTGTGTCTCAAACGTAAATTGCTCCGGCACCAGCAGCACGTGGCGCCGCCCGGGCGCGGCCAGGGAATCCGCGACGGCCTGCCGGATCAGTTCGGTCGATTTACCGCTGCCGGAAGCCCCCAGCAGAAAGGTCAGTGCCATGGCAGCCCCCTTACTCCAGCAGGAAATCCGCCAGGATCGGATTGCTGACGTCGATCCCGCGGTCGGTCAGGCTGTAGCGGTCTCCCTCGCAGACCATAAAGCCGTCCCGGCAGTATTTTTCCAGTGCTTCTTCGTAGACCGCCGGAAAACTCTCTCCGAAGCGCCTGACAAATTCCGCCCGGGAAATACCGCGCGCGGTGCGCAGCCCGAGGAACATATATTCCTCCATCTGCTCCTTCACGCTCTGCCGGGGGACCGTCTTGCTGCGCTCATAGGCGCGGCGGGCCGTCTTCCAGTACTCCGCCTTGTCCCGGGGATTCACGAAGCGCCGCTGGTTCACGTACGAAGCCCCGCTCTGCCCGAAGCCGAGATATTCTCCGCCGGTCCAGTAGGCCAGGTTGTGGCGGCACTCGAAGCCTTCCCGGGCATAGTTGGAAAACTCGTAGCGATGATAGCCCTGCCGTTCCAGCACGGTCTTCGTGAGGTGATACATCTCCCGGTCGATCTCCTCGCCCGGCAGGCTCATCCGCCCGATAGGGGTCCCGTAGCGCTCGTAAAAGGGGGTCCCGGGCTCCACCGAGAGGGAGTAGGCGGAAATATGCTCCGGCCGGAGGGCCGCCACCGTTTCCAGCGTCTCCTGCCACGCGCCGATCCTCTGGTGCGGCAGCCCGCTCATCAGATCGACGTTGATATTACGGAAGCCCAGCCGGCGCGCCAGCTCGAAATTGCTCTGGAAATCCTCGAACGTATGGATACGGCCGAGCAGCCTCAGTTCACTGTCGTGCACCGACTGCAGTCCGATGCTCAGCCGGTTCACGCCCATCGTTTTATATTCGCCGAGTTTTTCCTCGTCCAGCGTCCCGGGATTACACTCGATGCTGATCTCCGGGGCTTCCTCCCAGTCGAACTGCTGACGCAGCATCCGCAGGATGCTCTCGATGTGCCGCGGGAGGATGAGCGAGGGCGTACCGCCCCCGAAAAAGACGGTGGAGACCCGGTAAAGACTCGCCAGCGCTTCGAAACTGTGGATCTCCTGCAGCAAAACGCGCACGTAGCCCGCGATCTCGGGGCCTTCCGCCGGCCCGGACACGAAATCGCAGTAGTCGCACTTCCGGACGCAGAACGGGATGTGCACATAGATGCCTAACGGTTTCTTCTCCATCGTCTCCTCCTTTCCCTAGCGGTCTTCGTCCAGTTTCAGAACGCTCATGAACGCCTTCTGCGGCACTTCGACGCTGCCGATCTGCCGCATCCGCTTCTTGCCTTCCTTCTGCTTCTCGAGCAGCTTCTTCTTCCGCGTGATATCGCCGCCGTAGCACTTGGCCAGCACGTCCTTGCGGACCGCCTTGACCGTCTCGCGGGCGATGATCTTGCTGCCGATGGCAGCCTGGATCGGGATGTCGAACAGATGCCGGGGGATCTCCTCCTTCAGGCGTTCGCACATCCGCCGGCCGCGGTCATAGGCGGTCGAGGCGTGGACGATGAAGGAAAGGGCGTCCACCTCTTCCTTGTTGATCAGGATGTCCAGCTTTACCAGATCGGCTCTCACGTAGCCCTTCAGGCTGTAATCGAGCGACGCGTAGCCGCGGGACCGGCTCTTGAGCGCGTCGAAAAAGTCGTAGATGATCTCGTTGAGCGGCAGTTCGTATTTCAGAAGCGCGCGGGTGGACTCCAGATACTCCATCCCCCCGTAGATGCCCCGCCGCTCCTGGCAGAGATCCATGATGGGCCCGATGAACTCGGTCGTTACCATGATCTCGGCCGAGACGACCGGCTCTTCCATGTAGTCGATCTCCGCCGGATCCGGCATGTTCGTCGGATTGGACAGGTCGATCACGTCCCCGTTCAGCTTGTGGATCTTGTAGACCACGCTCGGCGCGGTCGTGACCAGATCCAGGTTGTACTCCCGTTCCAGCCGTTCCTCGATGATCTCGAGGTGCAGCAGGCCCAGGAAGCCGCAGCGGAAGCCGAAGCCCAGCGCGGCGCTCGTCTCCGGCTCGTAGATCAGAGAGGCGTCGTTGAGCTGGAGCTTTTCCAGCGCGTCCCGAAGATCCGGATATTTGGCTCCGTCTGCCGGGTACATGCCGCAGAAGACCATCGACTGGACCTTCTTGTAGCCGGGAAGCGGCGCGGCGCACGGCCTTCCGGCCTCCGTGACCGTATCGCCGACCCGGGTGTCCTTCACGTTCTTGATGCTGGCGGTCAGATATCCGACCATACCAGCGGAAAGCTCGTCGCAGGGGAAGAGCTGGCCGGCGCCGAAGGTGCCGACCTCCACCACGTCGCAGAGAGCCCCCGTGGCCATCATCCGGACCTTCATGCCCTTGCGGACGGTCCCGTTCTTCACGCGGAAAAAGACCACCACGCCGCGGTAGCTGTCGTAAAACGAATCAAAGATCAGCGCCTGCAGGGGCGCCGCCGGGTCGCCCTCGGGCGGGGGCAGCTTATGAACGACCGCCTCCAGCACCGCCTCGATGTTGATCCCGTTCTTCGCGGAAATGAGCGGCGCGTCGTGGGCTTCCAGCCCGATCACGTCCTCGATCTCCTCGATCACCCGCTCCGGTTCCGCGCTCGGCAGATCGATCTTGTTGATGACGGGGATCACCTCCAGGTCGTTCGCCAGCGCCAGGTAGACGTTGGCCAGGGTCTGTGCTTCGATCCCCTGCGCGGCGTCCACCACCAGCAGCGCCCCGTCGCAGGCCGCGAGCGACCGCGACACCTCGTAGGTGAAGTCCACGTGGCCGGGGGTGTCGATCAGGTTGAGGATGTATTCTTCGCCGTTCTGCGCCTTGTAGACCGTACGGACCGCCTGCGCTTTGATGGTGATGCCGCGTTCGCGCTCCAGGTCCATATTGTCCAGGACCTGTTCCTGCATTTCACGGTCTGTGAGCAGGCCGGTCATCTGTATGATCCGGTCCGCCAGCGTGGATTTCCCGTGGTCGATATGGGCAATGATACAAAAATTACGGATATGGTCCTGTGGGATCGGCATCGGCCCGCTCCTTTTCCGTCCGCGCGCGCGGATTCAAACGATATCGTTAAATAACTCGATGTTTTCCGCCTTCGGAGCCAGTTCACCCGACTCCTCACGGTGGATCAGTTCCACGATCCGGTCGTTCACCGGCGTCGGGATGCCCGCTTTCCGCCCCCAGGCGCAGACCACGCCGCCGATCGCGTCCGCCTCGCAGGGCTTGCCTTTGCGGATGTCCTGCAGCATGGACGGGACGATCAGCCGGTGCTTTTTCATGGCGATGGGGAGCAGGAAGGAGGCGAACGCCTTCTTTAAGCCGTTTGTATAGTAGAACAGCTTCGTGATATCCTTCCCCTGCACCGGGGCGAAGGTGACGCCGGAAGCCCGTCCCACGTCGATGCACTCCTTCATGCAGGCAAGCGCGACGGGGCGGGCCTTCTTCGTTTCGGAGACGTCCCCGAAACAGCCGCCCATGACCGTGCCGAGCCCCGAGAAGGTCGCGTTGATGAGGAGCTTCGACCAGCGCACGGCGGGAAGATCCTCCTCGGTCTCCACCGGGCACATCTTCTCCAGCAGGGATTTCACGAGGGCGAGTTTTTCCGGCGCCACGTCCGCCATGCGGCCCATGTGGAAGGTCATGCTGTCCGGGTCGGAAGTCAGTTCCGATTCACCGGGGGCCTTCATGGTGGCGCCCCATTCGACGACCGCGCCGACCGTCCGGCTGCTCCCGGCGATCTCGGCGATCTCCGGCTCCGGCAGGCCGTTCTGCAGGGTCACGATCACGCTCTCCGGGCCCATATGATCCAGCAGCTCAGTGACGACCTTCCGGTTCTCCAGCTGTTTGGTCATCAGGAAGATCACATCGTAGATACCTTCCATCTGCTCCGGCAGGAGCGCCCTGACCGGCACCGTCATATCCACCGTCCCGGTGATATGGGCGCCTTTCCCGTTCAGCGCCTCCACGTGCGGGCGGTTCCGGTTCACCAGGTCGACCGCAGTCCCGTTCTTCGTCATATACGCTCCGAGCACAGTTCCCAGGGAACCCGCTCCGTAGATCGCGTACCTCATCCTCCAGCCCTCCGTATACCCGTCTTATCGTTTTCCCTTCAGATCCCCAGCGACCGGGGCACGTATGCCCGGATCCGGATCCCTTCGGGAGTATATTCTTCTTCCAGCACCTGTCCGACCCGGTGGATCAGCGCGCATTTGCCGCTTTCCGAGTAGGCAAAGACCCGGTCGATCAGGACTTTCCGCTTCTTCAGTTCCTCCGCCAGCACCGCCTTCAGTTCATCCAGTCCGAAACCGGTTCGGGCGGAAATGCGCAGCACCCGGTCGGCGTGGGAATCGTAGAGCAGCATCGGCCCCTGCAGGCGGTCGCATTTGTTGAACAGCGTAATGACCGGCTTCGAGTCCGCGCCCAGCGAGCGCAGAGTCTCGTAGACCGCCGCCATCTGCTCTTCCATCCGCGGCGACGAGGCATCCACCACGTGGAGCAGAATATCCGCGCAGCAGGCCTCCTCCAGCGTGCTCTTAAACGCCTCCACCAGATGATGCGGCAGCTTCCGGATGAAGCCGACCGTATCGGTGAGCAGCACTTCCTCCCCGCCCGGCAGGGCCAGCGACCGGGTGGTCGGATCCAGCGTCGCGAAAAGCTTGTCCTCCGCCAGGATCCCGGCCCCGGTCAGGGTGTTGAGCAGGGTCGACTTGCCCGCGTTCGTGTAGCCGACGACCGCCGCCACGGGAAAACCGCCGTCCCGGCGCCTCTGCCGGCTCGTTTCGCGGTGCCGCACCACTTCCTCCAGATCCGCCTTCAGCTGGCTGATCCGCGCGTGGATCCGCCGGCGGTCCGTCTCCAGTTTGCTTTCGCCGGGGCCTCTGGTCCCGATGCCGCCGCCGAGCCGGGACAGGGCCGTCCCGCGGCCCGTGAGCCGCATCGCCCGGTAACGGAGCTGCGCGAGTTCCACCTGGATGATGCCTTCCCGCGTGGCCGCGCGCCCCGCGAAGATGTCCAGAATGAGCAGCGTCCGGTCCATGACCTTCGTCCCGAGCGCCTCTTCCATATTCCGCTGCTGGGCCGGCGTGAGCTCATCGTCGCAGATGATCCCGTCCGCCCCGAGAGCGGCGATCCGTTCTTTCAGTTCGGCCAGTTTTCCGCTTCCGAGATAGGTTCCCGGATGGGGGTGGTCCAGGTTCTGCAGAAACAGTTCCAGCACCTCAGCTCCGGCGGTATCCGCCAGCTGCCCCAGTTCTTCCAGGGAGGCGATCGCCTCCTCAGTCGATCCGGTCGCCGCCGCGACCAGGATCACGCGTTCCTTTTTTTCTTTGGTATCAATCATTTTTTCCGCTCAGCATCGTCAGCGCCAGCTCCACCGCCAGCGCATCTTCCATGTCTCCCGTTTTGACAGCTTCTTCCAGCCCGATCAGTTTCCCGAGGCGGGCGCGCAGGGTCTCTCCGTCGAAACGCCGCGACTGTCCCGCGTACTTGCGGACTGCAAAGCTTCTGAGGCCCATCTCTTCGGCCAGCTGATCCTGCGTTTTTCCGGCAGCCAGCCCTTCTTTTACCTGCAGCAGACGGTTCACCTGCTGGGAAAGCAGGTACAGGATCCTCATCGGGGGCTCCCGGAGCGCCCTCTGTTCCCGGTACAGTTCAAAGGCCCGTTCCGGATTTCCGGCCGTGACCATATCGAGCATCTCGAAGACCCGGTTCTGAGCCGTTTTCGAGGTGACCGCCTCCACGTCTTCCGCCCGGTTCCCGTCCCGGCCCATCTTATACGAGATCAGCTTCTCCTGTTCGCTGTACATCGTATCCAGATCGCCGCCGCAGCGCTCCAGAAACAGTTCCAGCGCCTCCCGTGTGATCCTGACCTTCTGCCGGGAAAAGCCGGCCAGCGCGGCCTTTTCCAGTTCCTCGTCGGAAAGGCTCCGGCACTCGGCCGTATAGCCGCATTTCTGAACAGCTTTATACAGTTTGCTGCGTTTGTCGACCTCTTCCTCCACGAATACCATCACGGTGGTGGAGGGAAGTTCCGGCAGATACTCCGCCAGCTCGTCGCCGCCCCGTTTGAAAAGGCCCGTGTTTTCCAGCAGGATCAGCCGCTTTTCCGCAAAAAAGGGCAGTGTCTCCGCCATATCCCGGATCTCGGGAAAGACGAAGTCCTTCCCTTCCCGGTAAGTATAATTCATCTCGTCCCCGCCGGTCAGGGCCTGCCGGAGGGCCTGCTTGAGATTCCTCCGGAGACGGGCCTCCGGCCCGCAGATCAGGTAGACCGGTTCAAAGGCTCCGTTCCGGATATCCTCTTTAATCCTCTTCATACGCGGTCACCCGGACCTGACAGCCGGTACCGTAATCGGGCAGGGCGATCAGCGCCTGTCCGCTTTGGGACTCCTTGGACAGACGTCCGGAAAGACGCCGGGCCAGCAGCCGGCAGGCTTTGTCCGGGTCGTCCGCCTCGATGCGCACTTCGCTCAGGTAATCCCGGATCTCGGCCTTGTCTTCCCGGGTCAGTTTCCCCTTCGGGGCCGTGATATTCGCTTCGAATCGATAGATCATCTGCTTCCTCTCTTCTGCCGCTTCGCGCGTCCTTATTCGCCCAGTTCCTTCAGGGCGGCCGCGATCAGTTCATCCTCTTCCGTTGCGGGATCGTCCGCGCCCGCGATATGCGGCGCAATGCCCGTCCCGTGGATATCCGCTCCGCTCGGAGTGCAGTAGTGCTCGCTGGTCAGCTTGACGTACGATCCGTCGGACATCTTGAAAAAGCTCTGCACGATGCCCTTTCCGAAGGTCTGCTCGCCCATCAGCGTCCCGCGCTCATTATCCTTGATCGCTCCGGAAAAGACCTCTGAAGCGCTGGCGGAGCCGCCGTTCACGAGAACGATCAGATCACCGCCGAAGCTGGCCTTCTCAGCCGCGGAGTAGCGGTATTCCTTGCCCTGTTTGTCTTCCATGTAGAAGATCAGCTGTCCTTTGTTCAGGAACAGATCCGTGATGCCGAGGACGCTCGAAAGCAGGCCGCCGGGATTATCCCTGAGGTCGAACACCAGCTTCTGCATCCCCTGCTTTTTCAGCTGTTTCAGCGCATCCGCCACCTGGTTCACCGACACCTCGTCGAACTCGGACAGACGGATATAGCCGGTCTTTTCTGTCAGCATGCGGTATTCCACCGTGTCGATCTCTACCTGCCGCCGCGTGACCGTCACCGTGTAGGTCGAATGGTCGGAAGGCCGGTACAGGGTCACGTCCACGTCGGTGCCCTCTTCCCCCCGGATCAGGGAGACCACCGTGTCAAGATCAAACCCCGCGATGCTCTCTCCGTTCACGGCCCGGAAGATATCCCCCTTCTGCAGCCCCGCCTGCATGGCCGAAGAATTTTTGAAAACGGTCACGACAGTCACGTCGCCCGTTTCCGTACTGAACTGTACCTGCACGCCGATCCCGCAGTAGGAGCCGTTCGAAGACTCCATCATCTCGTTAAACTCCTCCGCGGTCAGGAAGGCCGAATAAGGATCGCCGAGCCCGCTTACATAGGCGCGCTTCGCGGCCAGCCGCTGCTCTTCCTCGTTGTGGTCCAGCACAAAATAATAATCGATATAGGCCTTCAGTTCCCCCAGGAATCCGTCGTCTTCGTCGTCGGCGGGGATGACCGCCTCCTGCGGGGACGGTCCCAGATACCGGTCGGCCAGGGATCTCAGCTGTGTCTTCAGAGACTCCGTGTCCGTTCTTCCGAGCAGGATCATGGCTGTCAGAAAAAGCCCCGCGATGATCGCCAGATTGACCAGAATGACCGTCCCGGCCCCGCAGCCGAAGCCTTTCCAGAAATGCTTCTTTTCCATAGTATTCTCCTTTATCGTCCCGCTCCGGGACCGTCAGACTTTCAGATGTTTGCGGATAGACCAAAGGCTTCCCAGGAGCCCCAGACCGACTCCCAGAAGGAGCCCGACCGGGATCACGACGGCCGCGACGGAACTCACCGGCACAAAATCGACCGTCGTCTTCAGCAGCGGGATCGCCGACTCCAGTTTTTCCACGACGGGCTGATACAGGAGGAGGCAGAGGGCGACCGGGATGCCGGCGCCGATGAGGCCCACGATCGCGCCCTCCAGAAGGAAGGGACAGAGGATCATCCCGTTTGCCGCTCCCACGCAGCGCATGATGTGGATCTCATTCTTCCGCATGGAGATGGTCAGGGAAACGCAGTTGCTGATCAGACTGACCGCAATCACCAGCAGAACGGCGATCAGCACGGCCGAAGCGGTGACCACCACCCGGCCGAGCGACACCAGCGTCTCGGCCGCCGTGTGAGAATAATTGACTTTCCTTACGCCCGGGACGGACAGAAGCCACTCCGCAAAATCATCCTGGTCTTCCAGATCGTTCAGGAAGATCTCGTACGAGGCAGAACCGGCCAGCGGATTATCGTCCGCGAACCCCTCCGCCAGGTCCTCGTTTCCCTCAAAATAGATCTTTTTGAAGTTCTCCCAGGCGGTCTCCGCGTCCGTGAAGACCATGCCGGAGACCTCGTCCCGCCGGCTGATCTGCCGGCCGATGGTCAGGATCTCCTCCTCGGTAAGGTCCGTATCGAAAAAGACGGTCATGCCGACGTTGCTCTCGGCTTTCTTCACAAGATGATCGATGTTGCGCATCGCGGCGTAGGTGCTGCCGAAGAGGAAGATCGTGGCGGTCATCACCAGGATGGAAAAGAGCGTGGCCCATTTCTGCTTCCAGATGTTTTTGAAGCCCTGACCGATCAGGAACAGGGCGGTATCCACGTATTTCACGTTTTGCCCTCCTCCCGTCCGCTGTCGCGGATCACTTTGCCGCTTTCCAGGGTCACGACCCGACCGCCGAACAGGCTGACCAGCGAGGTATCGTGCGTGACCACGATCACCGTCGTCCCTCCGCGGTTCACTTCCGCCAGCAGCCTCATCACCTCTTCCGCGTTGCGCCGGTCCAGGTTGCCGGTCGGTTCGTCCGCCAGCAGATAGAGCGGTCCGTTCACCAGCGCCCGGGCGATCGCCACCCGCTGCTGCTCGCCGCCGGAGAGCTGGTCGGGGAAGCTTTTCAGCTTCCGGGAAAGCCCCACCTCCTCCAGCACGCGCGGCACCCGCTTGCGGATGGCCTTCGCGGGCGTCACGACGACGCGCTGGGAGAAGGCGACGTTGTCATAGACCGTCGCGTCCCGGAACAGGCGGAAATCCTGAAAGATGACGCCGAAGCGGCGGCGGTATTTCGGCAGGAGGCGGCGCTTCATCGCGCCGACGTCCTCCCCGTCCACCGT
>JAEEGL011833389.1_pt1 | contig 10619 bp, 10 predicted proteins | sample 9134231 | NCBI WGS metagenome assembly JAEEGL01 (sample SAMN16246548, study PRJNA631951) | gut metagenome | biome: gut microbiome; feature: rumen; material: fiber-attached | host: Bos | place: Iran: Karaj | collected 2018-10 | reverse complement strand
GTTATCCGGAAATCCGGAACCTTATCTATGATTATCTTCTGAAGAATGGATCCATCAATCCTGAAACCATCGGAAACACCTCTGTGATAGGTTCTTGGAAATTCATTCCCGAAGCCGTTGCCGCCCCTGCTGTCCTACGCGACATGAAACTTCTGTTCGGAGAGAAATAGTCTGTTCCGCCCCTTGTTGCAGGGGGGCTGATGACCGTGCCACCCGCGGCACGGAAGCGGGGGGACCGCAAGCAAAGCGCAGCGGTGGGGTCGAGCGGAGCGAGACGTCATCAGCCCCCTGCAACAAGGGGCTCATGCTTTGCCTATTTGACTGATGGCTCTATTCCAGGCCGGAGAGGAGGAACTCCTTATAGGCGGGGATATCCAGGTCGTAGCTCCTGATAGGAGTCTTGGCAGTGCCGTCTGGCGCCAGGATTACATAGTTCGGCTGCGCGCTGACACCGAACCGCTCCCGAACGAAATATGAATTCACCCTGCCGATATCCTTGAGAACCTTTCCGCTCTCTGTCGTAACCCATTGATCCTTGGGGAGACGAGCCTTGTCGTCGGTGTACAGGGCCAGAAGGACGAATTCATTCCGCAGCAGGTCAAGCACCTGAGGATCGCTCCATACACGCGCTTCCATCTCGCGGCAGTTGACGCAGCCGTGTCCAGTGATGTCCACGAAAACCGGTTTGCCGGAAGCCTTGGAGGCGGCAAGCGCCTTGTCATAGGAAGAGTATCCTTTAAGCCCGTGGGCGAGCGTAAGGTCTGGGCCGTCCTCGCCCGAAGGCGCTGGTGACATGGAGGCGGAAGACGGCACCGCTCCGATAACGAAATCCTGCGTTTCCAAAGGAGGCAGATAGCCGGAGAGGGCCTTCAGCGGAGCACCGAACATTCCGGGAATCATATAGACTACGAAAGCTATGTCGATGATAGCGAGCAACAGGCGGAAAACGCCGAGTCCGCGGAACGGAGCCTCGTCACGGAACCTGATGATACCCAGAAGGTAAAGCCCCAGAAGGGTGAATACCGTAATCCAGATGGCAAGGTAAACTTCACGGTCCAGGATGCCCCAGTGGTATGTCTGGTCGGCAACGCTCAGGAACTTCAGTCCGAGCGCAAGTTCGATGAATCCAAGGACAATCTTCACGCTGCCGAGCCATGACCCGCTCTTGAGCTTGGAAGTCAGCGACGGGAACAGGGCGAGGACGGTGAAGGGGAGAGCGAACGCGGTCGAGAAAGCAAGCATCGTTACCATCGGCGTCCAGAACTCTCCGGCGGTGGACTTGATGAGCACGGTACCTACGATGGGACCGGTGCATGAGAATGACACAAGTACCAGCGTAAGCGCCATGAAAAACACGCCTGCAAGGCCTTTCCGGCCTGAATTCTTGTCCGTGGCCGTTGTCCAGGAAGCCGGGAGGGTCAGCTCGAAAGCTCCGAAGAAGGAGGCGGCAAACACCATGAATACTATGAAGAATATGATGTTCGGAAGCCAGTGGGTAGCCAGGTGGTTGAAGATGTCCGCCGTGACGGCTTCACCGCCGATAATCCTTGTAAGGGCGATTATCAGGCATATCGGGACAGTATAAAGGAGGATGATGAAAAACCCGTACATAAAGGCCTTGAAACGGCCCTGGCGGGCGTTTTCCGACCCTTTAAGGAAGAATGAGACGGTCATCGGCACCATGGGGAATACGCAGGGAGTCAGCATCATGGCGAAACCCCACAGGATCGCTTCCAGTATAAGTGCCCAAAGCCCTTTGGAGGAACCGCCAGGACCTTCGGCGGGATCAGGGATAGGACTTCCTGCCACCTCCGCCTTGCCTTCTCCGACGGTAGTCTTGAAATCGTGGTCCTCCGGGAAGGAGCAGGCCGTATCCGTACAAGCCTGCCAGTTGATGGTCCCTTCCACGACAGCTTTGCTGCCTTCAGGAACCCGGATATCCTGTTCGTAAACCGCTTTTCCGAAATAAACCGTTTCCCCATCCATCTCAGTGCCTTCCGATACACACCTTAGGCTTCCTTCCAGAGCGGCTCCGCCTGTGGAGGTGTATTCCACCGAAACGGGAATGTTCTTGGAAACGGTGCCGTATATGTGCATCCCGTCGGCTATCGAAGCTGTGAAAACCAGCTTGTAGAGACCTTCGCCGGTCTTTTCCGACGATACCGTCCACTTTGCCGACGGACCGTTCCCGACCTGCGCCGCGAGCAATGCCGAAGACAGCAGGATTGCTGAGATAATGGAGAATAAGCGTTTCATCCTGAGCGTTTTATTTCGCGTATGCAACCGAGCGTGTCTCGCGTATGACCGTGACCTTTACCTGTCCGGGATAGGTCATCTCATCCTGGATTTTCTTTGCGATTTCGGTGGACAGTACGGACGCCTCATGGTCGGAGACCTGTTCGGCGCCGACGATTACCCTGAGTTCGCGTCCGGCCTGGATGGCATAGGACTTCGTGACTCCCGGATAGGCGGCGGCGAGGTCTTCCATACCTTTGAGTCTTTTGATGTAGGATTCGATAACCTCACGCCTTGCTCCGGGACGGGCTCCGGAAATGGCGTCTCCTACCATGACGATAGGTGCCAGGAGCGAAGTCATCTCGATCTCTTCGTGGTGCGCTCCGATGGCGTTGCAGATTTCAGGCTTCTCTTTGTACTGCTCTGCGAGCCTCATTCCCATAAGGGCGTGCGGCAGTTCGGGATCATCCTCTGACACCTTGCCGATATCGTGAAGGAGACCTGCTCTCTTGGCTGCCTTGGGATTCAAACCGAGTTCGGAAGCCATTATGGCACAGATGTTTGCGACTTCCCTTGAGTGCTGGAGAAGGTTCTGGCCGTAAGAGGAACGATATTTCATACGGCCGATCATCCGGACAAGTTCCATGCTCATCCCGTGGATGCCGAGGTCTATGCAGGTGCGCTTGCCGGTCTCGAGGATCTCATCCTCAAGCTGCTTCTGGACCTTCGTGACCACCTCTTCGATGCGGGCGGGATGGATCCTTCCGTCCACTACGAGCTGGTGCAGGGATAGCCTGGCGACTTCCCTCCGGACCGGATCGAAGGCAGAAAGAAGAATTGCGTCGGGAGTGTCGTCGACTACTATTTCAACGCCGGTGGCTGCCTCAAGGGCCCTGATGTTACGTCCTTCACGGCCGATTATACGGCCCTTTATCTCATCGTTCTCGATGGGGAAGGTAGTTACGGCGTTCTCTATGGCAGTCTCAGTAGCCGTACGCTGTATGGTGTTGATCACTATGCGTTTGGCTTCCTTGGCCGCATTGAGGCGCGCCTCGTCCATGGTGTCGTTGATGTAAGCCTGGGCGGCGGAACGGGCTTCAGCCTTCATATTCTCGATGAGAAGGTTCTTGGCCTCTACGGCGCTCATCCCGGCAATGTTCTCGATCTGGCGGTTGGCCTCGGCCTTGAGCGCCTCATACTCTTCCGCTTTGCGGTTCAGCGCCTCCTGCTGTCCCTTGAGGGACTGGCGGATCGAGTCGGCCTCACGGTTCTTGCGGTCAAGCTCCGCATTCTTCTGGTTTACGGTGTTTTCCTTTTGCTTTACGCGGGACTCGGCCTCGCGGATCTGGGCGTTCTTCTCGTTGACGTACTGTTCGTGTTCACTCTTGAGGGAGATGTATTTTTCTTTTGCCTGGAGAATCTTCTCGGCCTTGATCTTTTCGGCCTCGAGCTCGGCTTTTTCGATAATCTCGTCCTTCCGTCCCTTCAGTACGCTGCGGCGGACCAGTATGTAGATGGCCAGTGCGATAGCGGCGCCGGCTATAAGGCCGATGAGAAAGTAGATGATGTTCATTTAGTCAGTTGTTAGTCAGGTTTTTAGTATATCATTCAATAAAGGCAAAGCGGCCTCCTGCCCGGAAGCCGCTTGCAGAATTGGAAAAAGCCGTCAGCATCTGTGTCAGAAAATCTTAATGAATAAGATTTGGGTTCCGTCCAGTTCCTGAAATCCCACGTCCCGCCTCACGGCGGAATCCCGCTAAGGTAACAAGGGGCCTGTCATCCCTGGTCCGAGTGAGCCCGGTACGTTAGTACTTGTTGTTTTCAGCAAGAGGTCCTGACGGCTACTTTCTGTCTATGTTCTTGAGATATGACCCTGTGTCATTGGCAAGCTTTTCGGCTTCCCGGCCTATCATGTCCAACTTCCGCTGGAGTGACAGGCGGCTCACGCATTCGTTGAGCGCAACGAAGGAAAGAAGGTCCAGGGTATTCTTTCCGGGGAATGTCTCCCTGAAAGAATCCAGCTTCTTGTTGATGGCCTCGGCTGCGAGCCTTATGAACTCCTCGCTCTCCGGCGTGGATGCTTTGAGAACATAGTCGCGTTCGCCGATCTTGATCGTAATCTTCTGGTCCATCGTTACTTCTCAAGGTAGGAGATGCACTTATCAATCTCCTTTATCATGCGGTCGAGCTTCTCTTTCGCCTCTGTGGGCACAGCTCCCTGGGCCGTGAAGGCCTGCCTAAGCCTCTGGGTCTCTATCTGCTCTTCCAACTCTATAATCTGCTTCCTGCAGGTCTCGACAGCTATTTCACTTTCGGACAGTCTCGCCCGGAGCCTGCCGTTTTCGACTTTCTCCGATTCGTAGAGGGCGATCAGCTTCTCTATGTTGGCCTTTATGTCTTCGAGCATTTTGTCAGCCGTTTTGACCTATACTCTGCAAAAGTAATAAAAAAATTTTAGAAAAGAATGCTTTGTTAAGCGTTTTTATTATTTTTGCCTGTCCTGATAATAATCGGGAATAACAAGGATTAAAACAAAACGTATTTCGGAATGAAGGATTACGGATTCATCAGGGTGGCGGCCATCTCGCCGAAAATTAAGGTGGCCGATACAGGATTCAATCTCGAATCGGCGAAGGAAGCAATCTCCAAGGCAGAACAAATGCAGGTTTCCCTGCTCACATTCCCGGAACTGTCCCTTACGGGTTATACCTGTGGCGACCTTTTCGGGACGGAGACCCTCAGGCAGGGGGCCATGGACGCCCTCCGCTCATTGGTGGAATACTCCTCCGGCAAGAAGGTCTGTGTCGTTGCCGGAGCGCCGCTGAGAATATGCGGGCGCCTGTACGACTGCGCTGCCGTTATCCGCGATGGGCATCTTCTCGGGCTCGTTCCGAAGGTCCATATACCCGATTACGATGAAGCCTGCGAGTGCCGCTGGTTCAGGTCCGGAAAGGATTTCCTCGGCTCGGAAAACCCCGGCGGATTCCTGTTCGACGGCGTTCCCGTGCCTGTTTCGCCGAATCTTCTCTTCGAAATGGGCGAGGCCGTTTTCGGCATCGAAATAGGCGAGGACGCACTGACTCCTGCACCGCCGTCTTCTTTCCTTGCAGCGGAAGGCGCCAACGTGATTCTCAACCTGTCGGCCAAGAGCGAAATACTTCTCCGGCACCGTTACCGCAAGGGCCTTGCATGGGAGCGCAGCGCCAGGACCCTTTCAGCATATGTTTATTGCTCCAGCGGCTTCGGGGAGTCTACCCAGGACCTTGTATTTGCCGGATCTTCAGTTATTTACGAGAGTGGAGACCTTATCGCTGAGTCTGAACGCTTCTCTTTGGACAGCGTCATGACAGTGGCAGACCTGGACGTCCGCAGACTCACTGCCCTCAGGGCGAAACGCAATACATTCGATTTCATCACCCCGGGCGGTACAGACTCCGCCTCTGCTGCAGCGATGTTCAGTTTCGTGGATGCCGGCGATCCGGCGCCTACGGATTTCGAAAAGCAACTTCTCCGTGATGTGGATCCCCATCCTTTCGTGCCCTCGGGCGATGCCGCAGAAGTCGCTTCCCGGTGCCGGGACATCCTTTCCATCCAGGTCCTCGGCCTGGTGACGAGACTTTCCCACATCGGTGCGAAAAAGGCCGTCCTGGGCATCTCAGGAGGGCTTGACAGCACCCTCGCCCTGATTGTCACCGTAATGGCTTTCGACAGGCTCGGCCTTCCCAGAAGCGGTGTCATCGGCATAACGATGCCGGGGCAGGGGACTTCTCAGAGGACCAAATCCAATGCCACCTCCCTGATGGAGTCTCTCGGCATAACGACCCTCACCATCCCCATCGTGGATGCGGTGGAGGGCCATTTCCGCGATATCGGGCACGACCCGTCCCTGAAGGATACGACGTACGAAAACGCCCAGGCCCGCGAGCGGACGCAGATCCTCATGGACTATGCCAACAAGTGCGGAGGCCTCGTGATCGGTACGGGCGACCTGTCGGAACTCGCCCTCGGATGGTGCACCTACAACGGTGACCATATGTCCATGTACGGTGTGAACGGCTCGGTGCCGAAGACTCTGGTAAGGTACCTGTGCCGCTGGGCTGGAGAGAATGTTTTCCTGAAAGAGGAATCCATACTGAAAGACATCGCGGATACCCCGATAAGTCCTGAACTGATCCCTGCGGACGCCTCCGGGAAGATTACCCAGATGACCGAGGCTCTTGTCGGCCCTTACGAACTGACCGATTTCTTCCTGTATCACTTCTTCCGCTACGGGTGCGAGGCGCCCAAGCTGATTTTCCTTGCGAAGAAGGCCTTCGGTGACGCATATGCGGAGGAAACCCTGAAGACCAGGCTCAAGGACTTCATCCGCCGGTTCTTCTCCCAGCAGTTCAAACGTTCCTGCCTGCCCGACGGACCGAAAGTAGGCTCGGTCTCGCTCTCGCCGAGAGGAGACTGGAAGATGCCTTCGGACGCTTCAGCGGCCGATTTCCTTAAGGATTTGTAGCGGAAACGCCTTACAGGGAGGCGATTATGTTTTCGAACAGAGCAGTCATCCGGTCCGCTGCAGCATCTGCGGCGGCAACGATGGCATTGCCGTCCGTGACATAGTCCTCTTCGAGTTCGTGCGCGACGTCGGTGATGACGGACATGCCGAATACCGGAATCGAGCAGTGGTTCGCCACGATAACTTCCGGAGTGGTGCTCATTCCGACAGCGTCAGCTCCTATCTTGCGGAAGAATGCATATTCGGCAGGCGTCTCGAAGCAGGGACCGGTGCAGCCGAGGTAAACGCCCTTCTTCAGGCTGATGCCCATTTCCAAAGCCTTTTCCTCTGCAAGAGCTATAAGCTTGGGGGAATACGGCCTTGTCATGTCAGGGAACCTGGGGCCGAATTCGTCGAGGTTATGGCCGATCAGCGGGTTGGGGATGAGGTTGATGTGGTCGGTGATGACCATCATGTCGCCGACTTTGAACGTCGTGTTGGTGCCTCCCGCTGCATTGGAAACGAACAAATATTTGATTCCGAGCAGCTTGAATACCCTGATGGGCATGGCGGCGATATCGGTGGGATAGCCTTCGTAGTGGTGGAACCTTCCCTGCATCGCAATTACGTTCTTGCCCGAGATCTTGCCGGCCACAAGGTTTCCTGCATGTCCGATAGCCGTTGAAACAGGGAATCCGGGTATCTTGGAATAAGGTATCACCTTGGCCTCACCGATCTTACCGGCCAGTTTTCCGAGGCCGCTTCCGAGGATGATCCCGACTTCCGGAACGAAACCTTTCAGTTCATCTGCAAGGAAGTCGGCTGCTGCGTGTATTTTTTCTATAAGTTCCATATCTACAATTCATTAATCATACTGACAAGAAGGGCTGCCATCTTCTTTGCCGCCCTGTCGGCGGCCTCGATGACGGCTTGTCCGTCGTTGACATATTCCTGGTCATAGTCGTCGTGGGCTTCGTTCGTGATGACGGACATCCCGAATACTGGTACATCGGCGTGCCTTGCCACGATAACTTCCGGCACCGTGCTCATTCCGACGGCGTCGGCTCCTATGGTGCGGTAGAACTTGTACTCGGCGGGCGTCTCATACGAAGGGCCGGTGTCGCCGATGTATACGCCCTTGCGGACCTCGAAGCCGAGCTGGGCCGCCTTCTTTTCAGCAAGTGCGATAAGGGCGGGGTCGTAAGGCCTTGTCATATCCGGGAACCGGGGTCCGAGTTCGTCCATGTTGGGACCGATAAGCGGATTGGGAAGCAGGTTGATATGGTCGGTTATGATCATTATGTCCCCGATGTGGAAATCGTAATTTATGCCGCCGGCGGCGTTGGAGACAACCAGCGTCTTGATTCCGGCATCGAGCATGACCCTTACCGGCAGTGTCACGATATCCATCGGATAGCCTTCATAATAGTGGATGCGTCCCTGCATCGCCAGGACCTGGCGGCCTCCGAGAGTGCCGGAGATGAAATTGCCCTTGTGTCCGATTGCGGTCGAGACGGGAAATCCTGGAATTGTGGTGTAGGGTATGGCCAACGGATCTTCAATCATGTCGGCGACAGTCCCCAGGCCGCTGCCGAGAATTATGCCGACTTCCGGTTTCCGGTCGCCAAGCACATCCCCGAGATGGCGAGCAGCTTGCGTAATGCGTTCGAATCTTGGGTCCATTTCGTTGTCAGTTATGTGGTTACAGAATTAATTCCTCCGTCAGAACTGGTCCTGCTCCTCTTGCTGCTCCGCGGCATCGGGAAGGCAATTGGTACGGATGTACCTGATGACATCCTCGAGACCCTCAGTGAATTTGTCGAAGTCTTCCTTGTAAAGGAAAATTTTATGCTTGTCGTACGAGAAATTGCCGTCACGGTCCTGACGACGCTTGCTCTCTGTTATTGTGAGGTAATAGTCGTTATTACCCTTGGTCGACTTGACGTCGAAGAAATAAGTCCTTTTACCGGCACGTACCGGCTTGGAAAACACGTCCTCTGTATTGCGGTCCGCGCCTCTGCTCCTGTCGTAATCCTCGCTGTACATCTCTTTTTTTACTTTATCTTTACAAAAATACTGAAAATAATTTCAATTGGACTATATTTGCATAAATTTTTTTGTTTGAAAGTATGCTCAACAGACGTATTCTGAGGATAAAGGTGTTCAAGACTCTGTACTGCTCGGCGGAAAACAAGTCGATGACCCTGAAGGAGGCAGCCTCGATGCTCGAGTCTCAATGCGAAGCCACGCGTGACCTGTATCTGTTCCTGATGGCTGTCATTCCGGCTCTCACCTCCGAAGCTGAAAGACGCATTGAAGCCGCCAAGGGTAAGTTCAATCCTACACAGGAGGAGCGTAATCCGAATATGAAGTTCGTTCAGAACCCTCTTGCTGTACTGCTTACCGAAGATCCTGATTTCCAGAAGCTTCTGTCTCGCAAAAAGCTATCCTGGGACCAGTATGACGTATTCCTCCGCAATCTTTGGGATTCGGTGAGCGCTAAGGACTGGTTCGCGGAGTATATGAACCGGGACGGCAACACCCTCTCCGGGGCATGCGATCTTTTCAAACATATTTTTGAAGAAGAATTCGAAGACAACGAGGCCCTTGAAGACATCCTTCAGGATATGTCCATCCTTTGGTCCGATGACCTTTCCTATGCTCTTATCTGGTGCATCCGGACGCTCGGCGTCATATCGAGGACCGGAGTCTGGCGGTACCCGCCCCTGTACCAGAGCGAGCTTCCGGAAAACAAGGCGATGGATAGTGATGCGGACTTTGCAAACCGCCTTCTGTCAACGACTTTCGGCAATTCCAGCCGGTATTCGACGGAGATTGCGGAGGCCGTTTCCAAGTGGGACCGCGACAGGCTTTATGTCCCGGACGTAGTGCTTGTCAGCATGGGGCTTTCCGAGGCCGAGAATTTCCCTTCCATCCCTCTTTCAGCAACGATCAACGAGTATGTGGAGATTTCCAAGTTCTACTGCACTCCGAAGAGCCGCGCGTTCGTCAACGGGCTGCTTGACCGGCTGATCAGGAAAGAGATCGAAGAGGGAAAGGTTACAAAACGGCTATAACCGATTAAAATAATTGATATGCTTTTATTTACCATTCTTCAGGCAGCGCAGCAGACCGCGCCTCAGACCGCACCCAGGGCTGGCGGCGGCTGGGAGATGTGGGGATTCCTTCTCCTCATCATGGTCGTTATGTGGCTTTTTATGATCCGTCCGCAGCGTAAGCAGCAGAAAGAGATGGAGGAGTTCCGCAGATCTCTCAAGAAAGGTGACAAGGTGGTCACTGCAGGCGGCATCTACGGCGTCATCGTCGAGGCTCAGGAGGACAAGCCTTTCGTCATCCTTGAAATCGACGACAATGTAAAAATCCGCATTTCCAAGAACGCGCTGGTGAAGGATACCAACGCCAACGCTTGACGGAAAAGTTAAAAAACAGAATCTCGGCCTTTACCAAAAGGTTCGGCTCCGGCGGGAGGGACTGGGCAGTGTTCCTGCTTTCCCTTCTGCTGGCGGGTAGTATATGGCTTATAGTCAACCTTTCCAAGGATTATTCCGGAGTCATAAGCGTCAGGGTATCCGCGTACGGCAACCTGGAAGGCTATTCTGAGCGGTCCATAAACACTGACGTAGTGACGGCAAGGTGCCGTACGACCGGCTTCAATCTTCTCAGGAGCGGCTACCGGAGGGACATCCCTTCCGTGAACGTACATTTCGACCGGGGGGACCTGAGGCATGTCTCAGGCGAAGAATTCGTGGTGTCCGGAGCCGCGCTGAACGGGTATGTCAGGGATTTCTTCGGGGAAGGGGCCGATGTCGAGGCTTTCATCACAGACACGCTTTCGTTCCTGTTCTCGGAGGAGTACCACAAGAAGGTTCCGGTGGACCTT
>JAEEGL011719116.1_pt1 | contig 10619 bp, 4 predicted proteins | sample 9134231 | NCBI WGS metagenome assembly JAEEGL01 (sample SAMN16246548, study PRJNA631951) | gut metagenome | biome: gut microbiome; feature: rumen; material: fiber-attached | host: Bos | place: Iran: Karaj | collected 2018-10 | reverse complement strand
GCTACAGGAATATCGGCTGCGGGGATACCACCCGGTACCTCCGCTGCGGGTGCCTCTGCAGGTATATCCATTAAGGGAACCTCTGCTGCAGGTATCTCAGGCATTGCCTCCATTACAGGAACCTCTGCAACGGGTACCTCAGGCATTGCTTCCATTACAGGTACCTCTGCCACCGGTATCTCTGCTGCAGGCATCTCAACCGGTATCTCCGCTGCAGGTATCTCAGGCAGCGGTTCCATCCCAGATGCCTCTGACACAGGTGCGCGATTAACGTGCGGTATCGGTTCGGACACCTGAGCCAGCATATCTTCTATACTAAGCTGCTCGTAACCGTCACCGGAGACCTCGGTTTCCTGTGCCGGCTCCGAGGCAAGGCCATCAATATCGGAAAGAAGATCCTCCAGTCCGCCGGCGACCGCACTTGCAGGATCACTTCCGGTCACATCCTCCGGATCGAGCTCATCGTACATTTCCGGTTCCGGATCAGGCAAAGCTTCCACCGGAGCCACCGGAATCTCATCCCGGACTTCGGAGATGGTTTCCGGCACGGCTGTCACATTGCTTGCAGGTGAAGGATTACTCTTTTCATCTTCCAGCATTTCATTGACTGCCTGGGACAAATCCTCTTTAAAATCTTTGAAAAAACTCATCTATGATCTCCTTTACACTTTATTAAATAACATCTTTTATCAGTTGTTCGGTTTCAGATGCTGAACCGGCACTGTCTCCTGAGTGACGGGCAGAAGCTTTGCCCCCATGTTCCTGGCTCTTTCTATGATCCGGGGAAGCGCCTCAACCGTCATATCATGCCCGCTCCCGTCGTGCATCAACACCACATTGTGGTGATAACGCCCGAAATTCTTAAATACCCTTTCCACTATCTCATCGGCACTGTCCACATCCGCGGAAGCATCTCCCGAATCGATATTCCAATCAATATATTCTATACCTTTTTCATGCAGTATGTCTATATATTTTCTGATATTTGCATCAGATGTCACGCTGTTGCTGGTACCGCCGGGGAACCTGTAATAGACCGGAGCCTGTCCCGTGCACTCCGTAATGAGCCGTGATATGCTGTCCAGATCCTTTTCGAATGCCTCCTTCGAAGCATAAATACTGTCATACCTATGGCTGTAGGAATGCATGCCGAGAGTATGCCCCGCCTGTACGATCTGATCGTAAAGCATCAGACTGTCTTCATCGGTCTTCCCTATGACAAAAAATGTAGCCTTTACATCATATTCCCTCAGGATGGTCAGTATCTTCGAAGTGTTTTCCGACGGACCGTCATCAAAGGTCAGATAGATGCAATAAGGCTCCATCTCATCCTCTCCTTCAGCTACCGCATCTTCCACCATCAGCCTGCTCTGGTCAAACAGGCTCCTGCCGTCATCCGGAAGCTGCACATGAGCTGCCCCGGCCTGTTCTCCCGTGGCGGTCGTCCCGCCCTCATCCGCATCGTTCAGGGCCTTTCCCTGACTCTCTATTATCTGCTGTGCCTCTTTCAGTTCTCTGTAAAGTACCGCGTTTTTGATCCCCAGCACAATACAGCCCAAAACCAGTATCAATATGGCGGTCCACAAAAGGATAACAGCTGTATTTTTTATTGTTCTTTCAGTGTTTTTACCATTCTCTTCCATTTACCGCACTATCATAACAAATATTATCAAAAAACTCAAACATTTTCTCACTTTACACTTTTTTGATTTTTAAGTATAATGTGACAACAATAAAGGAAAAACCGTTATCCCAAGGAGGTCCGCAATGGATAATACAATAAAGGACAACATATCAAAGCTCGTGTCGGTCATCCTTACCGATTACGAAGATGACCGGAACATAAATCACGTGGAAAACTTCTCACAGCCCGATACCGACTCAGTCAAAGACATCATAGCCAGCCTGATGAAGATCATTTATCCCGGATTTTACAGAGAGAAGACTTACAAATATTACAATCAGTCCAGTCGCATCACGGTGCTTATAGAAGACGTGTCGTATAAGCTCAACAAACAGATCAGTCTGGCACTTCGTCAGCTTCCCGAGTATGCGGATGCCGGCTTTGAGACCATCTCGGAAAGATCAGCCGACATCGTGACGGCCTTCCTTGAAAAGATCCCTCTTGTCAGGGAATATCTGGCAACTGACGTTGATGCTTTTTTTGACGGAGACCCGGCTGCCTACAATCATAACGAGATCATACTCTCATATCCCGGCCTGTACGCTGTGACCGTAGCCCGTCTGGCCCACGAACTCTTTCTTCTGAATGTGCCTCTCATACCCAGGATAATGACCGAATATGCCCATTCAAAAACCGGGATCGACATTCATCCCGGTGCCACGATAGGTAAGTATTTCTTTATCGACCACGGTACCGGTATCGTGATCGGAGAGACCACCATAATCGGCGACCATGTAAAGATATACCAGGGTGTCACTTTGGGCGGTCTGTCCACCAAAGGCGGTCAGTCCCTCAGAAACAAGCGCCGTCATCCCACCATCGAAGACAACGTGACCATCTATGCCGGCGCCTCGATCCTGGGAGGTGACACGGTCATCGGTGAGGGGAGCACAGTAGGCTCCAACGCTTTCATAACCTCATCCCTGGCCCCCGGAACAAAAGTATCCATCAAGAATCTGGAGATGAATATCAGCAACGCCGATGCCGCCGGATCACCATCCGAAGAATCCGATGACATAAATGCCGGTTGGTTTTACATCATATGATCTTTGCATTGTTGATCAGCATCTGAAGCCTGTTTTCTATGTTCGCGAAGCTGACATCCGGGTCATAATCCAGCGGGAGTATCTGAACGTCGGGGAACATCTCCTTAAGCTTCTTGCAGATTCCCCTTCCCACCACATGATTGGGCAGGCAACCGAAGGGCTGAAGTATGACAAAATGCTTGCAGCCGTGTTTTGCATGGTGGATTATCTCCCCGGGGATTAACACTCCTTCACCTGCATCAAAGGTATGGTGGATTACCGGATCCGAATCTCCCACTATTTCATTCATTCTGGCAGCTCTTTCATACAGCGGATGTTTCTTCGCTATGGAATCAGCCAGATCATGGGCAAAGTGGAAAGCATTGTTCTCTATACGCAGTATGGCCTTCTGGGGCAGCGGCTTCTTTATGTGATATTCCTTCACCTGTGAATCCTGATAGAAATAGGTCTTTCTTATAACGTCGGTCATTCTGGCTTCCACGATCTCAAAACCGTTCTTCTCAAGATAATCTTCTATATCATGATTGGCTCCGGGATGGAAATTCAGCAGATACTCTCCCACGATCAGAACCTTCGGGCGCAGAACGCTGCGGTCATACTCTATATCCTTCATCAGATCGATCGCTTTGGAAAAGCCGGCCTTCATACCCGGTATCCCGCCGTTTCTCAGGCCTTCCACCACCAGATCCACGGATTCATCAAATATCCTGTTCGATTCTCCCGGATTCTTCTCATAAGGACGTATCTTACGTAAAAGCTCCTCCAATATATCTATCATGGGCAGGCCGAAAGCCACCTTGATCGCACTCATGAGATTCATTTTATAAGCCGGGTGAAGATCATGATAATCCACATCATCATTGGTGATGATCGGCACCTGTTCGAAACCGGCGTCATCCAGCGCCTTGCGCAAAAGCGCGGCATAATGGGTCAGCCTGCAGTCACCTATATATTTTCCCATGGCCACCGCCGTCTTGTCCGGATCATACTTGCCGCTTCGCAAAGCTTCCAGAGCCTCACCTATGACTATCTGGGCCGGGAAGCAGATATCATTGTGCACATACTGTTTTCCCAGTCTGATAGCTTCCTGACGGCCGTATTCAAGTGTCACCGTCCGAAGACCCTGAGCCGCAAAAGCCACTGACAGAAGTCTGCTGAAGGCATGGGAAGAATTCGGTACAAGTACCGTCCTTTCCATATCCTTATTCTCAAATTTAACCGGATAGGGATCCTTCAAAGGCCTGCAGGAAGGCAGTCTGCCTTCTTTTTTAAGCTCTGCTCTCCATGCCCGTCTCATCTGGATGGTTTCCACAAAAGAACGTACTCTTATCCGCAGGGGCCCGGTCACATCCGATTCATCCAGTTTCAGGATAAGCGGTACCTTGCCGGATATTTCCTTCATCATACGTATGATCTCATCCGACAGATAAGCGTCATGGCCACAGCCGAAAGATACCACCTGGGTGTATTCCAGATTTTCGCTCATTGCCGCCATTATCGCCGTGGAAAGCATCCTCGCATGGAAATTGTTCACCACATCAAGCTTTGTATTGGAAAGATTGATCTCCTCACTTCCGGGCAGGGAATCCGCAGTCAGCACCGGAATACCCATGGACGTGAACATCTGCGGCAGCTCATGATTTACCAGCATATCGCACTGATACGGCCTGGAAGCCAGTACCACGGCATAGTCGCCCTTTAACTCCACATCCTTTATGACAGCCTCGCCCGCTTTTTTTAGCTGATGCTTAAACTCCTTCTGGGCCTCATCCCCATACTCTATGGCCTTTTTTGTCAAAGCCGGCGGAACGCAGAATTCATCCTTCATATAGGCAGTCAGCTGACGCTTCCTGTCTTCATCCTTATGCCAATGGAACAAGGGAGCATCGAAAGGTATGCCGTATCTGGTTTCAGGGTTGTCGGAATTCCTGACTACAATAGGATAGCCCTTGACCACAGCACACATGGACTCCGAAGTCACCTCAGTGTTTTCCGATTCCACTGTGGTTATGGAAGGCATAAAGATCCGGTCCACGCCTTTTTTAGCCAGATTTCTCAGATGTCCGTGAACCAGCTTTGCAGGGAAACAAACGGTATCCGATGTGACGGCATGAAGACCGTCCTCATACATGGCGCGGCTGCTCATATCCGAAAGCTTCACATCAAATCCCAGGCTCTTCCAGAATGTGGTCCAGAAAGGCATGGTCTCCCAGAAAGAAAGGACTCTGGGAATACCTATGGTAACACCCCTCTTCTCAGTGAGAGGCTCATAATCATAATCGTCGAACAACAGCTTATTCCGAAGGCTGAACAGGTCCGGGATCTGGGCTTTTACCTCATTTTTATACCGGATCTGCTTTTGTACCTTCTCATCCTTGGGATCTCCCAGCACCTCTCCGCGCTCACAGCGGTTGCCGGTTATCCACGATTTACCGTTAGTAAAGTTGACAACTGTTCTCTTGCAGTGGTTCGTGCAGAACGGACAGACTATGTTCGCCTCCTGGGTATAGCCGAAAGAATCCATGGCCTCAAGCCCGATAAAACTGCGCTTTGCGGGGTTCTCCCTGTACCTCTGGGCCGTGATGAGAGCCACGCCGATAGCACCCATCAGACCGGGATAAGGAGCCCTGGTCACCTGACGGCCGATATACTGTTCCATAGCCCGCAAAACCGCATCATTGCGGAAGGTACCGCCCTGAACCACTATCTTCTGCCCCAGGGAATCCAGATTGGAAACACGGATAACTTTTGTAAACACATTCTCTATGATAGACCGGCACAGACCCGCCATTATATCCTCGGATTTTTTGCCGTTTCTCTGCTCGGTGATGACCGATGAATTCATAAAGACGGTACATCTGCTGCCCAGAACCGCCGGTTCCGTTGAAGAAAAGGCGGCTTGTGCGATATCCGGCACTTTAATGCCCAGATTATCCGCAAAATTGGCCAGAAACGAACCGCAGCCCGAAGAACAGGCCTCATTCACCACGATATTGGTGATAATGCCCTCATCCAGCCATATGGCCTTCATATCCTGACCGCCTATATCCAGGATAAAGCTTACATCCTCCACATATTTCGCGGCGGCTCTGGCGTGGGCCACGGTTTCCACCACATGAGTCTCCGCATCAAAAGCCTTGTTGAACAAAAGCTCGCCGTACCCGGTAGTACCACAGGCCAGTATTTCCAGCTCTGCCCCGGCGGCCTTGTATTTTTCCCTCAGTTCTATAAGGGCATTGCGTGCCACCATCATGGGGTCGGCCTCATTGAATGCATAAAAACAATCCAAAAGCTCCTCGTCCTCACCCATCAGCACAAATTTGGTGGTAGTACTTCCGGAATCTATACCCAGATAAGCCCTGACATGCTCCCCCTCGGAAGGGGCCTTCCACGTAAAATCATTGAGCTTGTGGCGCTTGTTAAATTCATCAAATTCTTCCTTTGATTCAAAAAACCGCTGGGCCTCTCTCAATGATTCCGCATGTGTGCTGATATCCGCACCATCCACCCTCTTTAAGATGTCACTCAGTTCATAAACCTCATCCCTGGAGGCAAAAAGCTCCAGAAGACTCAGAGCCGCTCCTCTGGCTATCATCATCTCCGGATGATCCGGAATGAGCGCCTCATCATCGGACAGCTCCAGTCTTTCCTTGAATACCCTGATCAGCGTGGGATTAAAGGTCAGCGGGCCACCCTCGAAAACCACGGGCTTCTCTATATCAAGTCCCTGGGCAAGACCTCCGATAGTCTGTTTTGCTATGGCGTGGAAAGAAGAAAGGGCCAGATTTTCCTTGGAGATACCCTGATTCAGCAAAGGCTGGATATCCGTCTTCGCATAAACACCGCAACGCCCGGAAATATCATAGACACAGTCGCCCTTAGAAGCCATGGCGTCCAGCTGCTCGGCCGGGGCTTTAAGGATGGAAGCCACTTCATCTATAAACGCCCCTGTGCCTCCCGCACAACTGCCGTTCATCCTCATGTCAGCCACATTGATATTCCCGTTTTTATCCCTGGAAAAGAATATCATCTTGGCATCCTGGCCACCCAGCTCTATGGCGGTGCCCACATCATCATAAACCTCCCTCAGAGCTATGGAATTGGCCACAACCTCCTGAACAAAGGGAATACCTATGCAATCGGCTATAAATCTGGCTCCGGAACCCGTAAAACAAAGCCTTATCTTCTTTTCAGATAAGGCTTTATCTTTCATCTGTTCCGCCACCAGGGAAAGGGCTTTTTTTACACTCGTTAACTGATCTGCCTTGTGCCTTCTGTAATCAAAAAACAGGGTCTTATGACTGTCGGGATCCAGAACAGCCACCTTAGTGGTGGTGGATCCCACATCAATTCCCGTTAAATAATGATCGCTCATGTCAAACTCCGTATTTACTCCTCATTTTATTAATGGCCTCTCTTCCGCCATCCATATCAAAACTGTCCGCCGCCAGCTTCATGGCCTTTAGCAGGGCGGCTCCTTCATCATCGTAAGAATAGGAACTCAGTTTGTCCAGATTCTCCTCCATATAATCCATATCCAGACTGTCAAAGGCCTCCTCCAGACCTGCCAGGAGTTCTCCCAGCACAGCCGTGTCAACAGGAGGCTTTCCACTATCTTCCTCTTCTTCCTCCTCAGGAAACAGTTCTTCGAAAACAGGCAGATACGACAGATATTTATCCAGCGCTGCCCTGGTATTTTCATTTATGTATGCAATATCTTTTTCATGACCGGCCCGCTCCAGTTCCATAGCCATATCCGCCAGCTCGTTAGCACCGATCTGACGGGAGGCGCTCTTTAAGGCGTGGACCTCCACGGTATAATTCACCCAGTCCTTGGAATCGAAGAGATTCTTGATCAGATCCGCCTTTTTCTCGATCACCGTATAGTAATCCTTCAAAACCTTGAGGAAAAGGTCCTTGTTTCCAAGAAGGGAAAGAGCCGCATCCGTATCCAGATCGCCGATGACCATATCCGAAGACGGTTTGGGTGCAACTGAATGCTGCCTGGGAGCCTCCTCCACAGGCGAATTCTTCTTTATCATCTCCGGAGGCAGATAAAGCTTCAGCTTCTGCTTCAGCACCCTGACCTCTATGGGCTTTGCGATATAATCATTCATCCCGGAACGGGTAAACTCTTCCTTGACCTCGGAAAAAGCATTCGCTGTCAGAGCGATAATGGGCATATCAGCCATATCGGGGAACTCTTCCCTGATGTGTTTGGTGGTCTCCACTCCGTCCATGCCCGGCATCATATGATCCATGAGTATCAGATCATATCTGCCCTTGCGCCTCAGCTTTTCCAGAACCTCATACCCGGAAGTAGCCTTATGGATATGGGCATGCAAAGGCTCCAGAAGCCCCTCCGCAACAGTTATATTGATGGCGTTGTCATCAACTATCAGGATGCGGGCATCGGGAATGGTATAATCGAATTCGCTGTCGCTCTTTCTGGATATCTCCTGCACATCCTGGAAATCATCGGAATATATCCTCTGTATATTGACGGCGTGAAGAGGCTTTCGGATGCTGAGAACATTCTCAGGCAGGCAGTCCTCATCCCTGCTGTCGGAATCAAAATCAAGAACCTGCACAAAAACAGTGGAGGGGTTGGCCGATATTATGTCCAAAACCTCCGTATCCACATATCTCTTATCCAGAAATACATAGGTGAATTCATCAAATGCCAGATCCAGAAGCTCATATTTATCGCTCAGTAAATTATGTTTTATACCGAGATATTCCCCGTCCTTCAAAAACTGCTCGGCCATATATTCATTTCTGAACAGACCATATCCCCGTTTTTTATTACAGTCCGGTATGAACACTTCCGGACAGCGCTTCAGGATCTTCTGAGGAATGGAAAGAGAAAAGGTGGAACCTTCACCAAGCTTGCTGGTAACCTCAAGTCCGCCGTCCATAAGCTTGGCCAGATCATTGGAAATGGCCAGTCCCAGGCCGGTTCCTTCATTGTTGCGATTACGCTTGGAATCCAGCTGCTGGAAGGAGGTAAACAGCCGTTCTATATCCTCCTCCTTGATCCCTATACCTGAATCCGTAACCGCAAACGTCAGCACCATATCGCTCTCGGTGACTATGGCAAAATCGATGGATATGCGTATCATTCCGCTCTTGGTAAATTTTATTGCGTTTGATACCACATTGTTCAGGATCTGCTTGATCCTGAGATCATCACCGTATATCTCGGCAGGAACTCCCGGCTTGATGTCAAGGATCAGTTCCACCTTGGACTTGTCCACCTTAGTGAGCACATCGTTGGACAGGTCATTCACTATGGACATCACTTCATAGCTCTCGGGGATGATCTCCATCTTTCCGGACTCGATCTTCGAATAATCGAGAATATCATTTATTATAACAAGAAGCGCGGTGGCTGATGATTTTATCTGCTCCACATACTCGGCGGCGACAGGATCCAGATTCTCCCTCAGAGCCATCTCAGCCATTCCTATGACCGCATTCATGGGCGTCCTTATCTCATGGGACATGTTTGCCAGGAAATCGGTCTTCATATGTGCCGCCCGCTCAATGTCTCTGTTCGCCATACGTGCCAGATAACTGCCAAATGCCATCTCGGACAGAAAACCGGCTACTTCTTCAAGAAATTTCGCACTCTTCTCCACCTCTTCCCTGGTGCGCACGGAAACCTTCTTTACAGCCTGGCAAAGATGCCTTTCATCAACACCTATCTCCTTTGCGATCCTGGAAAACTTTTCGGTATCCGGTTCTTCGGTAAGCACCTGTCCACCTATGAAACAGCCTATTATCTCACCGTCCAGAACGATGGGCGCCGCGAAATCTATCAGACCCGCATGACAAAAATAAATGGAGGAAGAGCCCTTTTTATGGGTACTCTCCGCTCCGAAAATATCACACTGTTCACAATATTTACAACCGAGCTCCGATCTGCGGACATACTCCTCACAGAAAGAAGTAAAATTAGACCCCTCAGTTACGGGGACACCATCCGCATCCGTAGTCATGGCCGCCATCCCCGTCATATCGGAAAAGGCATCCTGAATCATCTGCAGTGTCCCTGTATCTATCAGGTCCAAAAGCTTCAGTTTTTCATCATTACCAGCCATATATTAGAAAACATCTCCCGTTATACGAACTTTCTGACAGCCTGCATCAGCTTATCGTGGTCCACAGGCTTGAGCATATAACCCTGAGGCTTGTGGGAAAGAGCTTCCTGGATCTTATCTCTCTCGGTGATACCCGTAAGGAAGATAACAGGTATGTTGGCCGTATGGGGATTCTCGCGAAGCTGCTTGAGCACTGTAGGTCCGTTATCTCCGGGCATCTCATAATCCAGCAGGATAAGGTCCGTACTCCTGGTCTCCAGGAACTTATGAGCCGTACGTCCGTTTATGGCTGTTGCCACCTGATAATCGGCTCTCAGGTACTCCCTGATGAGCTTCAGCATCATAGGATCGTCATCTATTACAAGAATATGCTTCCTTTCATCGCCGGAAGACTCAGGTGCCGCAGCCGGGGCGGAAGCAGGCGACGGTGCCGCAGCCTCCTTGACCGGACCGGTGGGATCGACCTTGGAAGTGGCTGCCGCCACCGAGGCAAGCTTTTCATCCGAAAAGCCGTTGATCTTTGCATCGTCCAGGAAATCGATTATCCCTTCCTTTATGGAATTCATGCTCTTAGGTCTGACAAACACCAGATCGGGAGCATCCATCATATGTCCTTTCATGGAAGTGATCTCATCGTCGGTGCCATACAGACCGATGGGTACGTTCTGTTTTCTCAACGCTGCGGCAAATGTAGCAACATTCTTCATGTTTTCATCATGTTCATCCGACATGAAATACATAAACAGATCCGGGGAGAAAAACCTCAGATGGGCTTCCATATCCGGG
>JAEEGL011333714.1_pt1 | contig 10619 bp, 8 predicted proteins | sample 9134231 | NCBI WGS metagenome assembly JAEEGL01 (sample SAMN16246548, study PRJNA631951) | gut metagenome | biome: gut microbiome; feature: rumen; material: fiber-attached | host: Bos | place: Iran: Karaj | collected 2018-10 | reverse complement strand
CTTCGAATTCACCGGAAACGATGTAGCAAGAGGCACCAGAGCCAACAACGAAGACAATCCTGAGTACAACATGGGAATGACTTCAGAAGATTTCAAGAACATCTCTGAGAACTTCACGAACATCGAGTTCGTAGTAAACGACGGTTCACTTATCGTCGACAAGAGACCTATCACCTTCACATCCGCAACAGATGAGAAGACCTACAATGGAACACCTCTTGCAAACGATGAAGTAACCATCACCGGCGATGGCCTGGCAGATACCGACACAGTCACCTTCGATGTGACCGGATCACAGACCTTAGTTGGAACAAGCAAGAACACCTTCACCTATGAGTTCGGCACCAAGGAAGCTGGCTTAGGAAGCAAGATCTTAGGATTCTTCGGTCTCGCAAGCGATGCTTTTGCGGATGACGAAGAGGACGTAGCAGCAAACTACGAAGTAACCAAGGTCGAAGGAGATCTGACAGTAACAGATGACGAAGTACCTGATGACAAGGTAGTCAAGAAGACTCACGATGACGGCGAGACATACGGCGTAGGCGACACAGTGGTATTCACCATCGAAGTCACCAACATCTATGATGAAGCTAAGGACATCACCGTTACCGAGCAGCCTGGCGTAACCATTATCGGCAAGAGCGAATTCAAGGACGTAGAACCCGGCGCTACCATCACAGTAACCGCTGAGTACACCGTAACTGAAGAAGACATCGCTAACGGCTCATTCACCAACACTGTTGAAGTAAGCTTCGATGGCGAGAGAGATTACACCGGAGACGATGAAGTCGATAAGTTCGGACACCTGACTGTAGAGAAGACCGTAACCAACACACCTAAGGACGGTAAGGTCTTCAGAACAGGCGAGACCATCAAGTACAAGATCGTTGTTACAAACGATGGAACTCAGACCATGAAGAACATCGTCGTTAAGGACGAACTCACTGGAGACGAATGGACCATCAAGAGCCTTAAGGCTGGCCAGTCCAAGACCTTCAAGGCTGAATACGTAGTAACCAAGCAGGATGGCATAAACGGCAAGGTAACCAACGTGGCTACCGCAGAAGGAGAAGATCCTGACGGAGATAACACTCCTGGCGATCCCGGAGAAGTAACCACCAAGACCGACAAGCCGCTGCCCGGACCTTCACCTATTCCTAAGACTGGTGATACCACTCAGCTTATGGGCTACATGCTCATGATGAGTGTAGGACTGCTTGGACTGATCCTGGTATCCAGAAGAAAAAAGGAAAGAGCTTAATCGGACTTGTCCGATAGGCTAAGACCCTAGAGCAAAAAATGGGCCCCGCGCTTATGCGTGGGGTCCTTTTTTGAGTTTTTTGCGGGGGATGGAAATGATTCTTTTTACTATTTATATTTATTTTATTTAGATAATGTGGTAAAATATTCAATCATAACAGTTGTTTTGTTTAAAAAAGGAAGAAGAGAGATGGATAGACAATTTAAGCGAGGCTTCTTAGTACTTTTGATAATGGTCTTTGTACTGCAGATGGCATTCTGCGTTCAACCAGCTGGGTATAAAGTCTTTGCGGATTCGGAGTACGATACGGTTTTGGCGTTCACCTCGGATGTGCATAATGGCTCGGGTAACGAGTCGGCGGACCGCTTGAGCAATTGGATAGACGGTGTGAAAACCAATTATGGCAAGATCGATGCCATGGGCTTTTGTGGTGATATGGGCAGTGCCCAAAGCAACTCAACTACAGAAGCTCAATTCTGGTCTTATGTCCAGCCTGTAGTTGATGTCGTTAATAGTAAAAATATCAATGCGGTATACACTACCGGCAATCACGAGTTCAGCCCGGGAAAATATAATACAACAACCAACTCCTTAAAGAGCATTTATACTGTAGATGCAGCAGGTCCTTCGGGCGATAACTATCTCATTTACTGCATGGGCACCTATAGTTCGACGAGCAACAACTATGATACCAGCCAGATCAATAAATTAAGCCAGTTTATTGGAGAGGCCGGAACCGATAAACCTATCATAGTTATCACTCATTTCCCGCTGCACTATTTAAACAAGGGCAATCAATCACGTACAACGGTAAATGCCAATCGTGTCATAGATGCACTGAATGCTGGTGTAGCACAGGGCAAAAAAATAGTTTTGCTCTGGGGACACAATCATTCACAGGGTGATTCACATTATGACCAAGTCTATGCTCCTGGAGATGTGATTGAATATGCCAGCGGCAGTTCTAAAACCATAAATTTCTATTATGCAGCAGCAGGTTGCATGAGCGACACTGAGTATGTAGGCAGTTCATCTGTGCTTGGTAAGGGATTGGTTATCACCATTGATGATGATACTGACAGGCTTTCCTTTACCTATCTTAACGCCAGTATGACGAATGTCACTGAGCCAAATGATCAAACCTTCTATGAGCCTGTACCTACGGCGGTGGAAGGCGTTACGGTAAGTCCGGAAACTCTCGAGTTAAAAGTTGGAAGGCTCAAGACACTGACAGCTACCATCACACCTGAGGGTGCGACTAATAAGGCGGTGACCTGGACCAGCGATAACGAAGAAGTGGCCAGAGTGACAAACAATGGAATGGTCACCGCAATTAGCCCGGGAACTGCGACTATCACTGCGACTACTGTTGACGGTGGCTTCCAGGATACCTGTCAGGTGACGGTAACAGGTTCAACGGGACCGACATACTTTGTGATTATGGATAATGATGGATATGCTCTCAGCAGCCTTTCTGCAGGGGATCCGATAACAAATAGCTCCGGCTATCAGTATGAGGGACTTAAGCGAGTGGCATATTCTCCTTCGGATCCTGCCCCGACGAGTATTCTTTGGACCATCACACCTGCCGGACAGACCGGAAGATACCAGATCACTAGCTATTACGGTGATTGCTTGAGAGCAACCTATGAAGGTGTAAACAGTCCTAATACCAGTCCGTATAAAGGGACTTTAGCCGTAGGAAATATGGGTGATACCTGGACTGTAAGTTCAGACTTAGAAACCTGGGAGAGTGAAGGCTGCACACTGATGAGCGCCAATTGTGGCAAGTATCTCAGCACTATATTAGATATTCAGGTAAGCGGTCGGGAGACGTTCTTTACGGTTCGTTCCAACGGAAGCAATACTAAGATCGTAGAGCCTGAACAGATCCTGGAGCCGGTTGTAATCAGCGAGATCAATGTGGAGCCTAAAGAGATGACTCTTAAGGCTGCCAGGTCTGCTTCTATTACTGCGATAGTACTTCCTGAGAATGCTGATGATAAGACGGTATACTGGTATTCCAATAACACTGAAGTGGCGACTGTAAGCGATGATGGCGTGGTTACTGCCCATACTCCCGGAACCGCCGTTATAACAGTGGCAGCTAGAACCGGAGAAGCTACCGCGACCTGTACGGTGACGGTAGAGGAAAGTAATGGCCCGCAGTATTACGTGATAAAAGTCGGCGAATTAGCGCTTACCAGCAATCGTGCCGGAGACTATATGTCAAACAACAGCGGATACGAGTATCATGGCCTTGAAAGTGCGCCTTATGATGGTTCATGGCCTGCCCCGCATCGCATGCTTTGGACTCTGGAGTATGCCGGTGTTGAAAATGGATACTATATTAAATCATACGAAGGAGAATATCTAAGCGCTTCTTATCAGAGAAATCCTTCAGCATCTAACGCATATATAGGAAACTTAATGGTAGGAGAAGAGCCGGATATCTGGATCATTCAGTCTGGCTTGGATAGCTGGGAATTGGATGGAAGTCTTTTGAAGAGCACAAACGCCAGCCATAACCCGAGAAATAATACGGAAATATTCATTGGACTTACGACTGGCAATAGTGGTTCGAAATTCTTTACCGTACGTTCTCAAGGAAATGCCAGCACCACTATTGGTTCGGAGCCTGATGAATATGAGGGAACACCTAGCTTCCGCTCACAGTCACTGGTGCTTTCGGGCAAAATCGGCGTTAACTTTAACATGGATCTCCCGGAGATCGAAGGCGTAAATTATGCTGAAAGCTACATGACCTTCGACATCACAGGAAAAGGCACCGTGGAAGAACGTCAGGATTTCGATCCGACCAGAACTAACCGCTCAGGTACGCTCTATACCTTCACCTGCTACGTAAATTCCATCCAGATGGCAGATACCATCACAGCCACCTTCCACTATACGGAGGATGGCAAGGAAAAGACCATCGAGAAGACCTACTCCGTCAAGGAATACATCGAAGGATTCGATGCAGTTGTGGCTGCGTATCCGGGACAATATAGCGCTGAGACCATAAATCTGGTACACGCCCTTGCTGATTACGGTCACTACGTGCAGCCATTCCTTTCCGAAGCGAGAAGCTGGAGCATTGGCACCGATTACGCAGAGATGGATCTGGTGTATACGAACTCTTATAATCTGGAAGCCATCAAGGGTGAGGTGGCATATAAAGGAATCGAGCGCGATATCAGCGGCACAGACATCAAAAAGATCACTTATTCGCTGACTTTGGACAGCGATACTGCGATCAATCTGTATTTCAGGATGGCAGAAGGCTATTCCGGCAAGTTCGAGGCAAAGATCGGCGAGGACGCCGCAACGCCAGAGCTGTTGTCCGACGGCCGTTACCGCGTGAGGATCAAAGGCATTTCGGCGCATCTTCTGGCTTGGCCATATAATGTGAGCGTAACGACGGAAGCTGGCGGCGCTACTGTAAAGGTATCCGCGATATCCTATGTGCACGGCCTGCTCAACATGGAAAGCGCTGACGATGTATCTAATATGGCAGCTGCAGCAATCTATTCTTACTGGAAAGCAGCAGATGAATTTTTACTAGTAGATCAAAGGTAGAGTAAGAAGGAGATTTAGTTATGGAAAAATATGAAAATCTTGAGATGGAAGTTATAGAGTTTGATAGCAAAGACGTGGTCACGGCTAGTACAGGAGAAGGTGACATAACCGGTCCGGAGATTGATGGGTAAAAATCTTATAGAACCATAGAACATTAGGCAGGGGCCGCACCCCTAAAACCCCAACAAACGCACCAAAAGCACTTACACATTTAGAGTATTTTTATGGCTAAATGTGTGAGTGCTATTTTTTGCGGGAACGCGCCGCGATTCACGAGAAAATAAGCAGTTTCGCTGGCCTGAAAAAGATGGTATAATATTTAAGTACAGTTATATTTTTGCGAGATAGCGAGACATTATGAAGAAGAAAACGATTTGGATATTAATAATATGCATCGTGGTCCTGGCTTGCGTGATCATCGGGGTGACGCTCCACAAGGCGGACGACAGCCAGGCGCCTCAGACGGAGGACGCGCAGGCTACGGATTCTGAAGCTTCTTCTGATGCAAAAAATCCTACCCCCGGCTCTAACACCGACGCGGACGATAGCGCGGCCCCGGACTCTGATTCCGGATCCGACCAGGCGGCGCTTCCCGTAGACGGCTCAGGCTCCGATCAGGGAGAGAAGGCCAACTCAGATAATAGCTCTGACTCCAGCACAAGTTCAGACCCCGGCGAACTGCCTGAATTGGACTCTGATGATGAGGACTCCGGTAGCAACACTGACCCGGGCTCAAGCGGTGACCAAGGCTCCGGCAGCAAAGGTGATTCCGGCTCTGGCGATAACCAGAGCAGCGACAGCGACCAGGGCAGCGGCAGCGATGGCGAGCAGGAAGGCGGAGAGATAGAAGTTGATGAGGACGGGAATATCGTACTCCCGGAGCTGCCATGATAGGGCTTTACAGACTGGCAGAACTTAATATTGAGATAAAATCGCTGCATGACGAGGTGCATAAGCTTTGCAGGGACTACGTAACCGACAGTCCCGAGACCGATTTCACCGTGGAAACCTGCCAAGAGGACATAGTTTTCGAGCACGAGCGGTCCGAAAAGGAGGGCCTTCACGAAGGAATCGCCATTAGGCGATTTAGCGAGGGTTATCTGGAGACCTTGGCCGTTTACCGCAAGATCGCGGAGCGGCTGCCGTCCTACGAGCGTATTTTGATGCACGGCTCGGCTCTTGCCATGGACGGGAAGGGCGTGCTTTTCACTGCTAAGAGCGGCACGGGCAAAAGCACCCACGCGCGCCTCTGGAAGGAGGTCTTCGGCGAAAGAGTCATAAGTATCAACGACGATAAGCCCATAATAAGCCTTGAAGAGGGCAGCGAAGGCGGCGCCACCATTTACGGCACCCCTTGGGACGGCAAGCACAGGCTGAGCACCAATACCTCAGCGCCCCTCAAGGCCATCTGCATCTTAGAGCGCACAGAGGTTAACAGCATCAAGCCCATCACTGCGGCCGAGGCCTATCCCATGCTGCTCCAACAGATTTACAGGCCCTTCGATCCGATGGCGCTTAGCCAAACTTTGAAACTGATAGATAAACTTTCATCCTCCGTCAGCCTCTGGCGGCTGGGATGCAATATGGATAAAGAGGCGGCGCAGGTCGCCTACGAGGCAATGGAGGCCTTTTTAAAATGAAACTGAGAAAAGATTTTCTTTTGCATGATACCGGACGTGAGTCCATCCTGGTGCCCACCGGAAACGCTGCGTTCTCCGGCGTCATGAGGGGCAACAAAACCCTCGGCGCGGTGCTGGAATTATTGAAGAAAGAGACCTCTTATGAGGAGCTCGTCGCGGCCATGAGGCAGCGCTTCGACGCTCCCGAGGGAACCATAGAAACGGACGTCACGAAGGTAATTGAAGAATTGAGAAAGATCGGCGCCCTGGACGAGTGAGATAGATGAGCGAAATCATATCTTTTGAAGATTATTTAAATGAATATGACACCCTGACCTACACCAACGTGGGCGTCAGCATGATGCCGCTCCTTAGGCAGGGCAAGGACATGTTTACCGTCCGCCGGAAGGGCCCGGAGCGCTGCGAGAAGGGCGACGTGGTGCTTTATCGGCGTCCGCCCGACCAGTACGTGCTGCATCGGGTGGTGGAGGTTCGCCCCACGAGCTATGTGATTCTGGGGGATAACTGCGTCTACAAGGAGTACGGCATCACGGACGAGGACATCATCGGCGTGCTGACGGGCTACGTCCGCGGCGGCCGTACCCACAGTATTCAAGAGCCCGGGTACCGGATCTACACGTCGCTTATCATGGCGACCATTCCTTTGAGGACAACCGGAAAGAAGTTTTTTGCGAGAGCAAAAAATATAATTAAGAGGATGATCAAATAATGGACAGCACCCTTCAGTGGCTGTGGACGCTTCCCGGCCGCAAAAAACTATATATCCTGGGGCTGACCATCCTGCAATCCATCTACGGCGCATCGGGTGTACTGTATGCGCTGATTTTGAGAATGGTCGTGGACTCCGCCGTCGGACAGGACAGCGGAGGATTTTGGCGTGCCATGCTGTATATCGTTCTTCTGGCCGCGGCTCAGCTGGCCTTAAGAGCCTTGATCCGCTGGCTGACGGAACTTTCAAAGTCCACCTTTGAGAACATCTTCAAGCTTCGCCTCACGGAAACCTTAATGAAGAGCGATTACCTGAAGGTCAGCGCCACACATTCGGGAGAGTGGCTCAACCGCCTGACCAACGATACGGTGGTGGTGGCCAACGGCTATGTGGAGATTATTCCAGGCTTCATGGAGATGGCGGTAAAGCTCATAAGCGCTCTCATAATGATCATCGTGCTTGAGCCGAAATTTGCTATCATTTTGATACCCGGCGGCGTGCTCATCATGATCTTCACCTGGCTTTTCCGTAAGAGCATGAAGCGCCTGCACAAGGGCGTTCAGGAATCCGACGGGCGCCTGAGGGTCTTGCTTCAGGAGAGGCTCGGAAGTTTACTCATGGTAAAATCTTTTGCGGCTGAAGGAAGGGTTGAAGAAGAGGCGCAGTCCAAAATGCAGGATCATCAGGATGCGCGCATGCGCAGGAACCGCTTCTCTAACATCTGCAACATCTTTTTCGGCGGAGCCATGAGCGGCCTCTACCTTCTGGGTGTGGGCTGGTGCGGCTATGGTATCCTGAAGGGCACCATAAGCTTCGGTACTTTGACCGCCATCACGCAGCTCATTTCACAGATCCAGACTCCCTTCGCGAATATCACCAGCTACCTGCCGAGGTACTATGCCATGATCGCCAGCGCAGAGAGACTCATGGAGGGAGAAAAGTACAGAGACGATCTGGCGGCGGCGAAGCCGTTGAAGGAAATAAAGGAATTCTACGAAAAGGATCTGACAAGCATAGGTCTGGACAGCGTCAGCTTCAAATATTATCCGGTTTCTGAAAATCCGGAGGAATACGATAAGAGCGACATGCCTGTGGTCCTGAAGGACCTCAGCCTGGACATCAAAAAAGGAGAGATCGTCGCCTTCACGGGTCACAGCGGCTGCGGTAAATCGACGGCTCTGGTGCTCCTCATGTGTGTATATAAGGCTGACGAGGGGCTTAGATATTTTTGCGGTAAGGACGGCATCAAGCATGAGCTCACCGATGATTACAGGAGGCTCTTCGCTTACGTGCCTCAGGGAAACGCCCTGATGAACGGCACCATTCGCCAGGTGGTGAGCTTCGCAAGGCCGGAAGCGGCCGATGATGAGGCTAAGATTGAGGAAGCTTTGAGGGTTGCCTGCGCCGATGAGTTCGTTTCCGAGCTGGACGACAGCGTGGATTCTTTGCTCGGGGAGCGCGGCAAAGGACTCTCCGAAGGGCAGATGCAGCGTCTGGCCATCGCCAGGGCTGTGTTCTCAGAAAGCCCCATCCTGCTTCTGGATGAGGTGACCAGCGCCCTGGACATGGAGACCGAAAAACGCCTCTTGAACAATCTCAGGGAGATGACGGATCGCACCGTGGTCATTGTGACCCACAGGCCGGCAGCCCTTGAGATCTGCGACAGGGTGGTCGAGTTCACAGAAAAAGCCTTGGCGGACCAAGACTAGGAAAAGAATATTTTTGCAAAAAAAGCGCCCATCGGGCGCTTTTATTATTCCACTGGAATTATCACATGGAAGAGGTATTTACTTGAATCTATGGAGCCTACAGCGTGCTTGCCGATCTCGAAGGTGCCGCTCAAGGGACCACTTTGTTTTAAGTTGTGCTCCTTCATGAAGGGGTTCAGATTTTCGAGAATCCGTGCTTGGGTGATGCCGTAATACCAGACCAGCGATAGTATCTTGGCCGCCGGAAGGGTGTAGGCATCAGGCAGGTCAACCTTGTGACGCAGGGGCACCATGAGGGTCAGTTCCTTCATGGCAAGTGGATTAAAAGTATTGTAATCCATGCAGTCGCACTCGAAGGTCAGAGGCTTGTTGTAGTCTATAGGATATTTTTCCCTGATGGCATCGCGGAAGGCCTGAGACGATAACTCATCCAGCTGTTCCAAGGTAACAGGGAATTTAAGCGGGTAGGTTCGCTTGAAAAACTCCATCTCCTTATGCTCGAGCAAAAAAATCTCATCTGGGTTTTCGGGCTTCATATATGACCGGGCATTCTCCAGGAGAACGTCCAAAAGGAGTTTTCTTTCATAGAGCTTGGCGTATACGGGCGTGAAATCCCCGGGATCCTCGAAGTAGGTGCGCATGTCATCATACACCAGGCCGAAGGAACGCAGGGTTAAGATCATTTTGATCCTGGAAATGTTAGCGGTATCGTAGTAGCGATAGCCGGATTCTTTGATCAGTGCGGGCTTAAGCAAGCCTGCCGCTTCCATACGACGGATGGTGTTGTCGCTGATGCCAAAGCTCTGAGCGATGGAACCAATGGTAAAAAGTTCTTTTTCAGGTGTAAGGCCCATTTTTTGTCTCCCCAATATTGACTCTGACAGCGGTGTAAGTGATATAAACATTATATAAGTTGTATATTGATCCTGTCAATGCCCGGCGAGGCAATTTTCAGAAAACTTCAGGGTCAATTTTTATTTCACTCAAATCGTTATTGTTGATATATGGATTGGAGAGGATTATGAAAAGAAGAGGCAAAAAATTCCTGACCATACTTTTGTCCGTCATGATTGTCGTGACATATATGGTACCGGGATCGGTATTTGCCGAGACCACCAGGGCTGCAGGCGATCTTTATGAGCTTGTGGACAGCCTTGAGGACGGCGGCGAGTACCTGATAGTCAACACGAACAGCGCAGGGACCGCTTATGCGTTGACTAATTCGGGCTCATCCAGTTTGGATAAGACCGAGGTGACCATTTCAGATGACCTGAAGATCTCCGCACCGTCCGAAGCTGTTATTTGGACGGCTGCAACCAATGGAGAAGGTTTCAATCTGTCAAATGGCGGAAGTTATATTGAAGGATATCAGAGCAGCGCCAGACTTGCCAGCACGCTGACAAACCCGGAAAGATACTGGGTATACTCTGGTAATCAACTTAAACACGTGGGAGGAAGCAGCGATCGCTACCTCTACTATAACAGTAGCGGAAGCTTTGCAGGCACTACTTCCGGATCAAACAGATATATCTATATCTACAAAAAAGCCGCAGCTGGCACGGCCTCAGTCACAGGCGTAACTTTGGACCAGACCAGCATTACCCTGAAGCAAGGCAAGACTGCGACACTTAAGGCCACTGTTGCACCGACGGATGCAGCTGATAAGACAGTGTCCTGGGCCACAAGCGACGACACGGTCGCAACCGTTTCAAATGGAAAGG
>JAEEGL011087962.1_pt1 | contig 10619 bp, 7 predicted proteins | sample 9134231 | NCBI WGS metagenome assembly JAEEGL01 (sample SAMN16246548, study PRJNA631951) | gut metagenome | biome: gut microbiome; feature: rumen; material: fiber-attached | host: Bos | place: Iran: Karaj | collected 2018-10 | reverse complement strand
TTGCTACCGCGGAGATTGCGGAGGCCAAGCAACGGCCTCCGCAAAGGTCCGCCCTTTGGGTCGTGCAGAATGACCCAAAGGGCTTCCATAAGGCAAAGAATTATGGTATAATGATTAGGCAACCGGCCTGAAGGGCGGTTGGCCGGGTCGCCGGAAGCCCGCAGGGGTTTCGGCGACAATCATGGTATAATGATTAGCGGACGGGCCCGAAGGGCGGTTGGCCGGGTCGCCGGAAGCCCGCAGGGGTTTCGACGACAATCATAATGATTAGGAAATACAAAGTTTTTCCGGGTCGGCGCGCAAGGATGGTATAGTGGTCAGGCGACAGGCCGAAGGGATTTCGCCGCCGATCATCGGGAAATGGGCGCCGGGCGCGTCCGTTTGGGCTTTCGGGACACATGGAGGGAAGCGGCATGCTGCTCAACCTTGGCGATATCGTGAAGATGCGCAAGAGCCATCCCTGCGGCAGCGACCTGTGGAAGGTTGTGTACGTGGGGGCAGACATCAAGATCCGCTGCGAAAAGTGCGGGCGGATCGTCATGCTGGAGCGCCCCGTGTTTGAAAAGAGGGTCAAGAAGATCGTGCAGAACGCCGCGCCGGAGCAGGAGGCTCCGTGAAAAGGCTTCTGCGCTGTGTGGCCGCGGCGGTGGGGCTGCTGATCCTGATGGGGACCCTGCCGCCGGGGAACATCATCAAAGGAGAGACGTTTGCAATGGAATCCAACGAGAACAAGGCAACGGAGAATCAGCTGGAAGAGAAAAATGCTTCCGGAAAGAAGCAGAAGCCCAAGAAGAGCGTCGGGCAGGAGATCCGCGAATGGGTGGTTTCCCTGGCCGTGGCGCTGCTGATCGTGTTCGTCGTGTACAACTTCCTGTTTTCCCTCATCCGCGTGGACGGCAATTCCATGAACGACACGCTGATGAACAACGAGCGGCTGTTCGTATCGGTGCTGGACGTGCGGCTGGGGAACATCGACCGGGGCGACGTGGTGATTTGCCACTATCCCAACCGCTACAACACGTATCTGTTCGGGCTCATCACCACCAAGACGAACTTCGTCAAGCGCGTGGTGGCCGTGCCCGGCGACACCGTGTGCCGGGAAAACGGCGTCACATACGTCAAGTATGCGGACGAGAACGGCGAACAGGTGGTGGAGGCGCTGGACCCCCGGAGGGCCGGCTACCGCGCCAACAACGATTACGGGGATTATGTCCTGGGCGAGGACGAATACTTCGTGGTGGGCGACAACCGCTATGACAGCCACGATTCCCGGGACTGGAACGATACCGATCCCAGCCAGGACGTGGGGCCCATCACAGAGGACATGATCACCGGCCACGTGCGTTACGTGTTCTGGCCCATCGGCTCCGCCCGCGCGGTGGAGTGATCCCGGAGGAGGCGGCGCATGGCAAGGAAGAAATCGCAGCGGAACCTGAGGCGGCGCCTGGTGGCGATCATCGCCCTGGCGCTGGTGGCGCTTTTGCTGGTGACGACCATGTTCTATTACTTTGCCGATTCCCTGGCGGAGGGGGAGGAGTTTCCCCGGGACGAGTACTTCCTGGAGATGGAGTTTACGGAGGATCAACAGGCGCTGCGCATCCGGCAGCGCCTGATTTTTCACAACTGCAGCGGGCGGCGAATGGACGCGGTGGAGTTCACCGTGGCCCCCAACGTGTTCCGCCGGGAGAGCGCCCTGTTTTACGACAACGAAGCCCTGACGGCCGCGTTTCCCGCGGGGTACGCCCCCGGCGGGGTGGAGTTCCATTCGATCCTCGCCGACGGCGGGGAGACGGACTGGGGCATGGTGGGCGAGGACGAGATATACCTGCGGGTATACCGGGTGATGGAGCCGGGGGAGGTGTGCGAGTTTTCCTTTGACTTTTCGCTGCTGCTGACGGAAAACCGGGCCTTTGCGGGATATGACGACACGGACCTGCGGCTGAGTTCGTTTTATCCCATCGCCTGCGTTTACGACGACGCGGAGCAGGCCTATCTGCGCACGACGCCGCTGTCGTTCACCCGGTGGGTGTACGCGCCCCGGGCGGATTACGAGGCGCGCGTGAAATTGCCCCGGCAGTACGCGGCGGCGTGCACCGGCACGGCGGAGGCGGAGGAAGCGGAAGACGGTTCTGTGATGTGGGCGCTCCGGGGGGAGAATTTGCAGGACTTCGCCATGAGCATTTCCCGGGTATGGCGGGATAGTGAGAGAGAGACGGATTCCGGCGTCGCGCTGCGGGTGCTGGCCAATGTCCGGGGGGCGTCCGGGGCTGTGCTGGACATCCTGGAAGAGGCGGTGGCCGCCTGCGAGGAGTGGTTCGGGCCGCTCCCCGGAGGACGACTGGACGCGGTGCAATCGGGCTATGCCCTGGGGGAGATGGATTTTCAGGGGATGATATGGCTCTCGGAGGAGCTGCTTTCCGGGAACCGGGACGACCTGCGGCACGCGCTGTACCGGGGCGTGGCGCGGCAGTACTTCGGCCTCGCCTCCAGGGCGGAGCCCGTGACGGACGCATGGCTTTCCGACGTCCTGTGCGAGCACGCGGCGTATCTGCTGTTGGAGCGCGCCAGGGGCGAGGATGCCATGCTGAAACGGCTGCGGCGGGATGTGCTGCCGTCCCTGCAGATCACCATTCCCGGGAACCTGTACGTGACCAGCGAGGCGTCGCTGTTCGGGGACAGGCCGGAGGAGTATGCCATCGTCGTGGTGGACCGGGGCGTTGCGGTGCTGCATCAGCTGAGGAGCGCCATGGGCCCGGAGCGCTATATCGGGGGGCTCAGGAATTTCTACCGCATGGGCCTGGAAAAGGACGTGCTCACGGAGATGGACTTCATCGCCGCGTTGGACGCGGCCGGCGGCAGCTGGAACGACTTTTTGGTGGACTGGATATTCCACCTGGACGAGTATACGTCCAACACGGCGGACTGGTTCGTCGGGGGGATGAACTGAGGATGAAAATGGCGCAGGGATGATAAAAACCGCCGGTTGAGCCGGCGGTTTTCGTCGTTGAGGGCATGTTTTTTCGAGAGAAGGGCGCGTGCTGCGGGGAATGATGGGCGCGGAGAGAAGCGGGGGCGTTTCTGGATGCCTCCGGGGTTTGACGATGGGTATGAGGCGCCGGCGGTTTTCGTTTGCGGAGAAGGGTTTTCGGGAGGGGGAAGGCGGAGGTGTCGGGCGCCCGCGCGGCGGGCTATCGCCCTTCGGCGGCTTCCGCGAGGAGCCTGCGGGCCTCTTCCCGGTAGGGGCGCAGGGCGGAGGGCATGGCGGCGGCGTCCAGGCCGGAGAGGTCCACGGGGACGCAGTCCGAAGGATACGCCTCGCACCGCAGCAGCAGGCCGCGCATGCGCCAGGTCAGGTGGGTGAAGGCGTGGGAGGCCTCCGGCAGGACGCGGAGGATCTGTGGACCGCGAAAGCCCGCGCCCTCCAGGAGGCGCGGCGCGTCCTCCGCGTCGGGCCAGTCCGGCAGCGCGGGGAACTCCCACAGTCCGCCCAGCAGGCCCCTGACGGGACGGCGGCGCAGCAGCAGCCCGCCGCCGGACAGCGCGAGCAGCACGGTGCGCCGTTCCTCCCGGCGGGGCGGCTTGGGCAGCTTTTCGGGGAAGTCCTCCGGCGCGCCGCTCTGGCCGCCGACGCACATCAGGTACAGCGGACAGGCCAGGCACCGGGGCGCGCGGGGCAGGCAGAGGGTCGCGCCGATGTCCATCAGCGCCTGGTTGAAGTCGCCGGGCCGGGAAGGGTCGATGGATGCCAGCGCCACGGGGTACAAGTCGGCGGGGGAGGCGAGGGGCTCCCTGCGGCCCGTCACCCGGGCGAAGATCCGGGCGAGATTGGCGTCCAGGGCGGGCACGGGCTCGCCGAAGGCGATGGACGCCACGGAACAGGCGGCATACGCGCCCATGCCGGGCAGCCTGCGCAGGGCGGCGGCGGTCTCCGGCAGGCGGCCGCCCATTTCGCCGTATACGATTTTGGCCGCCCGGTGCAGGTTGCGTGCCCGGGCGTAGTAGCCCAGGCCCTCCCACGCCTTCAGCACGGCGTCCTCCGAGGCGGCGGCCAGCTTGGAGACGTCCGGGAACAGCCGGAGGAAGGCGGCGTAGCGCTTTTCCACCGTTTCCGCGCGGGTCTGCTGGAGCATGATTTCGCTGACCCAGATGGCGTAGGGGTCGGTTTCGCGCCGCCAGGGGAGGTTTCGCCGGTTCGCGTCGTACCATTCGAGCGCGGCCTGTGCAAGCGTCATGTGTGTCCTTTCTGCGGGTGTTTCCGCGGGCGTGCGCGCCGGGAAAGCCGGCGGGGCCATAAAGCCATCCGGGCCGCGGAGGGCGGCCCGGATGGCGGAACGTATCGGGCGGGCGCGTTCCTTTCGGAAGACGGCGCGCCGTTTACTTGTGGATGCAGGAGGCGGTATTCGTGCCCAGCATCTGCTGCGCCTCCGCCCATACCTGCTTCAGGCGCACGTAATCGGCGTAGCTCATGCCGTCGGGCTGCTTGTCCAGCCACTCGCCCACGGCCAGCGTGCGGAACTGATAGGTGCCGTTGCCGGCGTCCTGGCGCCAGACATAGGTGGGAACATAGCAGAAATTGCGCAGATCGAAGCTGCCGTCGTCCTCTTCCTGGATGTCAAACTGCAGGATGACGCCGGAATCGGTGTACTGGTCGCGGCGGTTGGAGATGAAATTGCCCGTGGCGCCCAGCACGTAGGTGGTGTGGGGCTTGCCGTCAATCTCATTTTGCAGCGTCAGGAAGGGCTGGAGACAGTGGGGATTGTAGCCGATGATGACGTCCACACCCTCTTCCGCCAGCGCCGTGGCGATCTCATACTGGAGGTCGCTGGGACTCCGGCTGAACATCTCGCCCCAGCTGACGTAGGCGACGATCACGTCGGCGCCTGCCTGCCGGATGGCGGCGACGTCGGTCTTGCAGCTGGAGGTGTTGGTCCAGTTTACGCCGTACTCGGTGGCGTCCTTGTCCACCTTCTTCTGCTTGCCGCCCACGGAATCCGTGTAGTTCAGGAACGCCACGCGGATGCCGTTGATGACGCGGATGACAGGGGTGTCGCGCTCCGCCTGGGTGTTGTTGGCGCCGATGTAGTCCATGTCGTTGGCGACGCAGTTGCGGATGGTGGCCTTCAGGCCGTCGAAGCCGCCGTCCAGGGAGTGGTCGTTGGCCAGGGTGAGCATGTCCACGCCGATCCGCTTCAGGGCCGTGATCAGCGAGGAGGGCGTGCTGATGTTGTCCTCCTGGAAGGTGTAGGCGGTGAGGTCGCTCATGACGCCCTCCACGTCGGCCACGGTAAAATCCGCGTTGGCGACGCTGCCGGAGATCATGGAGAACATGGCGGTGAAGTCATACGCGCCGGAGGCGGTATCCAGGGCCGACACCAGCAGGGGCTCCTCGATGGCGATTTCGCCCAGGGAGCGGATGGTGGCGCAGCGGGGCGTGGGGATCGGGGTGGGGGTGGGGACGGGCGTGGGCGTCGCCAGATTGATAATGTTGGTGGGCGACTCCACGACGATGGAATTGTTGGTGTTTTTGATCGTCTGGGTTTTGATGTTGCTTCCGCCGGAGGAGGGCTTTGAAAGCAGGATGACCAGGGCGAGGACGATCACGACCAGCGCAAACAATACCGTGAGGCCCAGGGAGGTGATGCGGTATTTGCCGATGCGCAGACCGCGGCTGCTGAAGCGATTGCTCATGCGGGCGCACTTCCTTTCTTTTGTATGTGGGAATCCAGGCGCGGCGGAAGGCGGGCTCCCGGGCGCGTCGGGGAGGATTTCCGGTCAGGGGGATTTGTTCAGCCGGAGGAACCGACACTGCACATTATAGCACATTTCCGGATAGAGGGCAACACCCATCGCAGACGGATCGCCGCGCCCGGGGCCTGCCGGGGAAATCCCGCAGCGAGTTCATTCGGAGAGATGACGGGATCCCACGCCGTCGAGGGGCGGCGGGATCCCCGGCCTGAGAGGCCGCGGCAGTGGGCTTCAGCGCCGGGGTTGGAGCCGGGCGGCGACGGGGTAGTGATCCGACAGGTAGACGCCGCAGTCCGCCTCCGTCCAGAGGGCCGTGGGCTGGATGCGGTCGAAATCCCGGGACATGATGTAGTCGATGCGCGGTATTTCCACCGTGCCGTAGCCGTGGTAGGTGGTCCCGATGCCGTCGGTCTGGTCGGTCAGCCGCAGCTCCTTGTCGGCCAGCAGGGCACGCACGCAGGGCTCGTCCGGGTAAGCGTTGAAATCGCCCATCAGCAGCAGGGGATAGGGGCGGTCGGCCAGGATGGCGCGCATGTAGCGCATCAGGTGCTCCGCGCCCTGCAGACGGGCCGCCTCGCTCTCGTGGTCCAGGTGGGTGTTGATGACGTGAATGGGCGAACCGCAGTTCAGGGGCTCCAGCGTCATGTGGGTGAACACGCGGGGGCACAGGGACTGGATTTCGTAGCGGGAGCCGGGGACGAAGGGCGTGGGCGAGAGCCACTGGGTCTCCAGGCCGATGAGGTCGAACCTGTCCCTGCGGAAGGCGATGGGGTTGGATTCGGTGCCTTCGCCGCCGCGCTGGCGGCCGTAGAGCGCGTAGCCGTGGAGGTGTTCCCGGAGGAAGTCCTGCATGCGGGGCCGGCATTCCTGAAACCCGAGGATGTCCGGCGCTTCCGCCTCGATTTTGTCCAGGATCATGCCCTTGCGGTGGACGAAGGAATTCCCGAGGTCGATGGTGACGTCGCAGCGAAGGTTGAAGGTGACAATTTTCATCAGAGCATTCCCTCCTATGAATACCCGGCGGCCGCGGTCTGGGGCGCCCGGCGCAGGTTCCGATCAGTACTATTTTAGGCCCCTGGCGGGGCGTTGTCAAGGAGACGGAGATCGCCGCGCGGTTTGCCTTACAGTGGACATCAGGTCGGGGACGGCCGGCGCGCGTCCCTTTGCGGGGAATTGTTTTCTCGCCATTTGCGGACATTTGTAATAATTTCCTGTCGGGCGTTCTCCGGCGCTGTGGCGCAGGATGAATTTCCATCTCTTTCCGGGCACACAGAAATATAGACAAAAATATGACAAAAATCTCGAAAGCGTCAAAAAAAATTCATGATCTGAGGCACTATTTGCCGCATTGTTTGATTGACAGAGGAGGCTTTTATGGTGTATGCTTTGTGTGGTGTATTATATCATCAGCACCCTTCCAGATACATAGGCAAATGGATTCGCGGAGCGTTCTGCAGGCGCCTGCGGTGAGGTGAAGAATATGGCAACGCATAAAATCGGCAATTTTAAATTCAATCTGTCCAGCCGCGGTTTTGCCTACCGCATGGGCGAGGGGGAGATCCACCGCATACCCTTCGGGAAGACGAAGGAAGAGGAGTATGAGGAGGACTACAACTACGCCCAGGATAACGCGGACTACGACGACCGCAACTACAGCCGGGACGATTACGGGTCCGACCGGAACTATTCCCGCGGGCGCGATTACGAGGACGATTACGACGAAAGGGACGATTACGCCGCCGACGGCTACGACGACGGCTATGACGCCAGGAACGATTACTCCGACGAGGAGTATGAGGAATCCTCGGGCTTCATGCGGTTCGTCGAGGAGCACGATTGGGTGACGCTGCTGCTGCTGGTGGTGTTCCCGCCCCTGGGCATTTACCTGCTCTGGCGCAGGAACGCGTTCCAGACCGGTATGCGCTACGCCCTGACGGGCCTTTCCGCCGCGTGGTGCCTGGTGCTGCTTGTACTGATCTTCTCCTCCCTGTTCGGCGGGACGCACGACGTCACCAACAACCCCGGCAACATCGTCGCCGTGAACAGCACGGTGAACGCGCCCACGCAGGCGCAGTCGGTCGCGCCCACCCAGTCCCTGGCGGCGGCGACGGCGTCTCCCTCCGCGGCGGCGACGTTCGCCATCGGCAACATCAACCCCAACAACCTTCTGACGACGACCACGCCCAGCACCACGCCCCTGGCCAACAACCGTACCGCGGCGGCCACCAACGCGCCCATCACCACAGCCGGCACGACGGCTGTGGCGGGCACCGTGTACAGCCCGGCTTCCGGCCTGTATTACCACACCAACCGCGACTGCGTCAGGATCCCTGCGGGCGTCGCGGTGTCCACCGTCACGGTAGAGGTGGCCGAGGGCAAGCACCAGCACCGCTGCCCCACCTGCTATAACCTGGTGACCTACTGGGCCACGGCCGGCGGCTCCAACTACCATTCGGACAAGAACTGCAAGGGCATGCTGAATGCCATCGAGTATACCCAGGAGGCCGCGGAGGCCGAGGGCAAGACCGCGTGCACAACCTGCCTGCCCGGCGGTCCTACCGGAACCACCCAGACCGGGACCGTCCCCACCAACACCAACGGCAATGTGGTGTCCAGCATCGTGCAGGGCATCAATTCCGACAAGAGCGGCATCACCGTGTACATGACCGAGAACGGCCAGAACTATCACGCGAACGCCACCTGCCGCAACATGCAGGGCGCGAAGGCCGTCAGCCTGCTGACCGCGCTGAAGAGCGGCAAGCCCGCCTGCGCCACCTGCCTTGCCAAATACAGGCAGAAGTACTACGCCCGCGAGGACAGCACCTGGTACCACAAGGATCCCAACTGCCAGGGCATGAAGGGCGCGGTGGAGATCGAGCTGCCCATCGCCCTGGTGACGGGCAAGACCGCCTGCCCGGTGTGCCTCGCCACGGCGACGCCTACCCCCAAGCCCGGCCCGACCCCGACGCCCCGCACCGAGGGCGGCCCCGAGAGCGAGGACGGCGTCGTGTATGTGTACGGCACGGCCAACGGCAGGTATTACCACACCTATTCCGTGTGCGAGCCCTCAGGCATGACCAACGGCGCTCGGGTGCGCCTGAGCTTCGCGCTGTCCCAGAACCGCGCGCCCTGCCCGTACTGCGCGTCCGGCGCGAATGATACCGTGTATACCACCTTGGGCGGGACGTACTACCATGCCTACTCCACCTGTTCCGACATGCCCAACGCCGCCGCGAGCACCCTGGCCCGTGCGCTGGCGGACGGATACAAGCGCTGCCCGGTCTGCTGGGAAGAGCAGGAGAAGATGAACGAGGCGGAGGCGGCCGACCAGAGCGGCATCTACGTGTACGAGATCCCCGACGGCCGGTACTATCACACCAGGGAAGACTGCAACGGCATGAAGGGCGCTACCCGCGTCAAGCTCGGCCTGGCGCTGGCGCAGGGGAAGACGCCCTGCCCGGATTGCGCGTCCTTCGCGGACCGCACCGTCTACGCGGCGGTGGGCGAGACCTATTACCACTTCGACCGGGACCACGCGGCCCAGGGCGCCGCGGCGGGCACGCTGGCCAACGCGCGGGTGTACGGCTTCAAGCCCTGCCCGGACTGCGTGGAGGACGAGGCGAACTACAACGCCCGCAAGCAGCAGGCCAACCAGCAGGAAAACGGACAGCAGGAGAGCGGACAGCAGGAGCAGAACACGAAGCCCGAGCCCACCAGCTCCAACCAGTTCCTGGAGGGCCGCTCCGGCAGGATGGTGTACGCCACGAAGGACGGCACCTATTACCACCTCTCCGCGCAGTGCGCCGGCGCGGGAGCGGACTACGTGACGCTGGAGCGCGCGCTGAACTACGGCAAGACCCCTTGCCCCGATTGCGCGGGATACGCCCGCCAGACGGTGTACGCCGCCGTGAGCGAGCGGTACTATCACTACAACAGGGATCACGCGGCCAACGGCGCTACCGCCGGACAGTTGGGCACCGCGCTGGCCTACGGTTTTGAGCCTTGCCCCGTGTGCGTGGAGGGCGGTGAGGGCAACCCGGCGGCAACGCCCACCGCGACGCCCACTGCGGCGCCCACGACCGGTCCCAGCAGCTCCGGCCAGTATACCGAGGGCAGCTCCAACAGGTACGTCTACGCGAACCTGTACGGCACGTATTACCACCTGAGCGCGGACTGCGGCGTGGAGAACGATCTGGAATATGTGACGCTGGAGCGCGCGCTGAACTACGGCAAGACCCCTTGCCCCGAATGCGCGGGATACGCTCGCCAGGTGGTGTACGCCAGGGAGGGCGGGAAGTACTATCACACGGACGCCAACTGCGAGCCCGGCCTGTCCAGCGGCCAGATGGGCACGGCGCTGGCGTATGGCTTCACGGCCTGCCCGTACTGCATCCGCGGCGAGACGAAGCCCGCCAGCGGCACCGCCGGCAATTCGGGGTGCACGGTGTTCATCGATCTGAACGGAGCGACGATGCTATACCACAAGAATGCCACCTGTCCGGGTGTCCCCTTGGATTTTGCCGTCGACGTGACGCTGCAATTCGCGCTGAATTGGGACTTTGATCCCTGCCCGTACTGCAACCCGCCGGCCAGCATCGGATGACCTTTCGGTTTTGGAGGGATCGCGCAAGCGGTCCCTCCTGTTTGTTAGGGGCTGTCCGGCGTTCGCGCCGTGGGCCGACGTGGCGATAGGCTTCGGGGAGCCGTGGTATCGATCAGGTTTTGGGGAGGACGGTTCGCGTGGGGCCGCGGACATTGAAAAAACGAGGGTTTGAGAAGGGCTCGCGGCGGGGAACGGGGTTCGCGCCGTGGGCTGACGTGGCGAGAGGCTTTGGGGAGCAGTGGTATCGATCAGGTTTTGGGGAGGACGGTTC
>JAEEGL010643947.1_pt1 | contig 10619 bp, 9 predicted proteins | sample 9134231 | NCBI WGS metagenome assembly JAEEGL01 (sample SAMN16246548, study PRJNA631951) | gut metagenome | biome: gut microbiome; feature: rumen; material: fiber-attached | host: Bos | place: Iran: Karaj | collected 2018-10 | reverse complement strand
TAAAAAGAGAAAGTGTTCGAATAAGCCGACGAATCAAACAATTTATCTAAGAGAAAGATCAAATGCGTCGGCCTAAAAGAGAAAAGTAGTTGAGCAGGCCGACAGAAAAGGCGATTTTTAGAAGAAAAGGGCCAAAAGCGTCGGCCTGGAAGAGAAAAGTTGTTGAGTAGGCCGACGGATAAGATATTTTGCCTGAGAAAAGGACTAAAACTGTCGGCTTGAAAAGGAAAAATAGTCAAGCAGGCCGACGGATCAGGGGGGCGGCGGGCTAAAACGGAAAAGATGCTCAACTGCCCGCCGAGCCAGCAAATTAAGAGGTTGGAAATACTGGCAGGTCGCACGTTCAGTTCCTTGGGGGAGGCCGGGGGCGGAGGCAGAGCCCCGGGAAATACTTGCGGTGGCAGGATTGTAATGGAGCTGAAGAACGAAATGATCGGGATAGAAAAAGATTTATATTTAAATAAATAGTTATACATAAAAAGATAATAGGTTAATAACAGTGCAAAAGACAGTAAAACGAATAATAGCCATAATTGCATGGATCATTATCTGGCAATTAGTGGCAGTGATCATACATAACAAAATACTTCTTGCAGGGCCAATCGAAACAATACAGACACTGGTGAGACTTGCTGGTGATCCAATATTCTGGCAATCGGTAGCTGCAACTACAGGCAGGATACTCTTAGGATTTCTGATAGGAAGTGTCCTGGGAATTATCCTGGGATACGTGGCACACATACAAGAAATTGCTGAGATTTTCCTTAAGCCATTGGTTCTGGCACTTAAATCTGTACCAGTAGCAAGTTTTGTTATTCTGCTGCTAATATGGTTCGGGAATAGGAATATTTCACTGATAATAGTGGCAATGGTAGTATTTCCAATCCTGTACACCAACACTCTTGAGGGACTGAGAAGCACTGACACCAAGTTCCTGGAGATGGCAAAAGTATTCAGAATGCCAAAAGACAGAGTAATAAGATATATTTTTTTACCGCAACTGTTGCCTTTTTGGCAGGGAGCATTTAAACTTGCTATCGGTATGAGCTTTAAGAGCGGTATTGCGGCGGAGGTAATTGGTCAGCCTCTGGGAACAATCGGAAACGGATTATACCAGGCCAAGATTTATTTGGAGACAGGCGAACTGTTCGCATGGACCATAGTAACGGTGCTGGTAGCTTTCATATGTGAGAGGATAGTTACTTTGCTTCTTACGTTGCCAGCACGCTTACGAAATAAATGAAAACATTGAACATGAACGACCAATGATTCTTTAAAAACAAGAAACAGTTTGATCTGATATCAAATAAAGTTCGGAAATCATACTATGACAATAGAGATTAATAACGTCAGCAAATCCTACGATGGCAAGGAAGTCCTAAAAGACTTTTCACTGAACATCGAGGAAGAACATAGCTACATAATTACAGGCCCTTCAGGCTGTGGCAAGACCACACTGCTGAGAATGATCCTTGGTCTGGAGGAACCGGATAAAGGAACGGTAAAGCTCCTGGGAGATTACAAGTATCCATTCATCAATTCCGGAATGGTATTTCAGGAGGACAGACTCTGTGACGGGTTTGATGCCGTGACCAACGTCACCATGGTGAACAGAAGAGTCTACAGGGAGAACGCCATAGAGGAACTCAGGAAACTTCTTCCCGATGAAGATCTGCATAAGCCGGTGAAAGAATTATCCGGTGGCCAGAGACGGAGGGTGGCAATCGCAAGAGCGCTGGCAATTCCCAGCGATATCCTGATAATGGATGAACCCTTTGCAGGACTGGACCATGACGCAAGGATGAACGCCATCAGGCACATCAGGGAAAAACAGGGCACAAGAGCCCTGGTTATAACCACCCACGACACCGAGGGTCTGGAGTTTGGGCGGTGCATAAATATGGCACAAATGCATGCATAGAAGCTGCATAAAAATAGTTATTAGGAATATAATGAGTTATAAGTAATTTTTCAAAGAAGAAAGAGGAGAGAATGTATGGTAACAAATGACGCCAGTATGAACAGCTTTAAGCACAAGATCATGGAAGAGGTGTGCAGACTTGAATGGAATGATGAGAATGACAGGGATCACATCGAACAGCTTGTACTGAAGATGATACCCGGACCAAAGCCTGAGTATAGATGCTGTGTCTATAAGGAGAGGGAGATCGTAAGGCAGAGGATCAACCAGGCAATGGCCAAGGCTCCAAGCTACAACCCGAATTCTGAGAATATTGTTCAGGTAATTGATCCTGCGTGTGACGAGTGTCCAATCGCAGCATACTCAGTTACTGATAACTGCCGTTTCTGTATGGGTAAGGCATGCATCAGTTCATGTAAATTTGGCGCCATTACACCCGGTGATACACATATGCACATTGATCCTGCAAAGTGCAAGGAGTGCGGACTGTGTGCCAAGGCTTGTCCTTACAACGCTATCGTTCATCTGGAGAGGCCATGTAAGAAGGCTTGCCCTGTAGATGCCATCACATATGATGAGTACGGCTACTGCAAGATTGATGAGGACAAGTGCATACAATGCGGCCATTGCATTCACAGCTGTCCTTTCGCTGCCATCGGAAGTAAGACCTTCCTGGTAGATATAATTAAGGAAATCAAGGCTGGCAAGGAAGTAATCGCTATGTGCGCACCTGCAACAGAAGGACAGTTTGGAGAGGATATCTCCATGGGTTCCATCAAGGAGGGACTGAAGAAGATCGGCTTTGCTGACATGGTGGAAGTCGGACTTGGCGGAGATATGACCGCTGCCTATGAATCAGCAGAGTGGTCAGAGGCATATAAAGAGGGACACAAGATGACAACTTCCTGCTGTCCAGCCTTTATCAATATGCTCAAGAAGCACTTCCCTGATCAGTACAAAGACAACATGTCCTCCACTGTATCACCGATGTGTGCAATATCCAGATATTTAAAGGCTACAAGGCCAGGCTGTGTAACAGTATTTATCGGACCTTGTATTGCAAAGAAGTCTGAGGCTCAGGACAAATCGGTTCCGGATAATGCCGATTACGTTGTAACTTACGGCGAGCTCAGAGCTCTCATGAGATCAAAAGATGTTACCTTTGAGCCGGTTCCCGAGGACTATCAGGAATCCTCCATCTGGGGCAAGAGATTCGCTGCCAGCGGCGGCGTTGCCAATGCCGTTATCGAGTGCATGCAGGAGAGAGGAGAGGATACATCCTCCATCAAGCTTCTCAGAGCAGCAGGTGGTTCAGAGTGTAAAAAAGCTCTTACCCTCCTTAAGGTGGGCAAGCTTCCCGAGGACTTCATCGAAGGAATGGTTTGTCCCGGAGGCTGTGTAGGAGGACCTTCAAGACACAAAAACATATCAGATATAAACAAGGCCAGAGAGACCCTTCTCTCAAAGGCCGATGACAGAAAGGTACTTGAGAATCTTAAGAACTATCCAATGGACAAATTCTCTATGCATAGAGACGGGCACATTTGATGACAATTTTTAAATCTTTGAGACCTTTTAAAACTAAATGGACCAGGACTACCGTTATCAATTTGATAATGGTGGTCTTTGCGTCCTTTTTTACTATCATGTACAGCACCCACATCTTCCACGTAGATGGCAGAAGCTTCGGGGTTGCCGGAATATTTTATGCGGTGCGGTACGTGCCTATCATGCTGACAGCAGCTCTTGGAGGAGCAATCCCCGGGATGATCAGCGTCCTTATCGTGTTCTTATTCAGGAGCCTGGTGGGATCAAGTTTTTCTTATCTGACATTCATCTATCTCCTGGTGGTCTGTGTCACTGACGTCCTTGCCAGACAAAGGTGGTTTAACAGGTGGTATAAAACACTGGTTTCGTGCTTCTTTTTGCAGAATCTTGTTGGGACATTCTGGGGAATAGTGATACTGCTCATGAGTGGACAGGGCGTTAGTACGCTCTCTCTTCGTCAGGTACTTATGTTCTTTATGAATGAGCTGCCGGGATGTCTTTTAGCGAGCTTTTTGATCTACTATATCTTTAAAAAACTTCCCGATGAAAAAAAGAAACTTTTCAACAATGGCAAATACTATATAGATTTCTCAAAGCTCACAGCAGATGAGCGATATGAGGTTGAGGGAAGATCCAGGATCGGCCTTGTGGTGATGAATATCATTGTTGTTGAGGCGCTGCTTCTTGGCATTTCAGCAGAAGTTGCATCCAATACTTTGGTGCCAAACATCAAGAATTATGGCTATGTGCGTTCACAGAGTTCTGTAAATGACTACTCCAGCCTAAACAGTGTTGAGAGACTGGAGAGTAAAGTCAGCAATGAACTTATAGAGGAGAGCAGATACGAGACACTGCTGCTTGCAGATTCCATAACCGGCAAAAGAACTATCAACTACAGGTCCAGTGTCAGGCTCGCCATGCTTATTTCAATAATAGTAATACCCCTGGCTGTCTTTATGAACAGATATGCCCAGAAGAGAATAGTCGAGCCCATAAGGGTACTGTCCAAGGCAATTGCCAAAATATATAACGCCAATGATGAGACCCTGGGTAGCACCGTTGGAGCTATCCATGAGCTTAATATAGAGACAGGAGATGAAATCGAGGAACTCTATCACGCTGTGGACCTGACTGTTTACAGGTTGGTGGAGTATATTGAGCTGGTCAGAAACAGACAGACCATTGAGGATCAGCTTCAGATTGCCAAATCAGCCAATGAAGCCAAGTCAAGGTTCCTGTCCAATATCTCCCATGAGATCAGAACCCCTATCAATGCAGTTCTGGGATTTGATGAGATGATCCTCAGACAGAGTAAAGACAAGGAGATACTGGATTATGCCAGAGATATCCAGAGTTCGGGTAAAACTCTTTTAGCTCTTATAAATGACATCCTGGATTTCTCCAAGATTGAGGCGGGCAAGATGGAGATTGTTCCCGTTGAGTACGAACTTGGATCAGTCATGAACGATATCGTCAACATGTCAGAGATGAGGGCTTCGGAAAAGAAACTTGCCCTGGAGGTAAATGTCAACGAGAACATACCACATATCCTCTTTGGCGATGAGATCAGAATTAAGCAGTGCATAATCAACATCGTAACCAATGCGGTTAAGTATACTGAGGTCGGCAAAGTCAGTCTTGATGTTGACTATGAGGCAGTACCTGTAAATGATCCCGATACCGAAGATGAAGAGTTCATAGACCTTTCAATAAAGGTTTCCGATACAGGAATTGGCATAAGGCCAGAAGATATGGACAAGTTGAACGCAGCCTTTGAGCGCATAGACGTCAAAAAGAACCGTACTGTTGAGGGAACAGGCCTGGGAATCAGCATAGTCACAAGCCTTTTGGAACTTATGGATTCCAAGCTGTCAGTGGACAGTGAGTACGGCAAAGGCAGCGTGTTCTCCTTTGTGATAAGACAGAGAGTTATTAGCTGGGAACCAGTGGGTGACTTCTCTCAGAAAGTAAAAGAATACCGGGATGAGATGGTTGGCTACAAGGAGAGCTTCCATGCCAAGGACGCCAGGATTCTTGTGGTTGACGATACCAGAACAAACCTTACAGTTATCCAGGGACTTCTCAAGCAGACCCTCATTCAGGTAGATACAGCCATCAGTGGTATGGATGCCATAGAAATGGTTAAGAAGAATAAATACCACATCATTTTCCTGGACCACAGGATGCCGGAGATGGATGGTATCCAGACCTTACATGCCATGCATGAGATAGAGGATAATCTGTGTGCAGATACTCCTGTGGTGGCTCTGACAGCCAATGCGGTTTCCGGCTCCAGAGAAATGTATTTCAGGGAGGGCTTTGACAATTACATGTCCAAGCCTGTGGATCCCGGCAAGCTGGAGGAGATGATCATTTCCTATCTTCCAAAAGAGCTTGTTACTTTGCCCGGAGACGAGGGCTTTAACAACGAGAGTTCTGTAGGTGCCGAAGAAGAGAGACAGGCGCTGCATGATCTTTTGAAGATCAGCGGAATAGATGTAAAAGCTGCCATAGCAAGGTGCGGTTCTGCAGATGCAGCCAGGGATGTTATGAAGGACTTCTGGCAGTCAATTGATGAGAGGGCAGGTCTTATTGAGAAATACGAGCAGGAAAAAGATATAAAGAATTATACAATTTACGTTCACGGCCTTAAGAGTTCGGCCAGGGCTGTGGGTGCGCTGGATCTGGCTGATAAGGCTGAATACCTTGAGGCATGTGGAAATGGCGGAGATATAGATGAAATAGAGATGTTGACGCCTAAGCTTCTTGAGCTTTACAGGAGCTATATCTTCAGAATGGAAGAGCTCTTCAAAGAGGACGACTCCGAAAAGCCACCTATTGATCCTGAGGAACTGGAAAACGCTTTTGCATCCATTAAAGAGTTCGTCTCTGCATCCTATTTTGACAGCGCCGACGATATAATGAAAATGCTGGAAGATTTCAAAATTCCTGAGGAGCAGAAGGCCAAATATCATGAGGTGAAAAGACTTCTGTCGGCAGTTGACAAGGACGGACTGTTAAGTCTATTGTAGTGAATGGTGAGATTATTAATTTTACCGGATGTTATGAGGGAAATGCGGGGCTGATTTATGGATAAAAGAGTTTTGCTTATAGGCATTCAAAAGAGCTTTATGGTAAATGCCATTGTGATAGGCCTTCAGAAGGAGGGCTTTCACGTCGAGACTGTAGCGCCAAAGGAGTGGGCTATCGAGACATTAGAAGATAAACCTGATGTCTATGTGCTCTATCTTGGTGACCTGACAGAGGATTTCCTCTCGCTATTTAACTATCTGGATGATCATATAGATTCGGAGAGATTTCTTTTGTACGTAATTGGAAACAAGGAAGAGCTGAGCCTGTGCACCTCCATAATAGCAAAAGAAAAGATCTCAGAGACCTACCTTCGTCCCCTGGATGTGAAGCTTCTGGCTGAGCACCTGAACACAGCCTTGTATTACTCTTCAGTGGACGAGTCGCTTCGCAAGAAAATACTGATCGTAGATGATGACGGAGCTATGCTCAGAATGCTCAGGACCTGGCTGTCTGTGAAGTATCACGTGTACATGGCAAGCTCAGGCAAGATTGCAATGTCATTCCTCAAACAAAATCCGGTGGATCTGGTCCTGTTGGATTATGAGATGCCGGTTATGAGCGGTCCGGATGTACTTAAGGAGATCAGAGATGATGAGAACCTTAAGGAACTGCCTGTAATATTCCTGACTGCCAAGGACGACAAGGAGAGCGTTATGAAGGTGGTGGCCCTTAAGCCTGCCAAGTACCTCTTAAAATCCATGCCCAAGGACAAGCTGATCCAGGCCATAGATGATTTCTTTACCGTCTATGACAACAGGAAAAAATAATTTCGGAAGGAAAAGAGCTGATGATTTCTAAACTGATCGACAGAATTGTGGAGACAGACGCCCCGATTGTGGTGGGTCTTGATCCCAAGCTGGGATTCATTCCCGACAGAATACTTAAGGAGTGCTTTGAAGAAAAAGGTATGAACCCAGAGGGTGCCGCCGAGGCATTCTTTAGATTCAATAAGGAGATAATCGACAACATATACGACATAGTTCCCGCAGTAAAGCCTCAGATCGCCATGTATGAGGAGTTGGGAATTCCGGGACTTGTGGCTTTTAAGAAAACAATAGATTACAGCAGAGAAAAGGGCCTATTTGTAATCGCAGACATCAAGAGGGGCGACATAGGTTCAACCTCCGCATCTTACGCAGAGGGTCACCTGGGAGAGGTGAAGATAGGCGATGAAGTCTTCAAGGGCTTTGACGAAGATTTCGCCACAGTAAACCCATACCTGGGATCTGACGGCATCAAGCCGTTTATCGATGTATGTAACAGACAGGACAAGGGCATCTTTGTTCTGGTCAAGACGTCAAATCCCTCCAGCGGAGAGTTTCAGGACAGACTGATAGACGGGAAGCCTTTATATGAACTGGTAGCTGAGAAGGTAAACGAGTGGGGAGAGACCTCCATGGATGGATCCTACAGCAACGTGGGTGCAGTTGTTGGCGCCACATACCCTGAGATGGGAGCGGCTCTTCGTAAGCTTATGCCCAAGACCTACATCCTTGTTCCCGGTTATGGTGCACAGGGAGGTAAGGGAAAAGACCTAAAGGGCTTCTTTAACAGCGACGGCCTTGGAGCTATAGTCAATTCCTCCAGGGGTATAATCGCAGCCTGGAAGAGTGATGCCTACAAAGAGTTTTCCGACGGAAAAGTTGGTGAGGCAGCAAGGGCCGCGGCTCTTGATATGAAGAAAGATTTAGCACAATGCCACTAAACGTGGTAACATATTACTTATAAATCATATTAGGAGGGGGAAATGCAATACATAGAGACTGATCACATTAAGATTGCTGATGTGGAAGCCAGCCTTGACACAGTAAACAGGCTTATCGACGGCTACATCAGTAATGCCAGACTAAGTTCTAAGGATGCCTTGCGCCTCAGGCTTCTTTGCGAGGAGATGATGAGGCTTGTAAAGTCTATCATGGGCAGAGGTATAATAGATTTCTGGATTGAGGGTAATTCCCGTGTGTCCAGAATATACCTGACAGCCGATAATCATATGGACAAGACTCAGCAGCAGGAACTGATCTCTGTATCATCCACCGGTGAGAACAGCAGTGAGACAGGATTCTTCGGTATCCTTCGCAGCATGTTCCTGATGGAGGGCATTGAGGAGGAAGAGTGGAGCCTCAAAGATTATCTGGATGATATCTACATGAAGAGATATGAGGACAAGTATTCCCAGGAGGCATGGGACAATCTGGAGAGATCACTGGTGGCAAACCTGGCAGACGATATCGACGTCCATATTGACAAGAACAAGGTTAAACTTGTGGTTACCAAGGATTTCTCAGAGGCCCTTTCAACTGTTGGTTCCAGAGTGCCGGTGAAGGCAACCCGCTTCACCTTTGTGGACAGCAGCAATTTAGATGATGAGGGTATTTATGAGAGAGCAGATGAGCTCATATCTGAGCTGGAGCTTAACAAAAAGAGCGCACTCCACTTAAAGCTTCTTTTTGAAGAGACAATCGGAATGCTCAAAGAACTTACAGCTGATTATCATGCAGCTATATGGTTCGAGAAATACAAGCATGAGTGTTGCATCAAACTCACAGGCAAGACCCAGATGGACCAGGACAAGAAGGAGGGACTCCTTGGCATGGCGTCAAAGGATGGCAACTCTCTTGCCAAGGGCTTTATGGGCAAGGTCGGAGACGTCATAGAGAACGGTCTTCTGAACTACAACAATGTCATGAAACTCCAGCAGCAGTACGGCGGTGGAATAGTCAATTACGGAACCATGGGTATGTACAGCGGCGTCGAGGGCATGGCAGATTCCGGTATCATGTGGTCCCTGTATGAATACAAGGGAGCGCTGAAGGATGGAGAAGCCGGAAATGAAGCTACTCAGGAAGCCTGGGATGAGCTTGAAAAATCAATAGTTGCCAGCGTGGCCAAGGACGTTCTGGTGGGCGTCAAGGGCAACCGTCTGGATATGACTATCGTTTGTGATATTTAACAGGAGGATTATAGCAATGACAATCAATAAGAATTTAAATGGAAAAGATCTTACAGTGGCCCTTGAGGGAAGACTTGATACAACCACTGCACCGCTCCTTGACGATGAGCTCAAGACATCGCTTAGCGGAGTTGAGAAGCTTGAGTTTGATTTCACAAATCTGGAGTACATCTCATCAGCAGGCCTTCGAGTTCTTCTTTCTGCCCAGAAGGTAATGAACAAACAGGGCAGCATGGTGATCAGAAATGTAAACGACGAGATCAATGAGATCTTTGAGGTTACCGGTTTTGTTGACATCCTGACAATTGAATGATACATAAAATACAGCCCGGCTGCTTCGGCAGACCGGGCTTTTTTTCGCTTTGAAAATGTGAATAAAAACACAACTAATCGCATTTATTTAATTGTTTTTTTATATCATTACAGGGCCTGAATTTGGTAAAATTAATCGAGAGTATGCTCACGGGTTTTTCCAAATATAGCGTTTGAATTTATATGCAGGGATGAGCTGTTCATGAAGGAAATATGTGTAAAAGCTGATACAGAAAATATCGATGAAGTCTATGAATTCATAGAGGGTGAACTTGAGGCTGAAGGCGTCAGCCGCAGGGATGTCCTTATGCTCCACATGATAGTGGATGAAATCTTTTCCAACATCGCAAACTATGCTTATGATGGTGGTGATGGAATGGTTTGGATATCTTATCAGAAAAGAGACAATGCCGCTGCCACCATAACTTTTAAAGATGAGGGACGACCCTTCAATCCATTGCAGGAAGAGGACCCGGATGTGACACTTCCTGCAGCGCAGAGAAAAGTCGGAGGCCTTGGGGTATTTATGGTGAGAAACACAGTTGATGATATTCAGTACGAAAGCATTGATGGAATGAATGTTTTGACAATAATTTATTTATTAAAACAGTAGGAGGGAATCATGTTTAACATCAAGTTCAATAAGACAGGAACTACACTTGACATCGCTCTGGAGGGAGTGCTTGACACCAAGACATCACCGGAACTGATGAAGGTAATAACAGAGAATATATCAGATGCTACGGAGGTCAACTTTGATTTTACAGCACTTGAGTTTCTCACCAGTGCCGG
>JAEEGL017293709.1_pt1 | contig 10620 bp, 10 predicted proteins | sample 9134231 | NCBI WGS metagenome assembly JAEEGL01 (sample SAMN16246548, study PRJNA631951) | gut metagenome | biome: gut microbiome; feature: rumen; material: fiber-attached | host: Bos | place: Iran: Karaj | collected 2018-10 | reverse complement strand
TTATCCATGGATGGGTGTTTTCATCGGTGTACTCAGGAAAGTGCATGGTTATAGGATCATCCAGACTGATCCTGCCTTCCTGGCACATAAGGGCAATTGCCATGGCAGTAAAGCTCTTGCTTATGGAAAAGAGCCTGTGGAAAGTGTTTTCTGTATAAGGAGCATAATACTTCTCAAATATCAGCTTCTCGTCCTTCATGATCAAAAGGCTGTGCATTGGCACCCGCTTTTTGTCCAGAACAAAAAGAAGCTTCTGGATATCTTTTGAGGATATATTTGTCTTTTCCGGAATGGATCTTTCGAATGTAAACATGGCTTTCTCCTTTTTTATGTAATAATAATATAAGAAAAAGCTGCCACAGAGAATACAGAAGTGACAGCTTTTTATTTAGTAAAATTACTCAAAGTTTATTGAAATGTATTCATGGTCCAACGACCCTGATAGTGGTCGAGATCTTTAAGGCATTCCGGTGCATCAGAGTAGGTTTTGAATATGTGATTATATACTTCCTGAAGCTCTTCTTTGGTTCCTTTAAAATCTCTGATAAATTTCTTATATTCGCTATAAACATCTGCAGGCATCTTGGGTTTTTCGCTCATGGGCAACTCCTTTTTTGGATGGAAATTTTATACAATTTTTATACTTTATTAATAATTTCTTTTATATTATAATTTTTTTTAATCAAAGTAAAGGAAAATCAGGGAGGGAGAGCAACAATGGACTCTGTTACAGAAGCATTGGAAAAACTGGGTGAAATCGGTTTGTTTTACCTTGATTTTTCTGCTGTTGCCAATATCAGATCAGAAGAAACCCTGAATGAAATAAGGCAAATAGTACTAACATCAAATAGTAAACTGGTTGTGCAGAAGAATTTCTATGAGTATTACGGTATTGTGATAAAAACAACGCTGGATGAACAGCGGCGTATTGCTGTCATGGCATATACGCTACTAAATGATGTAAAGAAAAGGAACAATCTTCTTCTCATGTCCGAGGGTTTTTCATCAGAAGAACTTATATCCAAGTTGAGACGTAATGATAAAGTGTGTTTTATCTACTACAAGTACTCTGAGTGTGCTGAACTGGTTCGAAAATACAGCGACAGCTTTAATGCCAGCGGTATCGTTATAGATGAGAATGGAGATTACACTGTCTGTGGTAATTCAAGGGAGCTGATGGATATTACCAGGGCTGATATTGATCCCGCTTCTGCGGATGATGGCTTTTTAAGAGCCAATTTCAACGCAGATACTGGCAAGAAGGTCAAATTGCGCACCGGAGAAGAAATCAGTCTGGGCCGGATGCTGGGTAATGGTGGAGAAGGTAAGGTATATGCCTGCGATTATACGGTTGATGGTAATACCTATGTGGTAAAGATCTATCATGAGGGACAGCTTAATAAGCTCAGGTTAAAGAAGCTGGCCAAAATGGAAAACAGGCAGATCAGATACAACGGTCTTATCTGGCCTGAAAAGGAAGTTTTTTCACTGGAGGGACGGCCTGTGGGATATCTGATGAAGGAGGCGGAAGGAAAACCTCTTTCTACCATATTTGATAGTGATGAAAGCATCTGTGAGTACTTTCCCAATTGGACAAGAAAAGACCTGGTGAACCTTGCCATTGACATACTTGAGAAGATTCAGTACCTGCATCTCTTTGGCATTATCATAGGAGACCTGAGACTTAAGAATATTATTATCAGCAAGGATGGGGATATCAGTTTTGTGGATATGGACTCTGCACAGATCGACAATTTGCCATGTCCTACAGGCTTTGCTGATTTTACACCGCCGGAGCTCCAAAAGGTGGCTTTCAGAAAACTGCTCAGAACCTTTGAAAACGAGAGCTTTTCCTGTGCGATTCTTGTTTTTAAAATCCTGTTCTGTGGCCTTCATCCTTACGATCAGAGAAACGGAGCTGATTCCATTGAGGAAGAGATCTCTTCCAGAAGCTTTCCGTATCCCCAAGAGTACTATGGGGACTTTACAAGGATTCCCATGGGTTCTTATGCGGAGATGTGGAAACATACTCCTAAGCAGATACAGTACCTGTTTGATCAGTTCTTTAAAGAGGGCAATCGCTTTGAACTGCTGGAAATGATTCAGGCACTGAAGTCATATAGAAATTACATAGATGTAAGAGTTCGGGATTTTAAAGAGATCAACAGTTTGACCTATTGGGTTCCTGAAGAAGCATAAAAAAAGAGAGGTGGAAAGAATTATGAGTCAATACGAAGGAATAACAGCGGGCGATTTTTCCAAGTCAACCAGAAAGCGTTTGCCAATCTGTTTTTGCGTTGATACCAGTGGCTCTATGGAGGCACCAACCACCAACGGAAAGACAAGAATGGAAGAAGTAAATGAGGCTTTCTTCAGCTTCATCAATGCAATGAAGCAGAATGAGGACGTTGCTGCAAGTTCTGATATTGCAGTGGTTTCATTTGGCGGTGAAGCAAAGATCGAGACTAACTTCCAGCCCATCAAGAACTTTAGTATGAATGAGTTCTCTGCAGTGCACAGAGCATATACTCCGCTTGGAGAGTCAATCCAGGTTGCACTTAAGATGCTTGAAATACGTAAGGAGAAGTATAAGGAAAAAGGAATGAAATACTATCAGCCATGGCTGGTGGTTATTACCGATGGCGAGCCGGAAGGTGAGAATGCTGTTGAAAACATGGATATTGCTGTACAGCAGGCAACAGCACTTGAAAAAGAGAATAAACTGGTAGTCTTCAACGTAGGCATTGGAGATGATGTTAATATCGACGTATTAAAAAAGCTTTCAGTTAAGAGGGAAAAACCCATAACTGTAAAAGAAACTGATCTTGGCACACTGTTTGAATTCCTTGGGGCAAGTTCCCAGAGCGTTATCAATGATGAGTCAAGCACAGATGCTTTGTATAATAATTTACCATCAGCGGAAGATGTTCCTCAGGGAGCAGAGATTTCAATAGATGAATGGTGTATTTGATTGGGTGAATAATGAAAACTGTTCAGACTTATGTTCAGGGAACCAGACATGTTCGTCAGGGAAAGGTATGCCAGGATCGAACAGGGTTCCTGAATCAAAATAATGTTTACGCAATTGCACTGTCTGATGGCGCTGGAAATCCCAAATACACTTTTTCAGAGTATGGCGCTGAGGTGGTCGTAGATACCATTACACGTTTTTTTTGCAATAACTTTGACCATTTTTATGAGACTCAGGATGATAAGAAGCTAAGTGAAGTTCTGATAGCAGTTCTTTTAAAAGAGCTTGAGAAAAAAGCAGCTGAACTGAAGGCGGATTCAGTTGTCAGACTTTCTTCTACGATGCTGGCTGTCGCAGTAAAAGGGAAAAAGGTGATCATCTGTCATCTGGGAGACGGTGCAATCGGAGCAGTTACCGAAGAGGCAACTACAGTCATCTCTTCTCCGGAAAATGGAGAGTATGCAAATAGTACGTATTTTGTCACAGGTGTAAGGGCTGCGGAACATGTAAAGATCATCAAGAAGACCATTACTGATGAACTTGGCTTTTTCCTCATGAGTGATGGAACGGCAGATTACTGCTATGACGATGTCAAAAACGAATTCAGGGAAGGCGCCAGAAAAATGGCGCTAATTGCCTATGATGACAAAGCTGATGAGCTGCTTGCCAAAACTATAGCTGAGAAAATGATCGCAGATGATACCAATTCTGATGACTGTTCTTTTATCAGCCTTATGTTATCAGACCGCTACAGCTTTGAAGGAACTGCGCAAAGAAATGTGGATCCGGTAAGAAGAGACAAGACATCATCAACTTATGAAGGACCGGCAAAGAGTGAAATTCCTGTCCGTGAAAAGACTGCGCCGGAAGTTAACAGGACTGAGAATAAGCCTGCTGCCAAGAAGAATATGACAGGACTGGTGATAGCCTTGGCAGTATCGGTTGCGCTGGTGGTTGTGTTGGCGGCGATGCTGCTTAATCGAAAAACCGATGTGGAAGAGGCTGCGCAGGAACAAAGTAGTACTCCGGTTGTTGAAGAGGTCACACAGGAAGTGATCAATGAAGAGGAAGAAACGCAGGAACCTGAAGCTGTGACGGAAGAAGTACCAGTAGAAGTGCACGAAGTAACAGCGGAAGAAGTGAATGAAGAAACGGTGGAAGAATCGACGGAATCTGTTGCACCTGCCAAGAGGCTGATAAGAAAATTCAATACAAATCTGATCGATACGGATAAATGATTTTTGTTTTGTGAGGTGTTTTTATGAGTGAATTAATAGGTGGAATTTCATTAGATGAGATCAATGCTGCCAGCGATGATTTTTTGGATGATGAGGCGTCGGAAGTAAGTCAGGAACCTGTAGCTGTTAAAAAGACGGTTTCCTCTACTGCCATCGGAGGTATCGAGTTAGATGCCATCATGGCAGCTTCAGATTTTGACGATGACCTTGATGCTGTGGTAACTGCGCCGCAGCCTCAGAGCACAGTGGCAAAGGCGACAGTACAGCCGCAGGTAACTGAACAGCCTCAGACAGTTGTACAGCCACAGGTAGCAGTGCAGCCTCAGGCAGTTGTACAGCCACAGGTAGCAGTGCAGGCTCAGCCGGTTGTTCAGCCTCAGGTGACTGCACAGACCCAGACGGTAGTACCGCTGCAGTCGCAGACAGCTCAGCCGGGTCTTTCTGATGACACCAGGAAACATGAATTATCAATTGCCGATGACACCAGGGAAGAGAAGGCGAAAACGGATTCTTTCATTAAAAAGACATCGTTGGGTGCAGTTTTTGCAGAGGTGATAGAAAGAAAGAATGTCGGGCTTATCATGTGGTTAATACTGAATCTGCTACTAGGTGGAGGCCTGATAGTTGTAGTCTTTGCTCTGTACGGAATGCCTATCTTGGCTGCGATAGCGTTCGCGCTGTTCCTCTATTTGGTTAAACTGGCCAGTATGTACACAAAGAGCGGAGATAAGTCGATACGTAAATCCTTTGGACTTATCCCGTGGGCAGATGTCAAGCTTATAGAGCCTGATGCCGACTGGTATGGAATTCAGAGTGCTTTTAATGAGGTTTATGACAAGGCTCGTCAGAAAGCACCAAACATTGAAGATGTTGAGCTGTTTTTGTTTGACGATCCCAGTGTAAATGCCTTTGCTGTTGGAAAGAGAACTGTTGCTGTGACAAGAGGTATGCTGCAGATGCCTACTTCTCAGGTAAAAGCAGTACTTGGACATGAGTTTGGACATCTGGCTCACAGAGATACAGAGATCCTTCTTATTCCTCAGGCCGGCAACTTCCTTTTTACAGGGCTGGTTAAGTTTGTGTGCTTTATCTTCAAAATCTACGCTGTAATAATAGATTTCTTTAATATGATAATAAACGATGCTGATAAGACCACGGGACTTAATATTGTCAGAAAAATAGAGTGGTTCTTTACTGACAAGCTGCTGGGCTGGTGGATGTCTCTTGGAACACTGATCTGCACCAAGAACAACAAGGAAAACGAGTTTGCGGCAGACAGATTTTCATGTGACCTTGGCTATGGTGAGAAGCTTAAGGAGGCCTTCCTTACCATGGAAGATGGTTCGGAAATGCATGGTTATTTTGCAACTCTGATCTCGACTCATCCGGCAACACCTGAAAGGGTAATGGAAATAAACGAATACCTTATGGCACAGAACTGATAGATGGAGAATAAGCTATGTATCACTTAAATGCATTATTGCAGATAAATACAAAAGCTGATCTGATAAAGAGCAGAAATGAAATTCTGAATCTGGGTTTTCCTGCAGCAGAACATGCTGCAGATTCATTTACTGAATATCTTGATAATTATCTTGATAATTATGATATAGGTGAAGGCGGGAAGTATCTGAGCTTTGATTTTGTTGACGACCTGTCCATGGGAATAGATACATCAACATATTTTAACATCAGGATTGATGCAGACAGGGATAATACTGCGGACGCCGATAGATTTGTGCAGGCGCTTCTTTTTGAGCTGATCTCCAAAGAAAATTCTAATGTTCATTTAAGGCTTTGTGACCGCAAAAATGCCGGCTCAGGATATGGAAGAGTCCTTCAGGTTGTTCACAGTGATGCCAAGAAATACGGCGGTGGAATTTATTCAGATGATACTGCAATTGCTGCCGAGCTGAACGAAATAGTGAAGACTATAGAGGAAAGAATGGTTCTCATTGCCGGAAAGTATGAGAACGTATTCGAGTACAATAAAAATGAAAAGAACAAGCTGCCAATTGTTGTTCTTTGTATTTACTATCTTAATGGAGTTCCCAAAACAACCCTGGATAAGTTTTTGTATATCCAGAAAAATGCCGAGAAGGGCGGGATATGCATACTTAATATCTCAGACCTTGAGCAGGATTACATTGAGTGCACACAACAGATCCGCATAGAAGGCAATAATGCAGTATTTAAGATGCCGGAGGCTCCCATGTCAGTGGCTTTTGAGACGAAGAATGCAACTGACGAGGATATAGAGGGCTTCTGTGCAAAGAAGCTGGTAAGCTCTCTGGCTGAAGACTATTTTGATCTGGACAATGAGATAGAGACGCTACAGTCTGATAAATGTATTCATGTGCCATTTGCCGTGGATGAATTTGGAAACATCATTGAGTTTGAGGTGGGAGGTAAGGCTCCTGCGCATGCGCTTTTATCTGGTTCAACAGGTTCCGGTAAATCAGTGCTGTTACATACGATCATAGACTCTATCATTCTGCATTATCATCCCGATGACGTTGAGATATGGGCGGTGGATTATAAGGCAGTAGAATTTGCCTGCTATGTAAAGCGCAGGACACCCCATATATCAGTGATCGGTCAGGATAAGTCTGAGGACTTTTCCTTCAGTCTCCTTGAGCTTATCAATAAGGAGTATGAAAGAAGAAAGAAGCTGTTCCTTGATGCTAACGTCACTAAGCTTGAGGACTATCGCGCCAGGGGAAATCAGCTTTCAAGGATCCTGATTGTAATAGATGAGTTCCATAATCTTACTCAGGCTGTTCAGACCAATCAGCAGTATAAGACCATGCTGGAAAATCTTTTGTCAGAGATGCGTGCCATGGGTATGTCATTCCTGTTCAGCTCTCAGACGATCAGTAGTGGACTTCAGGGACTTACTGAAAAAGGTAAGAGACAGATCGGATGCAGGATCTGTATGAAACAGACTTCAATGGATGAGATCAGGGCTACACTTAATGAAGCCTACGCGGCATCAACATCTCTGAATGATATTCTCAGCTTCGGAACAGGTCAGGCGATTTACAAGAAGGAAGAGGAGAGCGGATACAGCTTTAATCAGGTCAGAGTTCTTTACATAAAAGATGATATGCGTGACAGGATAATGGATATTGCTGAGAGTAAGCTTCCCACAGATTACAAGAAGCGCAAGGAAGTCATCTGCAAGGACAGCAACAGGTACAGCATAACGGATAAACCGGATCACGCACTTAACAGATTTATAGCAGGAAAAGAGATGCCTGTTAATGAAGAAGGTATATTTATTTATCCGGCAGCGCCTACATCTTTGGAAGATGAGTTTGTAATGAAGCTGGATAAAGCACCATCCAATAATCTTCTTACTGTAATTGAAGACAATGAGCTAAGAGAGTCTGTACTCATTTACTCTATCATGAGTCTTCTGGCCGTACCGGATCAGAAAGTGAATGTCAGTCTTGTTGACGATTCACTTGCTTTTTCGAAGACTTTCAAAGCTAAGCTGGATAATCTTGAAGCTGACAACCTGAAAGTCTTTTATGGGGGAAAAGAGTCTTTTGACCATATATATTCCCTGGAAAAGCTTAAGCCTGTAAGAGGCGGCAATCAGATAGAAGTGTTCTATGGATTACATAAAACTTCTTCACTGATATACATGCTCAATAGTGAAAATGAAGATGCAGATGAGGCAGACACCACTGAAAAGACAGCTGAAGAGCCGTCAAAGACCCCGGGACTTCTTCCACAGCTAAACTTTGACGGAATGTCAGATGAAGAGAAAATGGCGTCCCTTATGAATCTTAAGTCAATGATTCTGGCCGGAAGACAGCAAAAGGAAGAAAAAGAAGAAAAGCCTGAACCGCCAAAGGAGAAGAAGCAGGAGGCAGTAAGGAAGGAGTATAAAGAGGACGAGATCAAAAAAATCCTTGAGAAACTCTGTGAATTCGGACCTGATTTCGGATATTTCAGTATTCTTGCATTTAATAATGCCAAGCAGTTCAAGCAGGTTGAGCCTAAATGGATAAGGTTCTTTGAACACAGACTGGGCGGAATGATGAGTGCTGATGATTCTTATTCAATTTTTACGACAGAGTATTTTGTCAACAAAGCGGATGAGCAGACACTTGTTTATTATTCAGGATCCTCTAAGAATGTGAAGACTATGAGGCCTTATCTGCTTGCAGAAGACGATTATTTTGAAGCATTCAGAAAGAGAGTGAAGGGAGAATAAAAATGGCAGAGATTAGCAGAAACCCATGGGTGATGAAGGATTATGCAAAGAAGATCGAGGGACATATAAACGAGATTGAAAGGGCTCTGATGGCAGAGAGGAAATTCCTTGGCGACGAAGTTATTGACCTGGATTCGAACTGCAAAAAGGCTGTAGAGAATTTCGATCAGGTAAGGCAAAAACTCCACAAACAGTTATGCGATTATCAGGTACTGGTAGATTCACTCAACAAAAATGCAGATGCACTTATCGATGTTTTCGAGAATAACCAGATTTGAGTTTTGACAGATAGACAGGAGGCTTTTTAGCATGGAAAAAATCAGAATGGACTTCAGCAAGGTTCAGGAATTGACCAATTCTATTACCAATTGTTCCAATACTCTGGCAGAGGAGAATGCTGCGCTGCAGAGTGCCTTTAAGGATCTGAACAAGGACTTTGATGATGCATATTATTATGAGTATGAGGCTAAGTTTGAAGAGGGCAACCGGGTGATAAAGGAAATGCAGGAGACTATCAATGATATCGTCATTGCAGTAATTACCTATGCCACTACTATGGAGTCATCGAAGTAAAAGACCTAATGAGACAGGAGGACTGTTATGGATCCTTTTAAAATGGTGGTCCCTTCAATACAGGTTTACCATGATCTGGCTGAAATGCTGAATAATAGCGTGATAGCTGCTAATGAACTCTGCGTGGGGCTTAAAAATGATATAGATGATATGTCGGCAGCAGTGGATTATTTTAAGACTGAGGTTGAAGTTTTTCTGCAGAAACTTAGTGCAGAGATTGCAAAGGCAGAAGCTGCTCTGGCAAAGAAACAGGAAGAAGCTAAGGCTGCTTTAGAGAAGGTTCAGAGCTGCGACGAGATATTGCAGCAATATAAGAAAACAAGTGATGTGATTGATGACGAAAAGGTGGGTGTTTCAGACGAGGTAAACGAGCTCTATGATAATACTCCCGAAGGAGAAAAGCCTGATGTTTCAGATCAGGTACAGCACGTTACAGAACTTGACAGACAGGGACTGCAGCTGTCAAGAGATGTTCTCAGAGTTCAGGAGAACAAGAAGCAGTATGAAGAAGCTTTGGCTGAAAAAGAAGCTGAGGTAACAGAAGCCCAGAATAAGTTAGATGCCCTGAGAAAAAAACTGCTATTAGTTAAGAGCAAGTATCAGTCACTTATGACTACTTATGAAAATATAGGCGCAGTTGCATATGATCAGGGGCTTACCGATATTTTTCATCCTGTAAATGAAGTATATAAGGATGCCACGGCTACTGTTTATAAGCTGCACAATGTTGCTGACAGATTAAATGAAGCAAAACGGACGTAATGAGGGCTGATTCATGAGAGATCTATATGAATATGCAACAAAACTGGGAGAGTACAAGGACTGGCTGCAGACAGATTTTAAGGTCGGATTTGAAGAGAAGCTGGGACTTTTACTGGATAAATACGCTGAAAGATTGAATAATCAGCAGTATCTGACCGATGGCGCAAAAGAAGAGATAAAAAAACTATATGAATCGATGGATGATATCAGAGACATAATGGAGGAGTAATCCTTTCAATCAGTTTTTATGGGATAAAAAAGATGGAATCTGCATATACTACTGAAGGCATTAATGCCATAAAGAGTGGAAAATTTGATCAGGCATTTACAAAACTTCACAAAGCTTTTTTTATAGATGGAGATGTCATGGCAGGGTGTTATCTGGCCATGATGTATTTTGATGTGAAGATTACCCCAAGAACGCCGGAAAGTCAGGCTAAGGCCATGATCATCTGGAATATGACCAAGGATAAGGTTATTTCATCCAGGCACAAGCTTGGAGTAAACCTCTATGGTTCTAAAAATCCCCAGACAAAGAATCTTGGATATCAGTATATTTCTGATGCGGCCAATGCGGGATATTCAGTTGCCCATTGTGTTCTCGGAATGCTGTATCATTCAGCGGGGCAATATGATAAGGCGGAGAAAGAACTCTTAAAATATGAAAATGTAAAAAATGATAAGAGGGCGTGTATTGCTCTGGCTGACTGCGTTATCAAGAATAATGAACTTACAGGGGAGAAAGCCCCTCTTGCAATACAGGTTCTGGACCTTGCCATAAACAAGTTTGGAGATACTTCAAAAAAAGACGCCTATGATAAGGCTGTTGAATCGAATGGCTCCAAGGCGCA
>JAEEGL017151475.1_pt1 | contig 10620 bp, 10 predicted proteins | sample 9134231 | NCBI WGS metagenome assembly JAEEGL01 (sample SAMN16246548, study PRJNA631951) | gut metagenome | biome: gut microbiome; feature: rumen; material: fiber-attached | host: Bos | place: Iran: Karaj | collected 2018-10 | reverse complement strand
CGTCTGCTGCGGCACGTCCAAAGCAAACAGCGCGATCGTGCACGCGGGATTCGACGCAAAAAACGGATCCTTGATGGCAAAGCTCAATGTGCGCGGTAGCGAGATGATGGAAGAGCTGTCCAGCGAGCTGGACTTTTCATACGACCGCTGCGGCAGCCTCGTGCTCTGCCTGTCGGAAGAGGATCTGCCGAAGCTGAAGGAACTGTACGAAAACGGCGTGCGGAATGGGGTCAGGGATCTGGAGATCATCGACAGAGAACGGCTCGTTGAAATGGAGCCGAACGTTTCGGACAATGCCGTGGCGGCGCTCTGGGCGCCGACCGGCGCGATCTGCTGTCCGTTTGAAATGACGCTTGCTTTTGCCGAGAACGCGGCAGTGAACGGAGTCGAATTCAAGTTTGATACGCAGGTACAGTCGGTCAGAAAGGATGGAGAATCGTGGATCGTCGCGACGGACAAAGGAGATCTGGCAGCGAAAGCGATCGTCAACGCTTCGGGCGTCTACGCGGATCTGTTCCACAATTCTGTCTGTGAGACACCGATCCATATCACGCCCCGGCGCGGGGATTATTATCTGCTGGACCATACGGCGGAAGGTTTTGTCCGGCATACGGTCTTCCAGCTTCCCGGCAAATTCGGGAAGGGCGTTCTGATCAGCCCGACGGTGCACGGGAATGTGATCGTCGGACCGACCGCGATCGACATCGAAGACCGTGAGGGAACAAATACTACTGCGGACGGATTAAGCGACGCCGCGAAAAAAGCCGCGCTTTCCGTAAAGAATCTGCCGCTCAGACAGGTCATCACTAGTTTTGCCGGACTTCGCGCACACGAGGACGGTCATGAATTCATCATCGGCGAGACTTCTCCGGACTTCTTTGACTGTGCGGGCATCGAGTCCCCGGGTCTTTCCAGCGCTCCCGCGATCGGAGAGATGACCGCAGCGCTGATTGCCGGAAAATACGGGTTTACCGAAAAAACGGATGTGATCCTAGAGCGGAAAGGCATACTGGATCCCAAAACACTCTCCAGGGAGGAATGGAATGAACTGATCCGTAAGGAACCGGCATACGGCCAGATCATCTGCCGTTGCGAAAGCGTTACGGAAGGAGAGATCCTCGACGCAATCCGCAGGCCGCTTGGCGCCAGAAGCCTTGACGGAGTGAAGCGCCGTACACGCGCCGGCATGGGGCGCTGCCAGGCCGGGTTCTGCTCTCCCCGCGTGATGGAGATCCTGTCGAGAGAACGGAACGTGCCGCTCAGCGAGATCACGAAAAACGGAAAAGGATCGGAACTGATTGTCGGAGTCACGAAGGACCGGTACGGGGAGGTGGCAAGATGACACACGATCTGATTATTTTAGGAGGCGGTCCCGCGGGACTTGCCGCCGCGATCGCAGCATATGACGCCGGACTCCGTGATATCCTGATCGTCGAGCGGGACAAGGAACTCGGAGGGATTCTGAATCAGTGCATCCACAACGGATTCGGGCTCCATACTTTCAAAGAGGAACTGACGGGACCTGAGTACGCCGCCAGGTTTATCGAAGGAGTCCTCGAGCGTAACATTCCTTACGTGCTGAATACGATGGCTCTGCATGTTTCTCCTGAAAAACAGGTGACGATCATGAACCGTACGGACGGCGTGCAGACCGTCGACGCAAAGGCGATCATTCTGACGATGGGCTGCAGGGAACGCGCGCGCGGAGCGCTCAACATTCCCGGATACCGGCCTGCGGGAATCTATTCCGCGGGGACGGCGCAGCGCCTTGTGAATATCGAGGGCTTTATGCCCGGCCGGGAAGTCGTGATCCTGGGCAGCGGAGACATCGGTCTGATCATGGCCAGGCGCCTCACTCTCGAGGGCGCGAAAGTCAAAGTCGTGGCAGAACTGATGCCGTACTCCGGCGGATTGAAACGGAACATCGTTCAGTGCCTGGACGATTACGGGATCCCGCTGAAACTGTCGCATACCGTTGTGGATATCCGCGGGCGCAAGCGTGTGGAAGGCGTGACGATCGCGGAGGTGGATGAGCATCTGAAACCGATCCCCGGAACGGAAGAGGATTATGACTGCGATACGCTCCTGCTCTCCTGCGGACTGATTCCGGAAAATGAGCTTTCGCGCGAGATGGGCGTTGTGATCAACCCCGTTACAAATGGGCCGTCTGTCAACGAATCACTGGAGACGTCGATCCCGGGCGTGTTTGCGGCAGGAAACGTTCTGCACGTGCATGATCTGGTCGATTTTGTATCCGAAGAAGCAGGCGCGGCGGGAAGAGCTGCGGCGGCCTATGTTCTTGGCGGCGGGACGGAGAAAGAACGGCATCCGATCCCGATCCGGTTTGAAGGCGGACCGAGATATACGGTTCCCGGCACGATCGATCCGGATTATATTGACGGGGAACTGACGGTACGTTACCGTGTCGGAAGCGTCATGAAGAACCGCGTCGTCAAGGTTCTTCTGGACGGCGATCAGGTCGCGAGAAAACGCCGTCAGATCATGGCGCCCGGAGAAATGGAAGAAGTGAAGCTGACAAAGGAAATATTTGACGCGCATCCCGGTTGCAGCGAAGTTTTGATCCGCGTTGAGGAGGTATAAGCATGGAGACGGTTGAACTGATCTGTATCGGCTGCCCGATGGGATGCCCCATGACTGTCACGATGGAAAACGGAGAGGTACTGAGTGTCAAGGGTAACACCTGCAAGCGCGGAGATATCTACGCGAGAAAGGAAGTTACCGCTCCGACCAGGATCGTTACTTCGACGGTACGTATCCGGGGAAGCAAAACAGGTGCCGTAACAGTACCCTGCAAGACGAAGCAGGATATTCCGAAGGGAAAGATCTTTGAGATCATGGAAGCGCTGGCAGCTGTTACTGCAGATGCGCCGGTCCGGATCGGAGACGTTCTTTTAAAGAATGTTGCGGGAACAGGAGCCGATGTGATCGCGACAAAAGATGTCGATTGATTCATTTTATCATTATTAAGAAATTAAAGGAGACCGGGGTATGGAAAAGAAGATCAAAAGGATTGGTGTTCTGACAAGCGGCGGCGACGCGCCTGGCATGAACGCAGCAGTCCGCGCAGTCGTCCGTGCATGTGATACGTTCGGAATCGAGTGCGTCGGAATCAGAAGGGGATATCAGGGACTGATCAATGCCGACTTTATCCGGCTGAGAGGTGTGGATGTCGGACATACACTCTCGAGAGGCGGCACGATCCTGTTCACAGCCCGCAGTGAAGAATTTCTGGGCGAAAAAGGCCGGCGCCGTGCGGTAGGAACCTGCAAGATGCTTGGACTGGACGGGATCATTACGATCGGCGGCGACGGCACTTTCAAAGGAGCTTTGGAACTGTCGCGGCTGGGAATTCCCGTAGTCGGTATTCCCGCGACGATCGACAACGATGTAGGGTGCTCGAATTACACGATCGGATTCGATACGGCATGCAACACGGCAATTGACTGTATCGATAAACTCAGGGACACGATGCAGTCGCATGAGCGCTGCTCTGTCGTTGAGGTCATGGGCAGAAACGCCGGTTTCCTGGCTCTGTATGTCGGTATCGCAGTCGGCGCGACCGCAGTCCTCGTTCCGGAAAAAGAACTGGATTTTCAGAAGGATGTCGTCGAGAGGATCCAGGAGTCCCGTCTTGCCGGCAATACGCATTTCATGATCGTTGTCGCGGAAGGCGTCGGCAGCGCGGTCGATATCGCGAAACGGATCAAGGAAGAGCTTGGAATGGATCCGCGGGTCACGGTACTCGGACATATCCAGCGCGGCGGCGCACCGAATGCCAGAGACCGTGAGACCGCAACGAGAATGGGCTATTTCGCGGTACGTGCTTTCGCGGAAGGCCGCGGGAACTGCATCATCGGAACAAAAGAGGGTGAAATCCAGGAGATTCCGATTGAAGAAGCGCTTGCAATGACAAAGCATCTGCAGATGATCCGTTACGAAGTAATGGAGGCTATGCAGATCCGGAGGTAAAAGCAAAGAACAGGCGCGCTGAAGCAGGCTTGAAATTGACTGATTATTGGGTGCTTTTCCGTCGAGGAAGAGCACTTCTTTCTTTCCGAAACAACTGGCAGGAAACCGTGAGAAAATGCGTTGACGAAACATCCGAAATAGGATAAGATAGCATCAGAATAGATCACAGGAGGACTATCATTATGACAAAGAAATGGGTCTGCATGGTTTGCGGTTATGTACATGAAGGTGCAACTCCGCCAGAAAGATGCCCCCAGTGCAAAGCGCCGGCTTCCAAGTTCCAGGAGCAGGCAGGGGAAATGACCTGGGCAGCTGAGCATGTTGTCGGCGTTGCGCAGGGCGTCCCCGAGGATATCATCGCAGATCTTCGCAGCAACTTCCAGGGAGAGTGCTCTGAAGTCGGAATGTATCTGGCCATGGCACGTGTCGCGTTCCGTGAAGGCTATCCCGAAATCGGTCTTTACTGGGAAAAGGCTGCTTATGAAGAAGCGGAGCACGCCGCGAAATTTGCGGAACTGCTCGGCGAAGTCGTAACGGACAGCACCAAGAAGAATCTTGAAATGCGTGTGGAAGCGGAGAACGGCGCAACTGCCGGAAAGACGGACCTTGCCAAGCGCGCAAAAGCTCTTAATCTTGACGCGATTCATGATACCGTCCATGAAATGGCCCGTGACGAGGCCAGACACGGCAAAGCGTTCGCAGGTCTGCTCAAGAGGTATTTCGGATGAGACTCTTCTCGAAAGAACCGCCGAAAGCCTGTCCCAAGTGCGGAGAAGCGGATGGCTGGCATCTGATGCCAATTGAAGCGCCTCAGGACTATGTGAACACGGCGTCTGCTGTAAATTCCTTTTCATCAGCGCCTATTCGCAATACATTTGGTCAGAATATGACTGGCACGATGGGGAAGAAGAGTAAGAAGCTTCGTTATCACTGCGACAGCTGCGGATACGAAAAGGAGTATTGAACCTAGTATTTAGGAGGATAAACTTTTAGAAGTTTGTCCTCTTTTTTTGTTGCTTCTCTTTGATCGAAGGTGTACAAAAAGTGTACATCAACCTCAAAACTATTCCATTTTCAATGTACGAAGTGTACAAACAAAAGTGTACATTTGCATTATACTTATGGAATGCTTGGAACGCAAGAAATAATACACATCATGCTAACAACATTTAAAGATAAAACTATAGAGAAAAGATGATCTTTGATTAACTTTGAATCAACTTAGATCATCTTTTTATCATCATGAAAATAAGTACAACATAATTAGTTTTTATTGATGAAAATTTTGCAATTGCGCTAGTAATGATTGATAATATATAATAAGGTTGTAAACAGATAATATATTATTACAGGAGAACATATGATGAAAAAACGTTTGATTATTGTCCTTGCAATAGTTTTAGTCTTTTCCTTTTTTTCTGCATGTAAAAAAACTGATTCGAATGATAGAATAAAGCAATTAGAAGAGCAGTTGAAAGAGCGCGATGAAAAAATAGTGGAACTGGAAAACCAAGTCAATGTTTTACTTGCCCTCTCAGAAAAGACAGCTAATGAAGAGAAACCAGATAGTGTTATAAAGGTGGAAACACTTATAAACTCTATCGGTGATATAAGCTTTACAAGTGGAGAGTCTATAACCAAAGCAGAACAAGAATATCGTTATTTACAGGAAAAAGAAAAATCTTTGGTAAGTAACTATGGCGATTTACAAAGAGCAAAAGATGAGTATTATGCTTTATTGAAGGATATTCTTATTGGCACTTGGAAGAGTGACAAATATAAGACTAATTCAGGCACTTACTGCGATGATACTTTTGTTTTTAACGAAGCAGGAGGTTTTTTTTCGGATTATAATTATACTAAAAAGCAAAAAACTAATAGCGGTAATATGACATGGACACTAAATGAGAAATATATTATGTGTGAATGTTCTACTGTTTTTTTTGGTGTAGTACCATTTACTTTTGAGATGCAAGAAATAAATGGAGCCTTCTGCTTGATACGCACAACCGTACAAGGAGAAATCATCAAATATTGGAAGCAATAGTCCAATACAGTTCTTTTGAGATTTCCTCTTATTTGCTCGAGAATAGAAAACGATAATTATGAATAGCAGGAAACCAACATTCCTGCTTTTTCTTTTGACTAATACTGTTGAATTATGAATTTCAAATAGTCCTTATACTTCTTCACTACATCCTTTGGAGATATAATCTTTACGCGCGTCCCAAATTGGCAGAGCCAAGAGAAGAAAGTATTGCTGACTTCCAAATCTACATCAACAGTAAAGTGAGAATTATCTGCTTTTGAATACCTAACACCTTTAATTCCAAAGCGGTCAATCATAGTATCTAATAAGCCAATTTCGCAGAGAAGAGTTACGTGCTTTTCGTCGCCGCCATACATATTGAATACGGAGGAAGTATATCGCTGCAGATCCTTTTTAGGCAACCATGCTAAATTATCCTCATTTGTAATGCGAATACTTTTCATTCTATCAATTCGATAAGTTCGCATTTCGTTTGAATCATCTTCTTCAGCAAGAAGATAATAGAAGCCATCATTAATCAATAAAGCCTGAGGGCTAACTTTATACAATTTTTACCTTGATGCTTTTCAACTTCTTTTGAAACATCATTAATATCATGCTGAAGATATTTGAAAGTAATCTTCTTGGGAGGATTTGATAAAATGCGCCCTCTGCGCTTTGGCAGAACAGAATTAAGGATTCCCACATTATTTAAGATATCCTTTTGTGTTGAACGAACACGCTCTGGATAATAAGTTTCGTTTTGAAGTTTATCACTTTGATATGTACTGCAGAAAAACCCTAGTTTTTCTACAAGTTCATTTGCTTTTGATTCTGAGATAAATCTGGTAGAGTAGATACATTGCGCGAGAATAAATAGATCCTCATAATCGAATTCACGAGAAAGAAGACGATAGCGCCCACCTTTTCCAGTATTATCTATACGCTATCAAGTTTATGGGCGTCAGATGGGATACATTCAAGACCTCTTCCCGAAGATTCCCGCTTGGATCCGAAGCGGAGCGATTGATCAATACAGCGGAGGCTTCTGCCTTTGCCCTGATTGCTTCTGAAAATGGAAAGGGCTGCCAGCAAGGAGCAGCCCCAATTATAAGATCTGAATAGAGTGTTCTTAGAACGAGAAGACGCTCTCATCAAGGCTTTCTTGATCTTCCCATTTGATTTCTTTCCCTTTTGAATATGCGCAGAACGGATATTGAGGATCACATTCAGCATCTTCCCACCATTTATCATCTGGATCGCTTAACACTTCAATATCAACATCAAACAATCCAGAAAGAAGATCAAGCTCATGATGAGAATACTTATAATCATAAACGCCTGAAAGAATATCCTCCATGGAAATATCAGATAGATCCATGATATTCCCATCAAAAGTTTCTTTTTCTGCACCGAACGAGTGCTGATTGGGAAGAGCGTCATGCTTTGTTTCCATCTCACAATGCATAATATATGCATCATCGGTTCCGCTTTCGTTTACTATTGCAGGAAGGTCATAACCCATCAGATTGCATCTGACCATATAAACTGCTTTCTTGTTGCCTCTCAGATGAATATAGAACATGATAAAATTCTCCTTTATTATTGTATGAATTCTTGTATATTTTCTTTTTTGTTTGAGGGTTTGTTTTTACTTGTGTTTTCTGCTGATCGCAGTATTCAAGATAGGTTTTAAAATCACCTATCATCCTACTAAATATGGTTTTATAAGTTGATATGCAACTTCTTCAGAAAGGGCTTCTCTCTTCACTTCGCGAGGCCAAGTTTGATATTCCTTGTTATTTTCAATATAATCAATTGAGAATAGCAGATCTGAAACCTCTTTTGTTTCATTGTTTATACATACATTTAGTGTGCAACCAACAAAATCACTTAGTATATACTCATCTTCATTATATCCACTATCCTTAAAGAATACTCCATCCTTCTCAGCGGATTCGCGGACAGATAGTCCTGTTAATTCAAGAAAAACCTTTGTTGCTGTCTCAATGGAATTTGCTTTAAAGCTATAGTATTGTAATCCATCGTAATTCAAAAAAGTTGTCTCATAGATAAATGATTCTTGTGCTTCTTTTAGGGTCATTTTTTAGCCTCCATTTTTCAGTGTCTGTTTCAGTTGAAAAAGATCTTGTTCAGTAAAGGAATAAGGATCGACATTACAAGCATGACATGCACTGATGAATTCATCGTTTCCAATGTTATCGCTGCCATACTCCGCCAAATAATTTGCCACTCTGTTGACAAGGGCTTCGTTTGTAGTTCCGTAGCCATTGTCTTCCATTGCAGCCAAATGCCATGGTTCAAATCTCATGTTATTGTGCAATAAGCCGGTATAACTACCAATACGTATTGTAACAGTGAATTTGGCGATGATGATACAGCCTTTGGATGCGCTCTTATTTTTCCAGCATGCTCAGCCCTTCTGCGACCTTGGAGCAGATGCCGGTGATCTGGCTGATGTATAAATGTACAGCAGATCTTTGTCTTCTTCTTTGGAGTTAATTATGGGTTGGCTTCTTTCCAGGCGTTGGTCAGTTCGCCTTTTTCAATCTTGGGCATCCAATCGGGCACATACCAGTATTCGCCTGCTTTCAGCAGTGTCGTTTTTGCATGCAGTATGCCGGCAGACATCTGATAGTTGAAATAATCTGTATTGTTGCGGTTTTGGATGGAACGTGTCCATTTGCGGGAAACCACCAGATCGGCCGAAATAATCGCTTTGTGCTCGTCGATGGTCTCAGTGCTGATATTCTGAATGGCTAGTGAATCGTCATCACCCTTAGCACCGAGGACCTGATCCTTATAGGCGTTGAAACAGTCCTGCGCGAGTTCACTGTTGCTGCTTGCGATCATATCACGCAGACCGCTAACCCAGGACTGCGTTTTTGCCGTATCTATGGTTTGCCGAACCGCACCAGGCAGGGAGCGGGTGATTTTGTCCACGGCAATCTCAACGTTTTCATATTTGCCCGAGAAGGTTTTGGTCTCAAAAACAGCGTTCCAGAACAGTTCGAAAGCTTTTTCCGGGGTCTTCGCGCGAGCTTTGGAAAAGGCATGCTTGAAGAACAGGAAGAAGCCCACGATCAGCATAACGGGAGAGGCGAACAAGAAGAGAAGCCCCATAAAGGACATTCTTCCTTTCACAGAGCCGCCGGCCATCCTTACACACAGCAGACCAAAAAGAGCCAGGGCTACAGCGATACCTATGCAGATGAACAGATCCCTCAGACCAGCTTTCAGCTCCGCAGCACCCACAGCAGAAGCCTTCACTTCCGTGTTGTCCATTTCATCCATTTTTTCGATGGTTTCCGGGTTCTCGATCAGGTCATAATCCTGATGAAACCAGGTATAGAGCGGAACCGTCACTCGTTCGGCTCCGCATGCAGCACATTTATGATCCTTAGTAGTTCCGGCAATATTTGCGCATTCCTTGCACGCACCGATATCATAATTCATATGAGCCCTCCTATAAATGTGTTTTTATACTATATTATATCATTATTCGGTAAAAATAACAGCCTTGAATAATCATTTCTCAATACAAACAGGTGTATACAGACTGGCGATATTCGGGCAGTCAGATGTGCAGCACGTGCAAACTGATCAATCGGAAGTGACAATAAGATTTAGACATAAAATGTCCGGTCTGCAAAACAATGCATGACCGGTACATCAATACTGAAAACATCAAAATAGGGGGATAGAAAGATCAGTTTCTGTCAATATGCGAAACACGTGACCAGGCGAGTCCGGGCACGTATGGCTGGAAACTGCGTAAGACTATTCCCGGAAAACAGGAATCTCCATCTTCTGTAAGCGACGGAGAGCGTCAGTTTTCAGGCTTCCAGATTCCGGCATAATACTCATCTCTCGCGCAGGAGCGAAGCAGCTTTACCCAGAACGCTTTGCCGAGATCGTTCGGGTGCCAGGAGTAGTCCTTTCCGCTGTATTCGTATTTCAAAAATCCTTCTTCATCACAGACAAGATCGGAAAGCTCGAGATAGGTATAGCCTTTTTCCTCGCAGAGAGTGCGAAGTTTCTCGTTTGCTGTTTTCCGGGTTTCATAGTCAAGATGGGCTTGCCTGCGTAGTCTTTGACGGTCGGCATGACGGAATGGACATAGACGCGGAGATCGGGATGGTCAGTTTTGATGATGGAAATGAGCTGATCATACACGCTAACCAGTTTTTCCACGGAATACCATTCGAGGTCTCTGAGACCGATCATGAGAAACAAACGCTTCGCCCGCGTGATTTCAACGACTTCGGATATCGTCATAAACCTTGAGCGGAACAACACCTGACCGGTCGTTTCCTTCTTTTCGGCAGCCAGGGCTTTTTTCAGCGTCATCCCGCTTGTGCCGATGACGCGAAGATTGCCAAGAAAGGGACGGTCATTTTGTCTCTCTTTTGTCACGTATCCGCCTAGACCGCCGGCGATGGAATCGCCGACTATCACGGAATCGTTGAACCAGGCATCCAGATACCCCTCGTCAAGCTGTTCATCGCAGACGGGCGGTATAGTCGGGAGCGGTTCAGCGGTCGGCTCTTCACTCGGGACGGCAGTCGGTTCTTCAGCCG
>JAEEGL017138731.1_pt1 | contig 10620 bp, 3 predicted proteins | sample 9134231 | NCBI WGS metagenome assembly JAEEGL01 (sample SAMN16246548, study PRJNA631951) | gut metagenome | biome: gut microbiome; feature: rumen; material: fiber-attached | host: Bos | place: Iran: Karaj | collected 2018-10 | reverse complement strand
TGCAGCAGATGACGGCGCCGGCGATGGAGACCGACGTGCCGATGTCGAAGTGCAGGTACTTGTTCACTATCTTGGCCAGGATGTCGAGGCCGCCCGTCGAGGCGTTGATGCTGAACATCAGGGCCTGTGCGGCGCTGAGCAACAGCACGAAGCAGCACAGGTCGAGCCACGGGTCGCCCATGATGGAGGCCGAGCCGGTGATGGGGTTGGGGTTGGCCAGGATATACTCGCCGGCGGCGTTCTTGGCATCCCATGGCAGAATCTTTGCCCAGAGGTCGGCCAACGGACCCAGGATGAGGGCCGTGTAGACCGTCTTGGCGCCGAATTCCTTGTTGATGAGCAGGAACGCCAGCACCAGCAGGATGATGTTGATGACCATAATCAAGGTACCTAGCGAGATATTGATGCCCATGCCCTCGAATATCTTGGTCAGAACGATGGACAGACCGCTGATGGTACCGATAATCAGTTTGCTCGGCACAAGGAAGTAGTAGACGGCGGCGGCGGTGACAGCCATGCCCAACGTCATGATGATGAGCTCTTTCCAAAACTTCCAAGTACCCATGTACTTGACAAAGTCGAGTAGTGTTTGTTTGATGTTGATAGCCATGATGTGTATTGTTTGTTTGCTTGTTTGTTTGAGTGTATTATATTTCCGAATGGTTCTCCCTGCCTTCGACGTAGATGGCCGTCACGGGGCGTGCGGGGCAGTAGTACTCGCAGGCGCCGCAGCCCAGGCAACGAGTCTCGTTGACCGAGGGCACCCCGTCGACCATGCTGATGGCCGCCGCGGGGCAGTGGCGTGCGCAGGTGCCGCAGGCGATGCAGTTCTCTTTCAACACCACGGCCACACCTACCGACACGGCCGTCTTCTCCTCCTTGCTGACGGGTAGTATGGCGCCCGTGGGGCATACCTCGCCGCAGCGCGTGCAGGCCGTGCGGCAGTATCCGTCGGCAAAGTTCATCTCGGGCTGCATCAGACGCTCCAACTTGGTCGAGGGGCGCAGCACCTTCTCGGGGCACTGGCTCACGCACAGCTGGCAGGCCGTGCAGTGCGAGGTGAAGCGCTTCAGACCATGGGCACCGGCGGGTTTGAGGGGGGTCTTGCGCTCGGGCACCTGCTTGCCGGTGATGGCCGCCAGGCCGCCGTCCATCTTCTGCTCCTGGGCCTGCGCCGCCATGGCGGCACCCACCATGACCGTGGTGGCCAGGAACTTGCGACGGCTGCTGTCGACGTTTGACTCACTAGGCTCCCTAGGGGTCCTAGGCTTCCTAGGAAGCTTAGAGAACTCTATGGCTCCCACCTTGCACTCGCCCAGGCAGTTGAAGCAGTTTACGCAGCGCGAGTGGTCGACGCGCTTGTTGTCGACATCGATGCACATGGCCTTGCAGCCCTTCTCGCACTTGCGGCAGCCGCCGCACTTGCTCTCGTCGATGTGGATGCCGAACAGACGGTAGCGGCTCACGAGGCTCAGCGCCGCACCCACGGGGCACAATGTGTTGCACCACAAGCGGCCCCAGCCGAAGCTCATCACCCCGATGACCACCAGTGTGATGAGGGCCACCCAGTGCACCAGGCCCGTGCCGTGGATGTTCGTCACCATGCGGGCATAGGCGCTGTAGGGCGCTATGAGCGCTGCCACGCTGCCCAGTCCCAGCACCATCAGCAGCACGAAGAGCGCCAGCACCGTGTAGCGCAGCCAGTTCTGCGGCTTGCGGTAGCGGTAGGGGCGCTTCTTGCCGAAGAGGAGTTTGTGGGCCCAGACGAAGAGGTCTTGGAAGATGCCCATGGGGCACACCACGGCGCAGTAGAAGCGCCCTATCTGCAACGTCACCACCAGCACGGCGCTCACCAGTAAGAAACCACCCGCCAGCAAAGCGGGCAGCAACTGCACCTTGGGCATCCAGCCCAGGTAGTGACGCAGCACCCCCGTGGCGTCGAGCAACAGCGCCGTCATGCCCAGCAGCATCAGCGCCGCCAGAATAATTCGTATTACTTTCAGTGCCTTCATAAATATCTTAATTCTAGATTGTTAATTCTTGATTTTTAATTAATTCTTTTTCAGCATCACATACACCGCCAGGCCGGCCACGCTCTTGATGCCCGTCTTGCGGGTGATGCTCTTGCGGTGCGTGTTCACGGTGTTGACGGTGATGTTGAGGCGAGAGGCAATCTCCTTGCTCGAGAGGCCCTGGGCCACAAGTTCGAGCACCTCCTGCTCGCGGTCGCTCAGCTGGCAATCTTCGGGCGGCAGCAGCAGCAGCTCCTCGATAGAGGCGTGCTTCTCCAGGTCGCGGCTCAGCTGCATGATGTCGAACACCAGCTCCATCATCTCCTCGTTCAGCCGTTCGCCGGGGATGTACTTGAGGATAATCTGCGTCAGGTCGCCCAGTTTGTCCTTGATGTTGTCGTGGCTGTGTTTGAAGTGGTCGTTCTCCAAGGGAAGCTCGTCCAGGTTCTTCTCCTCGTGGCGCACGTGGTTGCGCACCTCGCGGCAGTAGTCGGCAAAGTATTTTTTCAGCACAGTGGCCGACTGTTCGCCGACCTGCTGGGTGATGTGTTCCAGGTGGTGCTGCAGGTGCGGCAGGCGCTCCTCGATATAGTAGCGGTGGCTTGCGCGCAGGTGCTCCGCCACCAGGCGGCGGTCAATGGCGGCCACCTCCTCGTCGTCAGGCAGGTAGTCGTCGAAGGTATAGATGTTGCACACCGTCAGGAAGAAATTCAGGTCCACATTGCAGTCGCGGCACACCTCCTTGACCGTCTTGTCGCCAAAACCCAGAGGTATCCCGAACCGGGGCAGCATAAGGATCAGGTCGTAGTTGGTGGCTATCATGTCGGCCATCTTCAGTCGGCCGGTGAATAGAGTTCTTTTGCTCACTGTATTAAGTAATTATAAGGTGCGCACAATCTTCATTTCCTGCGGCAAAAATACGAAAAAAAAATGATATGGAATTATTTATATATCTTGTATGCAAATATTATTGTTTTGCAGTTGCTTGTCCGCTGTTCTTCTGCTGTTTTACTGGAAAAAGCAGAAGAACAGCAGTAGAACAGCGGTTGTTCTGCCGCACCTGCAAGGTGGTGGATTTGAGTCGTCCGTGGTCGTCGGGAGCGTGGTCGGCCAGCATGTGGTCCGTAAGGGGGAGGGGAGGAGGTGGTCGGCAGCGAATGGAGGGGGAAAGTGCAAATGTTGTGAACAAAAGTTAAATATTGCATATCCTGTACTTGGAAATCAACAAATTGACAGCGCAGTTGAAAAAAATGTTTGCGACTGTCAGGGAAGTTTTCTAACTTTGCGTCTATCTGTTGAAAAGGCCAGAATTGTGAAAACTGCTGACATACAACCGATAAGCCTAATTATATCATTGCCGTGCAGTGGTAAAAAACCGATATTTCCACCCATGGTGGGAATTATTTATAAACAAGCAAATGTTAACTCACTTAATTATTAATTAATTTTTTTCATTATGAAAAAGCTACTACATTTGTTGATGCCTCTGGTCGCGATAGTGGCCATGGCATTGCCGTGGAATGTAGCGGCCCAAAGTACCTGCGCCAATGGAGAGATTACGGTGTCCAACGCAGATGCTTCGACTGCTACAACATCTTATTTCCCGGGCTATTGTTTGTACAACTATAGCGCGACGGAAGAGCTTATTCTGGCGGCAGACTTGGAAGGTCTCGGCGAGATTCACTCCATGCAGTTCAAGCCACAGAACACCACAAGTAGTGATCACTACAACAACTGCCAAATCTATCTGGGCAACTCCACGTTGGAAGACCTCAGTGCCGGATGGGTGCAGGACGCTTCGATGCATTTGGTGTTTACAGGCAGCCTGAATTTCACGACCACCGACTGGCAGACTGTCAACTTCGACTCTGTCTTCAACTACACTGGCGGCAACCTCATCGTGCTTGTGATCCGTAATCACGGCAGCTGGGCTAGCAGCACTACTTTTGCAGGCGTCAACGCCGGCTCCAATATGGGCCGCTATGCTTACACAGATAATAGCCCCTACACATTCGGCTCTATCTCCTCTACTTACACAGCCTCCACTGTGGGTTGGTACAAGTTCACGGGCTGCTATGAGCCTATTGCCTGTGCCAAAATCGGCGATTTGGAGGCTTCCAACATCGGTCCTTGGGGTTGCACGCTCACATGGTCCGACTCTCTGAACAGCAGTGCCACCTACACTGTCGTCAACATTGCTGACAGCACTGAACTGGCCACCGGTGTGACCGGTACCACTGTCGACATCACCGGTTTGACTCCCAACAGCAACTACACCCTCGGTGTCTATGCCGACTGCGGTGGCGGCGACGTGTCGAGAATGTCTTTCGTCTCCCTCCACACCCTTGTCAGCTGCCCGCATCCCACGGCTCTGACATTCGACACTGCCACCTCGACGGAAATTACCTTCCACTGGACTCCCGGCTATCAGGAGACCGAGTGGGTTGTCACCATCGGCGACAGCGTCTATATTGACGGTATCACCGACACCAACTACACCCTTACCAACTTGAGTGCCAATACTGCCTACAACATCGTCGTGCGCGCTGTGTGCGGCGCAGGTGACACCAGTATCGCGTCTACTCTCGCTGCCCGTACCGATTGTGAAGGCGGCTCGTGCAACATTATCGTTATGGCGGAAGACAGCTATGGCGACGGCTGGAACGGCAACGCCATCAATGTGATGCAAGGCGGCGACCTGATGGGCTCCGCCACCATCGCTTCTGGCTCCAGCGCCATAGTGCCGATACAGGTGTGCTCGGGCGATCCCGTCACCATTACCTACACTTCCGGCAGCTATCCTGGTGAGATGGGCGGCACCGTCCTCGACGGCGGTGGCAATATCGTCTTCACCATCAGCAATATGGGCAACTACAGCAACGGTGCCACGCTGGCCACCGTGGCCAACCCCTGCCCCGAGTGCATCGCTCCGGCCGGCTTGGCCGTCGACACCATTATGCCCACCCAAATAGGTGTGCATTGGGATGCCGGCACCGCTACCGGCTGGCTCCTCGGCTATGGCGACACCATCATTGAGGACATCTCCACCAACAGCTATGTCATCACCGATTTGGAGCAGTACACGGAGTACACCATTCGCGTGTATGCCATTTGCGACAACGGTGACACCAGCGCAGCCTCGCTGCCCATCACTGCCCGCACCACCGTCTCCTGCCCCTGGCCCACAGGCCTGACGGCCACCTACCTCGGCCAAGACACCATCATCGTCAGCTGGACCCGCGGCGGCGAGGAGAATACTTGGGAAGCTGTGATCGGCACCGAAGCTCCTGTGACGGTCTACGACACCTTCTGCATTTTCGACAACCTTAACGCCAACACCCTCTACACCATCAAGGTGAGAGCGCTCTGCGGCGCCGATGATATCAGTGCCTGGACTACCGGCACCTTCCGCACCGCCTGCGGTGACATCACCTCGCTGCCTTTCAGCGAAAACTTCGACAGCTATGCTTCGAACAGCTATCCTTCCTGCTGGACCCGTGTGATGAGCGGAAGCTATCCTTATGTCACCTCCAACTATGGCAACAGTGTGATGTTTGCCGGCACCGCCGGTGTTATCGCCCCGATGATTCAGGTGCTCCCCAGCCAGATGCTCGTCAGCTTTGACCTGCGCAAGGAAGGCGCTTCGTCGGGCAGCATCAACTTTGGCTACACCACCGACCCCAACTCGCTCGACAGCATGGTGGTTATCCAGAACATCAATCCCTCGACCACTGCTACCTATTTCCACTATGAAATCGACCTCTCGCTCGACAGCAACGTGGCCGCTCTCACCGAGCCGGTTTATCTGTGCTGGCGCCAGAGCAGTACTGCCACCAACTGGTACTATTGGCTCGACAATGTGCTTATCGAGATGGTGAACTCCTGCGCCAAACCCGACAACTTCGTTGCCAACGGCACGGTGGTCGACAGCGTGGCAGTACAGTGGACCGAGATGGGCACTGCCACGGCCTGGGAACTCTTTGTTGGCCCTGCCGGCGCTACCCCCAATGAGGACAGCGTCATTTACTGCACGACTCCCAATTATGTCTTCACCAACCTGCTTGGCGGCGTTGCCTACGACATGTATGTCCGCTCCGACTGCGGTTCCGGCCAGAGCAACTGGCGCGGCCCGTTGACCGTCACGCCTGGTTCCTTCAATATTGGCACCTCGGGTGCTGCCACGATCAGCATGTGCGGCGGCGTCGTCTATGACGATGGCGGCCCCAATGGCCAGTATAGCAACAGCGTTGACTATATGCTCACCATTTATCCCGCTTCGGCCGACTCGATGCTGACCTTCCATGGCTCGGCCTATACCGAGGGCTCCGTCGACTATTTGAGGATATACGAGGGCGTGGGCGACGCTGGTACCATTCTCTGGCAGACCAGCACCAGCTCGGTGCTGGATAACATCCCGCTCGACACTTGTACCTCCGGCCCCATCACCCTTAAGTTCCACACCGACGGTTCTGTTGTTTACAACGGTTTCGAAGTGTTCATCAACTGCGTGGCTGCTCCCGAATGCTCGCCTGTTGAGAATGTCGCAGTTTACCCGACGCCCGCTTCGGCCCTCGTCACTTGGCAGCCTGGCTTCTATGGTGTCTATAGCGGCGCCACGGTCGAGTACAAGGCCGACAGCGCCGACACCTGGAACTCTCTGTCCTTGACCACCGGCACCTATGCAGTCATCTCCGGCCTCGAGCCCGGTACCGACTACAACGTGCGCCTGACCACCGACTGCGATGGCTATCAGGGCGGCGTGGTTACGGCCAACTTCACCACCGGCAATTTTGGTTGTGTTGAAAGTGATTCGACCTCCTCGCACAACGACACTGTGACCGGTACTGCAAGCAGCAATTACACGGTTCCCGTCAACAACTACTATAACAATAGCTTCACCGAGCAGCTGTATACTTCGGACGAACTGGGCGGTGCCGGTCCCCTGGTGTCCTTCAGTCTCCACTACAACTACAGCTCACCGATGACTGCCAAGTCCAACTGTATGGTTTATATGGCCAACACTACGTTGACTTCGATTAACTACACCAATTACGTTGATCCGTCGACAATGACGTTGGTATATACTGGTTCGCTCAACTGCACCAATGGTTGGAATGAATTCATGCTTGACGCGCCGTTTGCCTACAATGGCACCAACCTGGTGGTGGCTGTCATCGACAATTCGGGTGATTATGACGGCTCGTCATACAAGTGGAGTACCCACGCTGCTACCGACAAAGCCTTTGGTTGGTACAGCGACAGCTACACCTACCCCAACAGTAGTATGAGCAAAGCCAACTATAGCTATCGTCCCGATATGGCCTTCAGCGCCCTTTCCTGCCTGCAGTACGGTACTTGTGCCGCTCCTGCTGTCGCAGCAATCGACGTGACCACCACTACAGCCACTTTGGCTTGGGCTCCCGGCAACGGCGAGACTTCGTGGAACCTCTACTACCGTCTGGCTGGCTCCAGCGCCTGGAGCGCTCCTGTGGCCGTCACCGGCAGCAACTATACCGTCACCGGTCTTACCCCCGGTATGCCTTATGAGTTCAAGCTGGAGAACGCCTGCAGCGAGGGCAACTTTGCCAGCACTACCACGGCTACCACTCTCTGCGCCACCATCACCCTGCCCTTCACCGAGAACTTCAACGGCTGGGGCGTAGGTCACCTGCCCAACTGCTGGTACAATACCGGTGCCTACTCCACTAACAACTACTCCATCATCACCGGTAGCCAGAATATGACCGGTGCCACCGGCGGTTCGGTGTATATGTACAGCAGCGACGGTGCTTCCTATATCAGCCGCATCATCCTGCCTGAACTCGACAGCACCTATCAGATGAACCAGACCCAGTTGGTCTTCAATGTGAAGTACACCTCGACCAGCTATGGCACTCCCACCTTCGTCGTCGGTGTGATGGATAACCCGACCGACCTCTCGACCTTCGTCCCCGTTGACACTGTGGCTGCGCAAAACAGCTATAACCAGTGGGAGCTTAAGGAAGTCTCTCTGGCCAACTACACCGGCACCGGTGCCTATGCAGTCATCCAGACCCTCTATCCGGGTACTTACTTCTCCTGCTACCTCGACGATGTGACCTTGGAGCAGATACCCACTTGCCCGCGTCCCGACAGCCTGACTGCCAGCAACGCCACCACTACCACGGTTGACCTTGCATGGCATGAACGCGGCAGCGCCACCAGCTGGATTATTGAGTACGGTCCTCGCGGATTCCAGCTCGGCACCGGCACCATCGTGGCAGCCGCCAGCAATCCCTTCACCCTCACCGGCCTGCCTTCGAGCTTCCAGGGTGAGTACTATGTGAAGTCGGTTTGCGGCGCCGGCGACACCGGCAACTACAGCTATACCGGCTGCGCCTTCGGTACCACGCAGGTTCCTGCCACGCTGCCTTACAACTACGACTTTGAGAACGTTGCTGAATGGAACAACTGGCAGACCAGCACCAACCACACCACCAACAACTGGTACCGTGGCACTTCGGTGGCCGACAGCGGCAGCTATGCCATGTACATCGCCACTGGCGACACCGCTTCCTACTTTGGCTATGACTTCAACGCTGTGGTGAACGCCGCCGCCTACCGCGACATTGACTTCGGTGCTGTCGACAGCAGCTACACCCTCAGTTTCCGTGCCCGTGCGGGTGGTTCCACCACCGCCGCCTACGACGGACTGATGGTGTTCCTCGTCGATCCCAGCATCGCCACTGTGCCCTCCAATAACAATATCACCAGTCCGTGGGGCAATGTGAACGACCTCTATCGTATCGCCACCGTGCGTCTCGACACCACATGGCAGACCTACGAGGCCTCGTTCGACACCATCCACGGCATACAGCGTGTGGCCTTCTTCTGGTTCAACCAGAACACCAGTGCCAGCTATACCAACATCCCGCAGCCCGCTGCTGTGGACAACATCCACATCAAGTACGCCAGCTGCCCGCGCCCGGTAGCTCTCGAAGCAGTTGCTACCCCCAGCAGTGCCATGCTCAGCTGGGTTGGAGAATCCAGTGCCAACTATGAAATCACCTACCGTATGGTGGGCGACACTAGCAACAGCATTGTATACAGCACCACCAACAGCTTCAACCTCACCGGCCTCACCTCGCCTGCCCAGTATGTGTTCTGGGTGCGCAGACTCTGCGGCGCTGGCGACACCAGCCTCTATAGCGACAGCAAGACGTTCTACACTCCGTGTGTCTCTATCACCGACTTCCCGTGGGTTGAGGACTTCGAGAACGCTGCCACGTTCGACTGCTGGGCCCAGGAAGGCGACAACGAATGGGAATACGGCACTGGCGACTACAGCACCTCCACCGGTGCACACAGTGGTTCGCACAATGCGCTGATTAAATCGAGTTCGAATTCCGACGAAACTACCAAGCTTATCTCGCCGCTTCTTGTCCTTGATCCCGCTTCGCCTGCCCAACTCTCGTTCTGGTACGTCATGCGTACTTGGGTGAGCGACCTGGACGAGCTGCGCGTCTACTACCGTACCTCGCAGACCGATTCCTGGCACCTGTTGAAGGAGATTACCACGGCAGCCGGCGTTTGGACCAAAGACTCGATTGACCTGCCCAACCTTACTTCGACCTACCAGATTGCCTTTGAGCATACCGAACTGTACGGTTATGGTATCGGTCTTGACGATGTCTCTGTCAGCGGTGCCGCCGGTGCTGCCTGCACCGACCCGGTTATCGTGAACAACAGCGTGACCGAGACCCAGGTGACCATCAACTTCATTGGCGATGCCAGCGCTTACGAAGTGGCCTACGTGGAAGGCAGCAACTGGACTATGCCCACCACCGTGTTCACCACTGCCGACACCTTCTACACCTTCACCGGTCTGACGGCTGCCACGCAGTACACCTTCGGTGTGCGCTCGGTGTGCTCCGCCACTGACTTCAGCGAGTGGACCCTCGTCACCCAGACCACCGCCGCTCATCCTTGCTACGTGCCCACCAACCTGCATGTTGTCAGCACCACCATCGATGGTGGCAGCATCGCTTGGGAAGCCGGCGAGAACGAGACCACCTGGGAGGTCAATGTGACCAGCAACACCGTCCTGCTCGACAGCACCATCACGGTGAACACTCCCGCTCTGACCCTCACCGGTCTTGAGGCAGGTACCGCCTACAACGTCAAGGTGCGCTCGGTCTGTGGCCCCAACAACTACAGCGAGTGGACCGACGAGGTGCCCCTGAACACCTCCGAGTGCGACCAGGTGACTGGTGTGGCCACCAGCGAGGTGACTGCCACCAGCGTCAAGGTGAGCTGGACTGCCACCGGTGCGACGAAGTATGTCGTCGAGTACGGCGGTGCCAACTACAGCGCCGGTGCCGGTATCCAGATTGTGGTTGAAAACTCCAACAATGTGACAATCAACGGCCTTGAGGCCGACAGCTACTACGATGTCTATGTCAGCCAGTACTGCACTGCAAGCGTGACTTCGCCTTGGAGCACCAAGGTGAGCTTCCACACCGCCCAGGCTACGGCAGGCATCGACGGTGTCGAAGGCAGCCAGGTGCGCCTCTACCCGAACCCCGCCAGCACGACGGTCTCCGTCAGCGGCATCGAGGGTGAGGCCATG
>JAEEGL017017660.1_pt1 | contig 10620 bp, 9 predicted proteins | sample 9134231 | NCBI WGS metagenome assembly JAEEGL01 (sample SAMN16246548, study PRJNA631951) | gut metagenome | biome: gut microbiome; feature: rumen; material: fiber-attached | host: Bos | place: Iran: Karaj | collected 2018-10 | reverse complement strand
GCAACACCGAGTCTGCTGGTAAGATACGGATCCTCTCCGAGTGTCTCATGACCTCTTCCCCATCTGGGATCACGGAAAATGTTAACGTTGGGAGTCCAGAAGGTAAGTCCCTTGTATATGTCTCTGTCTCCTCTTTTGCTTGATTCGTTGTACTTTGCTCTTCCCTCTGTAGCAACGATCTCACCGATTTCCTTCATAAGGTCCTCGTCAAAAGCTGCCGCAATACCGATTGCCTGAGGGAACATTGTAGCGGTGCCTGCTCTTGCAACGCCGTGAAGCGCCTCGTTCCACCAGTTGTATGCAGGAATTCCAAGTCTGTCTATTGCCTCAGCATCAAACTTAAGCTGTGATGCCTTCTCCTCTACTGTCATCTTGCTGACTAATTCTTTTGCTCTTTTTCTGGCTTCTTCTCTATTCATATATCTTTCTTCCTTTCTCGTCTGCTATTCCGCTCTTTCTGTAAAAATATGTGTTTACCTGATCTCTCCACTCTTTTGCGTTGTAAATCTGTCTTTCAAATCTGTTCTTTACTCTGTTAAAAGAGTCATCAGGAATCTTTCCCTTTAGCTTTTCCCAGTCTCCGGCAATCTCCTCTGCACGGCTCTCGCCTTCGAAGTGACTGTCGTAAATGTACTGGATAAGAGTTCTTCCATCCTTCAGCCTATAGCTGTAAGGCACATGATGGAAAAACAAAAGCAGTTCTTCGGGGCATTTATCCATTTCGTTGTACTTCGAAGCATTCTCGGGATAATACTGCATTGCATAGCCTGTGCCCTTATCGCTTCTGTCTACGCCAAGTCCCAGGTGGTCTGCTCTGTGGTAGGTTCCCCATCTTGAATACTCATAACCGTCAACGCTTGGTCCGTAGTGGGTGTTGGGCGTTACCATCCAGCCAATTCCAAGAGGGCATGTGTATTTCTCATATATCTCTCTGGAATTTAAAAGCATGTTTACAATGATATCTTCATCTTCTTTTTCCAGAGTATAGGTCTGTTTAACCCACTCTCTTGCTATCTCCTCTGCTGAAAGACTCATGTCAAAGGCAAGTCTTCCAAATCCGTAGAGGTTAGCTGCTGCCAGGTCATTGCCTGTCCAGTTTAAGTCGTTACCTGTGTTGATAACTGCTGCAATTCCGCAGTTCTTATTACCAAAGGCTCTTCCGCTTATGATATCTGCAACAGTATCCTTTTCCTTCTGGCAGTAGGTCTTAAAATCTATTACTTCCTTGAAAAGTGGAATGAGGTAGCAAAGGTCAATCTGCTGTCCTGTATATTCCTGAGCGATCTGCACCTCAAGCATCTGGTTGGTCTTGGTAAGTCCTCCAAGAAGCGGTGAAACAGGCTCTCTTATCTGGAAGTCCATGGGACCGTTCTTTATCTGAAGGATTACATTTTCATGATATTTTCCATCAAGATCCTTGAAGTAATCGTAGCCTGCCCTTGCTCTGTCAGTCTTTGTATCTCTCCAGTCCTGCGTGCAGTTGTAAACAAAACATCTCCAAATGATCAGCTTGTCATAGGGCTTAACCACATCAGCCAGCATGTTTGCACCGTCTGCCTGAGTTCTTCCATAGGTAAAAGGTCCGGGTCTTCCTTCTGAATCAGCTTTTACAAGGAATCCTCCAAGATCTGGAAGTGCTGTAAATACTTCTTTGCACTTATCCTCCCACCACTTGATTACGTCGGGATCCAATGGATCGCAGACCTCCATGCCGCCAAGCTCTATAGGTGATGCGAAGTTAAGTGACAGGTACATCTTTATGCCATAATCTGCAAACACGTCAGACATTTCCTTAAGCTTGTCAAAATATCTATCAGTGATGAGGTAGCTTGCTGCATCCTTAACATTTACGTTGTTTATTACAACGCCGTTAATTCCGATGCTCGCCATAAATCTGGCGTAGTCTCTCGTTCTCTCATCAACTGTGATCTCATTGTTTTTATAGAAAAATGATCTTCCGGAATATCCTCTCTCGATGGAACCATCCATGTTGTCCCAGTGGTTCATCATTCGAAGCGGATTGTCAGGCTCGCATTTTTTCTCGTAGTCATCTGAGAGTTCTCCGGAATTAACCATTCGCAATAAGTGATAAGTTCCGTATAATGCACCTCTTTCATCAGATGCTTCCACCAAAACATCGCTTCCTTTGCGAGAAACTCTGTATCCTTCAGCCAAAATCGAAGTCTCTTTTTTGATGGCCACATTTAAGCCATCTGCTTTTCCTGATCCTCCCTCAGCAAGGATATTTACATCCGCATCTAAAAGTCCCTTAAAACCTCTCTCGAGCTCTGAAATAAGACTTTTTATTATCCGGTTATCACATGAAAAGCCTTCAATGCTGACATTTACACTGTTTATGTCGCATGACACTTTCCTGTAATTCAGCCACAGCTGTGTCCAATCACTCATTTCTTTTTCCTCTTAGTCTTTAAAAACATGCTTTTTTCAAGCTATTTCGTCAAATATTTCCACGCAAATAAAAAAAGCATTACACCACAATCATTCTACGAAATCCTGTAGTGTAACGCTTTTCAAAATTTGCGATTTGCTCCTTATTTGTTGCTTGTTATAACGATTTGTAAAACTATAGAAGAATCCTTGATCATCACTCGGTTATGGCTTTGTTCTTCCATCTTCCTACTTTATACATAACAAATGTGATAAATGAACCAATTGTCCAGGTTATGAGCATTGAAATCTGCATCATGTAGCAGTTTCCCTTAGGAAGCTCAGGTGTCTTTGTAAAACCAACAAGGATGTATGCCATGGGTATTCTGAGTGCAATTGATGTGACCATGGAAATCCACATAGGTGTAAGAGTATCTCCCGCACCTCTCATGATGCCTGAAAGGCACTGTGTTACTTCCATCACTATATATCCGATAATCAGGATGCACATCATATTGTAGCTTAAGGTGATAAGCTCCTCTGTGGATGTAAAGATTCCCATAATAAATCGTCCAAACAGGATGATCAAAACTGAAAGTATAGCAGAGATTCCCATTGCAACAAGGGTCCCGTTCTTTGCTCCCTTTTCAACTCTGTCCATTCTGCCTGCACCGATATTCTGACCGGCAAAGGTTGTCATTGCCTGACCAAAGGAAAATGCTGGAAGCATAACGAATCCGTCGACACGCATTACGATTACATTTGCCGCAATGTACTGCTCTCCAAAGGTGTTTGTAAGGTTCTGAACTACGATCATTGACATTGAGAAGATTGCCTGTGTAACACCTGAAGGAAGTCCAAGCTTAACCAGGTTTTCTATGTAGTACTTCTCCGGAAGGAGGTATTCTTTCTTCATATCGAATACTTCTGTCATCTTTGTGAGCTTTCTGATGCACAAAAATGCAGATATAAACTGGGCAATGATAGTTGCAAGCGCAACACCGGCTACTCCAAGTCCAAGGTTTGCAACAAACACGATATCAAGAATGATGTTAAGAATAGTTGCTACAAGCAGATAAATGAGTGCTGAAACAGAATCACCAAGTCCTCTCAAAACACCACTCATGATGTTGTAATATCCACTTCCCATGATTCCGATGAACATGATGAAAAGGTAGCTCTGGCACCAATCGATGATACTTTCAGGAGTTCCAAGAAGCTCCAAAAGAGGTCTTGTTATAAACGGTCCTACTATCATGATAAAAAGTGATGCAAGTCCTGTAAGGGTAATACTGCAGCCGATGGTTTTTGACAGCTGTTCACGCTGTCTTGCCCCAAAGTACTGGGAAACCATGATTGATGCACCAACGGATATTCCCATGAACAGAACGAGCATAAGCATTACAATAGGAGTCGCACTTCCAACTGCCGCAAGAGCGTTGTCTCCTACAAATCTGCCAACTATTATACTGTCTACCGTACTATATAACTGCTGTGCGATGTTTCCCAAGAGCATGGGAATAGTGAATTTAACAATTTGTTTAACCGGACTCCCCTCGGTCATATCAACGGGAGCAAATAATTCTTTGAGTGTCATTTAACAATTTACCAATCCTTCGTTTTTCTCTCTATTCTCTGTACAATAGCTTATTACCAATATTGACAATTGTCAATGTTTCGAAAACGTTATAGTTTGATAATTTTGCTAAATCACTCTTTTATTTTATCTACGGAAACTGTTTTTTCAGGCATCCATATTATCTATATATCCTCTGTCCCAGAGCATGATTTTCAGCTTCCTTGCAAGCTCAACAGCAGGGGCTGTGAAATACTGATTTGTCATTACAACTCCAACCATGCAGTCGTAGTAGTCCTTACCGGCATAGACCTCCTGAATAGCTTTTACTCCGATGGGTTTGTCGTAGCATTTACACTGTATTGCGTAACTCACGCCATCCTTTTCAGCAAGGATGTCTGCGCCAAAATCTCCACTTCCCTTTGTGACTTCAACGTCCAAAAAGCCGTTCTTCTTTAAGATATCTGCACAGTAGTACTCAAAGTCATGTCCCTCAAGTTCATCCATTGGAAGTGGACGGTTCATAAGCTTTTTTATCACAAAGACAATTACTACCAATAGTAATAAAACTGCTATGATAATGCCAAGTATTATGTAAATCTTAATAAGGCTGTCAGTCATCATCAATCCCCATCCATACTGCTTTAGAAAAAGCTTACTCTTCCTCTAAAAGCGCTTTGTATATATCTCTTTTTCCAACTCCTCTGTCGGTTGCAACCTGCTTCATGGCGTCCTTATGACTCATTCCGGCATTTTCATAATATGCCATGTGGTCCTTGAGGCTCATTTTGGTCCATTCTTCCTGCTCTCTTTTATCAAGCTCTGAAAGGCTCACGCCCTCTATTACAAGAACGTACTCACCTCTAGGATCATTCTCCTCGTAGTAGCTTATCGCTCCTTCGATTGTTGTAGGGAAAACCTCTTCAAATTTCTTTGTCAGCTCCCTACAAAGTGATATCTTTCTGTCTCCAAGATACTCGCCCAGGTCCTTAAGTGTAGCCTTTAAGTGATGAGGAGCCTCATACATTATGATTGTTCTGTGCTCTCCCTTTAAAAGCTCAAGTCTGCGCTTTCTCTCCTTCTTTTCATCAGCTCCGGGTAAAAATCCCTCAAATACAAATCTTCTTGTATTTAGACCTGATAAAGTAAGTGCAACTATGCAGGCTGCAGGTCCGGGAAGTGAAGTCACCTTCACTCCTGCCTCGTGGCACATGCGAACAAGAACTTCTCCGGGATCAGAGATTGCAGGTGTTCCGGCATCTGTGATAAGTGCGATGTCCAGTCCTTCCTGCATCTTTCGAATAAGGTATTCTGCCTTCTCCACCTTGTTGTACTCGTGATAGCTTGTAAGCTCCGTGTGGATATCGAAGTGATTTAAAAGCTTTATGCTGTTTCTTGTATCCTCAGCTGCGATAAGGTCAACGTTTTTAAGCGTATCAATCACGCGGCTTGTTATATCATTTAGATTTCCGATAGGTGTGGCACACAGATAAAGCATGCCCTGCTCGTTTTCATTCATTCAGCTTTTTATCCAAAGGCACGCTCTGGATTATTCCTTTCTTTATCAAAAGCCGTAGTTTTCCTTCATAAATTTGCTGTACTCACCGGGACGGTCATAGAGGATGATCGGTGGTTCAACGCTGATCCTCGATTTTCCATCCCTTACGCCCTCTATAAGCACCATGCTTGGTTCCTTGTCAATATAAGGGTGAACCATACAGACTCTCTTTGGCTCAATTCTGTGCTCTGTCATGCTGACAAAAATTTCTGAAAGCCTGAAGGGTCTGTGTACCATGAAAAATTTACCGCCCGGATGGAGCATGACTTTTGCGGCATTTAAAACATCATCAAGGTCACAGAGTACCTCATGTCTTGCAATTGCTTTTGGACTGTCAGGATTTGTCAGACCATGTCCCTTTACCATGTAAGGTGGATTTGTTGTTACAACGTCAAAAGAGGCAGGTTCAAGAATCTTCGCCGCCTCTTTTATATCACCGCAGACAATGCGCACCCTGTCCTGCAAATCGTTCAGTTCCACGCTGCGCATTGCCATATCTGCACTTTCAGTCTGAATTTCAAGCCCGACAAACTCACTGGCTTTGGTTTTTGCTGCCATCAGAATCGGTATTATTCCGGTTCCTGTTCCAAGATCGAGCACTTTATCATCGGCATTTGCTGTCGCAAATCCGGAAAGCAGTACCGCATCTATGCCAAAACAGAATCTCTCCGGATCCTGAATGATCCGGTAACCGTTTCTCTGAAGGTCATCAATCCTTTCGCCCGTCTTAAGATTCGGTCTTTCCATTTGGTTCTTCACTCCGCTTAGCCTGTCCGTTCTCGTTGTTGTTTGGACGACCGCCATTTCTGTTGTTCTTTCTATTATGGCGATTCTTCTTTTTCTTACCCTCGCCCTGATTCTGATTCTGACCGTTGCCCTTCTGGCCGTTCTGCTGCTGGGCATTATCCTTCTCGTTTCCGGAAGGAGCCTTGTCATTTCCGCCCTGAGGCTGCTTTTTCTCAGAAGGAGCATTATTTCCCTGGCCGTTATTCTGGTTATTATTCTGACCACCGTTCTGATTGTTCTTTTCCCTGCGGTCATTCTTACGGTTGCGGTTTCTGTCGTTCCTCTGATTTTTATTATTTGACTGGCCTGCAGCTACAACCTGCTCTGCCATTTCCTTCTCTTCTGCTTCCAAAGCCTTGAGAGCTTCCTCATCAACATCCTTTTCTTTAGGCTGCTGATTGCCCTTGTGCTTCTGCTTCTTGTGAAGGAGAGTTATATCATCAATGTGATACTCGTGGTATTCCTTCTCGTCATCAACTTCAACAAGGATTCTTACTGTCTGTCTTAAGATGTTGACACTTGCCACTTCACCCTCAAGGTTGTCATTGGTAGCAACAACATCGCCAAGACCAGGCATCTTGCGGTTGAGCTCCTCATATACGTCCTCTTCGTTTTTAAGGCAGCACATGAGTCTTCCACACACACCTGAAATCTTGGTGGGATTAAGTGAAAGGTTCTGCTCTTTTGCCATCTTGATAGAAACCGGAATGAAATCAGAAAGATATGAATGACAGCAAAGCGGTCTTCCACAAATACCGTAGCCTCCGATTATCTTTGTCTCATCTCTTACACCGATCTGTCTGAGCTCTATTCTTGTCTTAAACTCTGATGCCAGATCCTTTACAAGATCTCTGAAATCGATTCTTCCATCAGCAGTAAAGTAAAAAAGTACCTTGTTATTATCAAAGGTATATTCAGCATCGATAAGCTTCATCTCAAGACCATGTCCTAAGATTTTCTGCTTGCAAATGCGGAAAGCCTCTTTTTCCTTGATTCTGTTTGAGGCTTCCTGCTCGATGTCCTTCTCTGTTGCCATACGAAGGACACCCTTTAAAGGCTTTGTTACCTCTTCATCCTCAACTTCTCTTGGATCAGATAAAACTGTTCCAAATTCCACGCCTCTTGCTGTCTCAACAATTACGTGGTCACCTTTTTTTATTTCAAAATTCCCGGGATCAAAATAGTAGATCTTTCCGGCCGTTCTGAATCTGACGCCGATAACCCTGGTCATAAATTCTCCTTAGCTCTTGTTTGCGCTTCTTTTAAATTAAGCATCAGCATTTCGAGAGTAAGAAGCGCATTAACATTGGATTTTATCCTGCTTCTAGCCTCATCGATAGCCTTATGCATATCATCTAAATCTTTATATGTGCATTTTTTAGTAACACTACTAATATACGACAGTTTATCCGCGAAAATCAAGTGATTCGGGCTATCCTCTGCTTTGTACACCAGCATGTCCCTTATTAATGACATGAGTATATCGAGGAAGTTTTCAACAATGATCGGATCCAGTTTTTTGGACTTTGATTTCTTATCCTCCTGATCCTCTTTTTCCTCAGAAGCCTCATCCTTATCACTCTTTGCAGAAAGTAAAAGCTGAAGTCTGTCTGTCATTTCGCTTACAGCAAGCCTTTCCAGCCTTGACATCAGATCAACTGTTCCGTCCTTTAGCTTCTCAAAGTCCTCATTCTCAGATAAAAGTATGGCTTTTCCAAGATTCCCCTGGGCAAAAGAAGCTGCAAGCCTTGCCTTGTAGTCCACGATTTTCCTCACCTGCATAAGGTGCTTCATAATTAGGTCATCCCTTACCGGTTTTATAGGAAAAACAATGCATCTACTTATTATTGTCGGCAAAAACGCATCAATATTGGAAGTGAGTATTATGATCACTGTGTAATGCGGCGGCTCCTCAAGGGTTTTAAGGAGTGCATTCTGCGCCTGGATTGTCATCATCTCACCATCAGGGATGATGTAAACCTTGTGATCCGAGTAAGGCTTTATATATACGTCGTCGCAGACCTGCCTTCTGATCTCATCTATACTGATGGTCGTAGGCTTTTCATGATGAAGCACCTTAATATCAGGGTGAGATCCACTTTCTGCCTGTTTACAGGAGTGGCACTCGTCGCAGCTCTCTATAAAATTCGTTGTCTCGTTTGGATTTTCGCAAAGAAGTGTTTTTGCAAATGCGTTTGCGATTGTTTTTTTACCACTTCCAACATCTCCGGAAATGATATACGCATGAGATATTTTCCCCGTCTTTAATGCATTTTGCACATGTTCCGTGATATGATCCTGATCTATAATGTCCGCAAAATGCGCCATTTTTCATCTTCTCCTCTAAAACTCAAGTTATTATCCGGGCAGATTTTACCCCCGGGTATTGATATTTCTTTATGTAAAGATATCAAGTAGTAATCCCTGTATCTGCCCTATCTTTGCAAGGATGTTGATATTGTCCTTTTCATCCTTCACAAGCTCCTGGGCAAGCTCATCAAGGTTTTCATCAATGAGCCTAATAATTCCATAAACTCTGTGTCTGCCTCGTCTGTCGAGAAAGTTTTCTCTTGAAAAGGCATGGGATCTCGTTACCACTTCATTTAGAAAGTCCTTAATAAGGAAGCGGTATCTTTGCATATCCCTGATGTCATTCTTCTTGGAAATCTGTTTTCCCTGCTGGACAATCTCTTCCATCATAAGATTAAGACGCTCAGCTAATGTAGCGTCCTCTATCTTACTTGTAAGGGTGAATTTGAAATCCCCTGAAACCTCCTGCTGTGGCTGTGTCTGCTGAACCTGCTGTGATTGCTGAATATTGTCTATCCTTATATCCATGCCGGTTTCCTCTTATGCTTCGTTTTCTTTTATAAAGCCCTCTATTTCCTGTAAGCACTCTTCCAGATCATCATTAATAAAAGTCTTGTTTATGCCTGCTGCCTTAAGGTTTTCCTCGGAATAATCCGCCTTGTCTGCAAGATATCTTCTGCACATCTCATCATATCCCGGATTGTCACGCTTAAGCTCTCTGTTTAAAGCTCTCTGCAGAATAAGTCCATCATCTGCAGTTATCATTAATGGCACAACCTTATCCTCGCCAAAGTATTCTCTGATAGAAGTGAACATCTCTATTGTTCCGATGATAAGATAATTTCCCTTTGAAAGATCTATCTGTCCGTCATCAACTGTGAAGTAATGCCAGGGTCCGTAAACAGTGTTGTATGTTCTCTCCTCTATGATCCTTCCACTTTCCTTTAAGTGGTTATATTTTTCTTCATCACAGAAAAAATACTGTACTCCCTCTTCTTCTTTTTCCCTCATGGGTCTTGTGGTGTAAATGATGACTTTACTCAGCTCCACATTTCCGCGCTGAAGTAAATGTTTGTATATTGTATCTTTTCCACATGAGCTTCTGCCCATGATCTCGTAAATCTTACCCATTGATCTCCTACTTTATAGAGCCTTAATCTCTGCTCATATTCTTCATTCACTGCTTAAAATAACCTTTATTAGACGCTGATTTTTATGCGTCAATTCCACTCCCTGAATGTTCATACCCGCATTAATGCAATCAGAAATCTGCTCTACTAATTCCTTATCAAATCTCTCGCCAGGTACTATAAAAGGAATTCCAGGAGGGTACAGATTCACAAAGTCAGCAGCAACTCTGCCAGTTATCTTTGTAATGTCCACAAGCTCTGATTCTGCATCCCATGCCTTTGAAAATGGAAGAACTCTTTCCATCTCCCTATAGGTAACAACGACTTTTTCATTGCTCTTCTGGCAAGCCTTGTCTCTGTTATCAATATCATTAATTGCACGGATTAGTCTGTCTATGTTTTCAGCTTTATCGTATCCTGTCACAATGGCAAGTCCGTATGTATCCCCTGCCATCTCCAACTGTATTCCATATTCTATACGAAGTATATCATATATCTGCTTCCCCGTTATACTTCCATCCTTTGAACAGATGAGCACTTTACAGGGATCTTTTATAACGTCGGTAGTGGGCACAAAGAGATGTTTGCAGCTGCTCGTTTCCTCTTCGATTTTTCTCTTAAAATCTACGAGTCTTTCAAAAATCTCTTTCCCTTTGCTCTCTATATCCTCTATACAGGAGTCCATCGAACTCATAAGCACATAAGATGGACTGCTTGTCTGGTAAATCCTTAGATATCTTCTAAGCTTCTCTCTGTCTACTCTTTCTCCCTGAACATGAATAAGAGCAGTCTGTGTCATTGCCGCAAGTGTTTTGTGTAAACTGTGGATAACTATATCTGCTCCCTGAGATATTGCGCTTTCAGGAATATCT
>JAEEGL016638417.1_pt1 | contig 10620 bp, 3 predicted proteins | sample 9134231 | NCBI WGS metagenome assembly JAEEGL01 (sample SAMN16246548, study PRJNA631951) | gut metagenome | biome: gut microbiome; feature: rumen; material: fiber-attached | host: Bos | place: Iran: Karaj | collected 2018-10 | reverse complement strand
GCGCCTCGATGGACAAGCAGATCGCCGAAATGCGGTTCGCGCAAATCGTGGTGGGCACGCCCGGACGCATCGTCGATCACCTGCACCGCCGCACGCTCCATCTCGATCACGTTCAAATGCTCGTGCTCGACGAAGCCGACGAAATGCTCTCGATGGGTTTCGCGCACGAACTCTCGCAAATCATGGAGCATTTGCCCGAAAAGCGGCAGACCATGCTCTTTTCGGCCACCATGCCCGAAGACATCAGGCGGCTGGCCAAGCGATCGATGAAGGAGCCCGAATTCATCTCTCTGGTCGAAGAAAACGTCGCTGCCGACGGCGTGGAGCACCATTATTATATGGTCAGCGGCGTCTCCCGCCCGCGCGATCTGATTCAGGTGCTCGAATATGAGGAACCTGAAAGCGCCATCATCTTTACAAACACCCGAAAAGATTCAGAAATTGTTTGCAAGCAGCTCAAACGTCTGGGCTATGACGCCGAATATTTAAACAGCGATTTGCCCCAGCGCGAGCGCGAAGAGATCATGGCGCGCGTCAAGCAAAAGAACCTGCGCTTTTTGGTCGCCACCGACATCGCCGCCCGCGGCATCGACATCAGCGAGCTGAGCCACGTGGTCAACTACGTGCTGCCCGAATCCCCCGAAGTCTACATCCATCGCACAGGGCGCACCGGCCGGGCGGGTCACAAGGGCATCGCGATCAGCTTAATCGGCCCTCGCGAAATCGGCGTTTACTATTATCTGAAGCGGATTTATAACGTGGCCCTCCAGGAACGGACGGTCCCTACTCAGGCTGAAATTGAATTGAGACGCGACGAGCGAAAAACGGAAGCATTGGTCAACGCCATCTTTGCAGCCACCGATCCCATCCAGCAAGATCCCGAGTTGCGCGCCCAGAGCATGCGCCTTTTGGAGCGCGAAGATGCGCCCGAAATCGTGATGGCGCTTTTGAAAATCTTTAAGCAGCCCAGAGCCCGAAGCCTGGGAGGCATGCTCGAAGAGGTGCCCAAGCCCGATCACCTGGAGCCGGGCTCTCTGCCTCAGACCCTTGCAGGGGTAGCCGAGCGGGTCGCGATCGTTCAAAGCGAGTTCAGAGGAATTCCTGCTGAAAAACGTAAGGTTACGCCGCAGCCTCAGATGGTTTATCCCAAGCTCGCCCAGCCTCTTTTGAAATCCGATCCCGAACTGAAAGCCGCCGAAAAGCCCGCCCCCAAACCCCAGTCCAGCGAGACGCGCCTGTTTTGCAATCTGGGCAAAGCCGATCACTTTACCGATCAGACGTTATCTGAAAAGCTCTGCGAAATCGCGGGATTAATGCCTGAAGACATCGAATCCGTTGAGATTCACAACCATCATTGTTACGTCAATGTGCAGCCGGAATGCGCCGAGGACTTGCTGGCCATCGACGGCGAATGGGTGGGCTCGCGCTCGATTCACTTGGAGATTGCACAAGATGAAGCTTAATGGATTGATTGCTCTCGCTCTGCTCTGTGCGTCCTGTAACCTGTTGGATTCAAAAGAAAAACCAGCTCCCAAGGCACCAGCAGTAACGGTCGATTTGCCACCTCTGATCAAACTCGAAGGCAGCATTCCCCCCGCCACTTATCCCGATAAGGTCATGCGCGTAGACGGCTTGCTCGCTCGCAAGGATCAATATCTGGACCACAAAATCAAAGTGCGCGGCTATCTGGTCGAAAAATACCAGCGCAAGGAAGGCGAAAAGCGCTTTGAGCGGCCTCACGTCTGGATCGCCGAAAAGCCCGACAGCGACAAGCGCCTCATGATCACTCAAATGCCCGAAGAGATCGAAAAGCAGATGGAAGTGGGCAGCGTCTACGATCTCACCGGCGACTTCAAAACCCAATCCGCCGACGGCTTTGTGCAATCCACCGGCCTCCTCGTCTTCGAAGGCATCGAAGGCCTGGAAACCGAGGCCAAAAAACGCTAATTCAGCGTAACTCTTAAGAAATTTTCTCGGCCAGGATCAGCAGACGTTCGCTCTGACTGCCAAAATAAGCGTTGGGCGTATGGATCGAGCCCGAAACGTTGACCAGCTTAAAGCCCACAATCTCGAGTAAAGCCCGAATTTCATTCAAAGAATAGAGTCGCAGCGAGATGTCGTAAATGCGATCGCGGCCGTCTGCAAAAACAACAAATCTGCGAATTTCCAATCGGCTTTGCAGCGCATCGAACGACACATCTTCCTGAATCAGACAGCGATTGCCCTCAAACCAAGTGCGCATCGGCAGGCGCGAAACCCAGGCATCGCGATTGACCAAGTCGAGCAAAAGGCGGGCCCCCGGGCAAAGCGATCGATATATCCCCCGCAATACCAACAGATTTTCGGCTTCAGAAAAATACCCGAACGTCTGCCCCATACAAAAGGCACCGTTAAAGACCTCATCAAAATTTAAATCGCGCATGTCGCCATGCACAAACTGAACCGCCAGCGATTCCGCCTGCGCCAGCGCCAGACCATGCTTGAGCATCGACAAGCTCAAATCGAGACCCACCACCTCAAAACCCGCCCGCACCAAAGGCAAAGCGTGCCGACCGTAACCGCAGCCCAAATCGAGCAGCCGCGCTCCGGCATTCATCGCCAGCGCTTCCTGTATAAAGGCCGCTTCCCGAGAGCCATCTTCGTCAAAATAAGCTTCCAGATATTCGTCCGAAAAAACCTTGGTATACCAGGCATCTTCCGACGGACTTCTGGGGATCTTGCCGTGCTCAACCGCCCAGCTCAACACCAGGCGCGAAGCCCAAACGGGATCCGCATCTTCAGGAATCAATTCAGCCAAAGAAGCCTGCGCCGATCGTCTAGAAGAAGCGTAACTCTCTGAATTTTCAGCAGAATTGATGTTATCTTCGGATGGGAGCGGTGCTGTTTTATGGTTTGAAGCCAAAAAGTCTGCTTCAGATGGATCCGAATCGGGCAGCGCATCCTGAAGCTCATTGGAACGCCTGCGCTCGCCATCCGCACGGGATGACGATGAACGACGCCTGGGACGCCCGGGTTTGATGATCGCGGCGAGCGGTACCGATGCATGAGTTGCAGCCTCCACTTCGGCCTCTCGCTCTTGATGTTGCATCAAGTCCTTTTCAGACATCTCTCCATCCGCTCATCAAACTGAAGTCAAATCAACCCGTTAGGCACAAAACGCTATCCGTTGACCCATGCGCACCGCTTGCCCTTCTTCCAGGGCTTCGAGCTTCATTTGAGGATTGGCAAACAAGAGGATCACCGTCGATCCCAAATGAAACACGCCGAGCTCATCGCCGCGCGCCACGGGAATCCCTTCGTAAACCCGATCGCCAGGTTCCGAAGAGCGATTGCTCTCCAGCTCGCTGTCGTAGGCCATGGTGATATGCCCCACCGAAGTGGCCCCCACCATCACGATGGCCAGCTCGCCCAAAGGCGAATCCACGTAGGTGACCACGCGCTCGTTGACGCAAAACAGCCCGTCCACATGCTGCACGCCCGCACGGTTGACCGGCCAGAGCTGCCCTGGAATATAGCGCGCCGCCTTGATTTGCCCCTCAACGGGGTGATGCACCCGGTGATAATCCTGAGGGCTCAGGTAAATGGTCAGCCAGGAACCTTCCGCAAAGCGCTCCGCCGCCGCCTCATCCTGAAGCAGCGAAGAAATCGTGTAATTCCGGCCCTTTGCCTGCAAAAAGCAGCCATCCTCAAAGCGGCCAAAATTCAGCACGTGACCGTCGGAAGGGCTCACCACGCTTTCGGGGCGATCGTCGATGGGACGGGCTTCGGGCTTGAGCCTGCGAACGAAGAAATCGCCCAAATTCTTATAGTTTTCGAGAGGTTCCGCTATTTCGTCGAACGAGATTTTGTACATCCTGGCGAAAGCGCGAATGGAAAGCTGCCCCAGCGATGAGGGCAGAGGCGCGTGAGCCAAAGCCCCCACCATGCGCGACAACGCGTTTTTAGGCAGCAACCCCAGAGTCCCAATCAGCAATGAATCTTTCATCGATGCGTACCTTTTGCGCAGCTCACTTCAACTCTTCGCGCGCTTTCAACGTGGGCTCGTGATCCGGCTTCAACCGCAATGCGCGATCGAACATATCCTTAGCGCGCCGCTGATCACCCGTCGCCATGCGCGCGCGACCCAGGTGGTAAAACAGCTCCACCCGGCTTTCGGGATCGAGCTTCATTTGATGCAAAAGTGCAGTCTGCAACACTTTGAGCGCATCTGCCCAATTTTCTGCTCTGCAATGCAGCTTTCCCAAGCGCAGCAAGAGCTTAACGTCGGTCGCATCGGACTCAAAACAAGCCATGAAGAGCTTCAATGCGCCCGCATCATCCCCTCGCTTTTCGCGCAGACAACCCAAACGGAACTGGTAGGCGTTCAGCTCCTTCACGCGACGGCTCCCCTTCAGCGACTCGATCGTGCGCTCGAGCAAAGGCTCCGCCTCTTCCAGACGGCCCGCAGCGATCCAGGCATCCAGGAGGGCATCCGAAATCTTGGTGTCTTTGGGCGACAGCTTTGAAGCCTCTTCGAGCAGGCGGACGCGCTCTTCCTCGTTGCCCTGTTTGGCGTTTAACTCCGCCAGTTCCAACAACATGGGGACGCGCGCAGCTCCCTCAAGCGCCTTCAGCCGCAACCCGATCAGGCGCGTCATTTCAGGCCAGTCCGACTTCTTCTTCGCCTCAGAAAGCAGCGCTTCCAAAGCCTCCGCATCGCCCGTAGCGGCCACCGCCGAACGCAACGCCTCCAGGCCTTCCTCTGGGCGATCGAGCTGACGCAGATAGAGCAGCCCCAGGCGACGCTCCGTAGCCGCGCGATCTTCCTTGGTTGAGGCCCCCGCGAGCGCCTTTTGCAGCACGTCGACCGCCTTGTCCCATTCGCAGTTGCGCTCGTAGAGCTTTGAAAGCACCGCCAGGGCTTCCGGATGCTGAGGGGAGGTTTCGAGGACCTGATTCAACGTCTGGATCGCCAGATCCGCATCGCCCAGCTCGCGCTCCGCAACGGTCGCAATCTGCACGCGCAGTTTGGTCAGCTGCACCACATCCGTCACTTTCTCCGCATGCTCGCGCAGCAAAGCCACCAGCTCATCCCAGCGGAAGCCCTTCTCCAGCAAGGATTCCAGTCGCTCCATCACCTCCAGGTTCTGAGGATCGAGGGTGCGATACTGGGTCAGATGCTCCACCGCTTCATCGATCAGGCTGAGCTTCGTTTCGGCCAAATCGCCCATCTTGATCAACAGGCGCTTGCGCTCCTCGTCGTTCTCTGCGCGCTTCAGCTTTTGCTGCAGGATCTCGTACAACCGGTTGAAATCATTGGTTTCTTCGAGCAGAGACTCCAGGGCATCGAGTGCTTCCGCATCTTCGGGTGACTGCTCAAGCACATGCTCCCAGGCTTCCACGGCCGACTGAGGCTGCTGCAGGCGCTCGCGATAAAGCTTTGCCAAACGCCTGTAAATGGCCGCCTGCTCGGCTTCATCCGAAATCGCATCGCAGCGGCGCTCCAGCACGCGCGCCAAATCCGCCCAATGCTCGTTCTGCTCGTGGAGCTTCTCGAGCTGCGCCATCGCCTTCGCGTCGCGATCGTCGATCGACAGGATTTCTTCGTAAATATTGATGGCAGCGTCGGAATCGTTCAGCTTTTCAACATAAAGCTCGCCCAGCTGATGCAGCCGCACCTGCTTTTCGGTCATATCGAACAGCGCGTCGATCTTCCGACGATAAATATCAGCCAGCTCAGTCCAGGAACCCGCCGATTCATAAAGCTTTTCGAGCGAATCGAGGGCCACAGCGGACGCAGGATCGATCTCCAGTGCCGCCTTGAACTCGTCCTTTGCGCGCTCCGGATCCGACAAATCCAGGCTCCACTGCCCCATCGCCAGGCGATCGCTCAGACGCAAATCCGCTGATTCCACGCGATCCTGCACCGATGCGATCACATCCCGAAGCCTGCGCCATTGATTGAGTTCCTGAGCCAGTCTCCAGACCGATTTGCGGATTTCCTCGTCGTTTGGCTGCTCCGAAAGCGCCAGCAACCAGCTGCGCAGCGCCGAATAGGGATCCTTCAGATGCTCTTCGCGGATAGCGGCCGATTCACCCCAAAGCCGCGCTTTTTCAGCGGGATCGTCGCTCAGCTCGATGCGCATTTCGGTCAGGATGCAGAGCTTGTCGTACGCGCCCTGATCGCGATAGATCGGCTCCAAAATCTCAGCAATTTCGCGACGATGGTCCATATTGACCGCGAGCCGCTCCATCGCCTCAAGGGCATAGCGGTGATTGGGATTCTCCCAAAGCACCGCGCGGTAAAGCTCGATGGCCTCGCTCAGCTTGTCTTCGACCACTTCGAGCAGATAGCCCAGCCTGAAGCGCAAATCCTGCTCATTCTTTTGCTCGCCCGCCTGCAGACGGCGCTGCAGAATATCGATGAGCGCAGGCCAGTTTTGCTCAGCCTGATAGAGGCGATCGAGGGTCTCCAGCGCATCTTTATCGAAGGGAGCGGCTTCGAGCACGCGCTTCCAGGAGGCGATCGCGTTGTCGCTCATCTGCAGCTTTTGCTCTTCGATCCTCGCCATGCGGCGAGCCAGCTCGCGACTCAGATCCACATCGTGAATCTGATCGATCTGATCCGACCAAACTTTGCATAACTCATCGTAATTGCAAAGCTTTTCTGAAAGCTGTTCCAGGGCATCGATGGTTTGCAGGCGAGAAGGATCTTCTGCAAAAGCGCGCCCGTAAGTGGCAAAGGCGTCGTGCAGATGGTTCAGCTTTTCCTGCTGCAGCTCCGCGATGCGATCGAAGTTGGCCTGACGCTCAGAAGGATCGGACAGCTCGTCGAGCTCCATCTCCAAAATGCGCGCCCAGTCGGCCGGCTGATCGTTCTTCTCGTAATGGATCGCAAGCGAGCGACAGGCCGCAAGGCGGGAATCCCCTTCTGCTGCAAGATGTTCCAGCGACTGAACAGCGGGCTCAAACCTAGGGTTGCGCTCCAGAACCGAGCTGTAAATCTCGATGGCATGCAGCACATCGCCCATCTTTTGTTCATAGATTTCGCCCATCTTCTGATCGATCGCGTCGACCCTGGCTGCATCCTCGGGGAATTCCTTACGTTCGGATTCCAGCAAATCGATCCAGTCGTTAAACCGATCGTTCGCCTCAAAGAGCCGCTTTAATTCGCTCAGCGCCTTCTCGTCGCGGCTGTCCCATTCGAGCACCGTGCGATAAGTCTGAATCGCTTCGTCGATTTCGCCCTGTTTGTTTTCCCAGACCTCCGCCATATCGAAGGCGATCGCCTTCTTTTCGGGCAGCGCCTCGAGAATCTCGAGTTTGGCCTGCAGCGTCTCGATCAGCGGCATCCATTGTTCGGTTTGCCTGTAAAGCCTGGCCAGCGAATCGAGCGCTTCCAAATCCTCGGGCGACTCGTCCACAATGCGCCTCCAGCTCGAAATCGCCTCTTCCTCGTTGAAGAGCACGTTCTCCCAGAGCTTGCAAACCCTTGAAATCAAAGAACGTTTTTCTTTCCACTCGGAGGATTGCTCGGCCTTGATGTCGAGGATTTCGATCAACTCCTGATGGCGGCCTTCACCGTCGAACAGCTCCTCAAGGGCGTCCAAAGCCTGCTGGTTGGCCGAATCGGATTGCAGCACGCGGCGATAGAACTCGATCGCGCGATCCACATCGTTTAAATGCTCGTGGTAGAGCTTTGCGATCTTAAGCGAGATTGCAACCACCACAGCGTCATCTGAGCAATCATCAAGTCCCGCCTCATAGGTCTCCACCAATTCCTGCCAGGCGCCCAAATCCACCACCAGGCGATCGAGCTCCACCTGCAGATCCGCATTCCCGTAATCCTCTGCAAATGCGCGGGCATACGCGTGAAATGCGGCTTGCTTGTCACCGAGTTCCTGCTCCCAGACTTTGGCGATGCGCAGCAGCAACTCCAGGCGCTGCCAGCGATCGCTCTGATGCAACAGGATGATCTCGCTCACCTTCACCCAGGGAGCCCAGGCCGCATGCTCCGCATAAATCGGCTCCAGAACCTCGGACGCCTGCAGACAGCAGGGATGCTCCGCGTCGAGCTCCTCCACCCAATGCTCCAGCGCCTGCAGCGCGCGATCCGACTGAGGATCGTCCTCCTGCAACACCAGGCGCCATTGATCGATGGCCATTTCGAGCTGATCGAGCTTGCCCGCCAAAGTCTCAGCCAGGAGGCAACGCAATGCCGCTCGTTCTCCGCAGTCCTGCTGCTCTTCGATTTCGGTGCGCAGCAAGTCCGCCAGCTCTTCGTAACGCTCAGATTCGCTGAAGAAGCGCTCCAGGGTCTTAAAAGCGCGCGCATTGGAGGGGTCATGCTCGAGGATCTTGCGGTAAATCTCGATGGCGCGATCGCGATCGCCCACCACATCATCCAGCAATTCCGCGACCTTAAAGAGGCTCTCGACCTGCTTCTCGGGCTCTTCGTACGAGTCGGACAAATCGAGATAGAGGCTGACCAAATCCTCCCAGGCCGCCAGCCGGCTGAAGAGCGCCACCAGCGCCTGAATGGCCTCCGCATTTTGCGAATCGATGGAGAGCACCTCCCTGAACACATCGCGCGCGCGATCGTCGTGGCCGCAGCGACTCTCCTCAATCTGCCCCAGCTCGAGCAAAACCGAAATCTGCGTCTGCTCGTCAGAGGCGTTGGCCGCAACATCGGTAAAGAGCGCTGTCAGCCGTTCAAAGGCGTTCAGCCGTTCCGCTAACCTCACGAAATGGCTACGGTTTTCTTTATCAAGGGGGTTCAGTTCAAAGATCTGGGCGCGCTTTTCAAAGGCCTCCTGGAGCTCATCCAGGGATTCCAGTTTTTGCGCCGTCTCAGCGAGCAACTTCAGACGATCATCCGGCTCGTCTTCCATGGTTTGCTGAATAAAATCGAGTACCTGAACCAAATGAGCGTCGTCTTCCGAAGCCCGGTAAATCGGCTCCAGCAAATGCGCCAGCGTCAGTCGCTCGATGCCCGCAGTCTCCGCTGCCACCTCATCTTCAAACAAGGCCGCCAGCGCCTTGCAGGTGGGCTCATGCGCGGGAGATTGCTCGAGAATATGCTTGTAAATCTCGATGGCCCGCGCGCCGTCGTGCAGCTTGGTCTCGCAGATGCGCGCCAAACAAAACTCCACGCCCAATCTGGCCGCATCGTCCGTCTCCACCGACATGCGATGCTCGCAGAGAGCCGCCAAATCCGACCATTGCTCCTGGCTTTCCAGCAGGCGTTCCAGATGATCGAGGGCCGCCAAATCCGCTTCATCTTCGGCCAGTAGTCGGCGCCAGACTTCGATCGCCGACTCGGGATCGTTCAAAAAGTCTTCGTGAAGGCTTGCGATGCGCTCATAAAGCGGCTTTCGGTATTCAATCCCCTCGCCGAGCTCCAGCTTGCGCTCCAAAACTTCAATTAATTCGCGATATTCGCTCGTTTTCTCGTACAAGCGAACCAACGCATCGAGGGCGGGCACGGATTCGGGTTCCTGAGCCAGAACTTCGCGCAGATGCTCGATGGCGCGCTCGGGTTCATCGAGCTGATGCTCCGCCAGATCCGCGATTTTCATATGCATTTGCACGGAACGCCCGGCGTTTTCACCGACCATGTCCGACATCAGATCGGCCAGCTCCGCATGCGTCCCAAGCTCTGCGGTCAGGCGCTCCAGCTCGCGCTCCAACTCCAAATCGGCTCCGCTGATGCGATACGCCTGCGACAACGACTGGAACGCCGCGCTCAAATCCGAAAGGCGGTTTTCTTCGATGCCCGCCACGCGCTTTAAAACCGCAACCTGTTGATCTGCCTCAGAAATCTCGTCGACTGTGCTGTGCAGCAGATCGCGCAGCAAGCCCCATTCCTCCTGCATCTCGTAAACGGGATCGAGCAGATGGGCCGCATCCAGATGCACCTCGGGCGATTCGAGCAGAGATTCGAGCAACCGGCGCGCTTCAGCATTGAGGGGATCGCGGTTGAGCACAGCCTCGCAACAGCGCACGGCACGGGACAAATCCCCTTCTGCAATCAGGAGTTCCGCCATGCGAGATTCAAAACGATTGCGCGCTTCATCGTCCTCAGCCAGCGCCAGCTCGCGCTCCAGCACGTCGAGCAAATCCGCAGACTGCTCCAGCTGCACGAGCAGCTGATCCAAACGACCAAGAGCGTCGGTATTCTCAGGCCAAATCTCTAAGATTTCCCGATAGATACGAACCGCTTCCTCGGGATTGGCCAGCGGGCCCTCTTCGGTCTCGGCAGCCTGGAACAGCAGGCGCTTCTTCTCGTCCAAATCTTCCACCTGCGCGGCGTGATCCAACAGGACTGCAACCAGCGATTCCTCTTCTCCCGTGGCCGAATACAAGCGTTCCAGCGCGCTGTGCGCCTCAAGGCGATCGGGCGCAATTTCGCTGCGGATCTTTGCGTAAGCTGCGATGGCGTGAGGCAAATCGCCCAGGCGGTTCTCATACAGATCGCCCAGCCTGAAATACAAAGCCGCCTGCTCATCGGGCTCAGACATCAGCACGCCGCGGCGTTCCAGAATGGCCGCCAGATTCGCCGCATCGTCGGTCGCCGTATAGAGCCGATCGAGGGTTTCGAGCGCCGCCAGATCTTCCGGATTCTCATCTAAAATCCGGCAG
>JAEEGL015094930.1_pt1 | contig 10620 bp, 16 predicted proteins | sample 9134231 | NCBI WGS metagenome assembly JAEEGL01 (sample SAMN16246548, study PRJNA631951) | gut metagenome | biome: gut microbiome; feature: rumen; material: fiber-attached | host: Bos | place: Iran: Karaj | collected 2018-10 | reverse complement strand
TCCAACATTTTGTAATAAAGTATGGGCAAATTCATTTACTAACTTCTTATTATCTAATGACGGTAAATACTCATTAACATAGTATTCGGAACTTCCTTTTTCTGCTTCATTAATTCTAAGTTTCATTTTAAGCATCTCCTTATTACATTTTCAATTTCTTATTAATAACTACCCCAAAACTGCTGTAAAGCACATACAACGGCTTCATCTAAGTTTGTTGGGTAATAATCAAATCTTCCGTTTAACATCTGACCATGTTCATCTTTTACTAACCATTCATCTAATCCGTCCGCTAACTCCTCATCTGTTGGAGGGATTAATGTAAACCACGTATATCTATCCCCGTCACTAAAATATATCGTAAGCGTATAGGAATTGTTGGACTTTTTAGATAAATCTACAGTGTAACCATAATTCGTTACAGATTTCCAAACATTGGAGTCCTCATAATTTTTAGTTTCTTTTAATGTTTTATTGGAAGTTTTTCTTATAGACTCTGCCTGTCCAACTAATACGGATTCCTCTTCTGTTAACTTTTTTGCAATGAAGTAATTAACGTCCTTGCTGAAATTTCTGGCGTACTCATCCAACACAGAAGTAACATCCGATGTAACACCTTCCATGCCTTCAATTAATGTAATAAACTCTACAAGGTCATGAAGGATATTAGACATTTCTGTATAGGCTTCCTCAAACTGATAGGATTTGGCATCAGCCACCTTCCAATCATTTCCGGAATCCTTAATAACGTCATAGGCAACTGTTTCACTATATAGTTCTAACCCACCTTCTTTGGCAAGTTCTAAACAGAAGTCACCCAGTTCCCTAACCTGACCCATATATGTTTCAGCATCCTCATGTATCTCCTGGAATTTATCATCCTCTGCACAAAGATGTATATGATGAAAATCATTTGCTGCTAAAGCACAACAGTATCCTAACAGTGCTATATTATCATATACTAAATCAGGCATTATATTTACGGATTCACTTAATCGTAATTTTCTAACCATGTTATTCACCTCAATATGTTCTGAAAATTCATGGGTATAAACCCAATCATCATATATAAATATTAGTTTCATGAAGATATACTACAGTAACCTATTTCTTATTATAATTGATAAATTTTCATATTTTCTATTTTTTTTTATTATAACAGATGTTAGAGGAATTGTCAATATATGCTAAATGTAAAATAATATAATAATGAAAGTTAATTAATAATTTTAACCCGCCAATACATCTATCCAACAGACAATTTATTCTTAAACAAACCAATTACATTTTTTTTATTTATACTTATAAATAATTTATTTTTATGTTTGTTTTTGTTTTATTTATATTTACTTGTTTAAGTATTAATTATTATTTAGATTATATTTATTATTATTTATTATATATATTATATACTAAGTTGCCCCGTACAAAATTTAACCGAGTTTAGACAAATAATGGTTTTATGTGTCCTCACTTTTTACCTAAACCTGGTTACAAAATTTACAGGGGTGTGTAGATATATGGCAAGGACGAAATCGTTTTATACCTAAACCATGTTAAATTTTGTACAGGGGTATAACCTCTTCTTACCTAAACCGTGTTACAAAATTTACAGGGCAGCTACAAAAAAAAACAACCACCTCATGTAGAAATGGTTGTACTAATGTTTTTATTATTACAGTTCCTGAGTCATTTTTAATTTGGTGGGGATTTAACTATCTTGGATAGGAATTAATGTAGGCCAATACTCTTCGCAGTTGATAACAATGTGCATTCCATCAAAAATATTTTTATGTTCTTTTACATAGTCCACAATGGACTTATAAATAACCCACCAAGTCTGATTATCTTCTTGTTTATTGGAACATTTTAAGTTTTCCAAATCCGTTGGACTATAGTTAGATAGGTAAATATATCCCTTTGCATAAAACTTACCACTTTTCTTAAATGTGGAAAGCTCAAAAATAACAGAGTTAGGAGGAATTTGTGATTTCGAACCACACATAACAAATTCCGCCCCAGATTCCAATTTATGTTTTATCACAAAACATCATCCTTTCTTCCCGCCGTTTCTTTAAGAGGACAATTTAAATATTTTATCATATCACAAGGATAACCCATAGCCCCACAATAAGGTTCTGTTCCTCCTAAAAAATCATCTGCCATTGTAAAATGTTTACAATCAAAACATCGTTCTTTAACTAAATTATAATCCATAAATAACCACCTTATCCAGGAATTTTGCTTGTGTCCATGGGTTTGACTTGTTTTATAAGAGTGGATAGATGCTCATCGGCCTCCAGCCACATTTTCCTGGCTTTGTTATACTCGGACTGACACTTATTGGCATTTTTATAAGCCATGTACAAAGAGTTAATTATTGATTTTGCCATAGGATTATCTTGAATAAGTTTTCCATAATTAGTCATAGTATCGTGGTGCATCTCTATAAACTTTTCTGCCTCTGGACATCCACAACAAGCACTTCTATCCGATTCCGAACACTTAATATCACAGGGATATTCTAACATAATTTTTGCGTATTCCTCAATCGTCAATAATTCATTCAAACTTAATGTTATTTTCATAAACAATCCCTCCAGTTAGGTTATGACATAAAACGATTAACTAAAAGCCCGTCTTTTCTTACATACCAACTATATGGGTCAAATAGTTTATTAAATGCGTCGTGAGCGTATGGGTATGAAGTTACTCCAATAACATCCCAACCGTCGTCTTTGAGCATTTGTTTATCATAGTCCTTATACTTTCCGGAACTGTTTTCGTACTTTATAAAATTAAGTATACCTTTCAAGGAAAGTGTGTTGTTCAAGTCCTCATCCCAGTTGTCCACATTGATGGATGTTACAAATAACTTTGTATCCGGGTCATAGACCATAAACTGCATAGACCCATCAAAATCATCTTCTGAAACCTTATCATTTATACACAACCCCACATATCCATTTCGGAATCTTACAACAGTACTCTGCCAACTTATATCTTTCTTCTTAAATACTTTCATATTTGTATCCTCCTTTATGTTAATGTTTCTTTTTAATTGTTATGGGGATTGTTTTTATTGCATCTAAAAATGCTTGTCTTATTCGAGTGCCCCAAAGTTGCTTTTCACAAACTTCATTTATAGCGGATATTACATCCTCTATATCAACATATTCCGCTGATATATCCATAATCGCACCACAATGTTTACAAACATCTCTATTATTAGATTCGCCAAATGTACCACTACGACAATTAGAACACATATATTCTGCTCCAAACTCTTTTCCTAAAGGGTACCTAGCCAACCACCTGCCATGTTTTTTGTTATCCATATAAATCCCTCATTCCTTGTTATAAATTGGGATACCCAATTCGTTTTCCACAAACAGTAAAATATCCTGAACGGCACAAACTTTACCACAAGTTAGTGGGGAAACTTTCTGTGTTAAATAGCATTTTTCTGCATCCTTTATAAACGCTATCAGATTATTTAATTTTTCAGAGTCCGTCATTATAACACCCCGCCCAATTAAATTATTTTATAAATACTGAATACAATAACTTCGGTTATTTCCGGTTCATCATTAATGTACTCACATTTAGGATTCTGTGTACCTATATATGGACCCCACTTATGCCATCTCCATCCAGAACAAGGTTCATTTGGGTTCTTAACAACTTTGTGGCAAAATATTACATGATTACCTTTAAAATAACCTTCCTCATTTTTATTATAGAAGTTTACAACCTGTTCCAGATTATCCGCTACTCCGTATGTCCAGGCATTGTTCTCATAAGCAATATATTCCATCACATTTTCACGAGGAATAGAGGTTAGATGCCTCCAGTATTTGCGAGAACCGTAAACCTGATGCTGTTTACACCAAGAATCTATAGGACCATGGGAACACCGATACACACCTGTATATTCAGTTGGAGTGAATATTTCATGAAACTTTAAGGGTTTCATCTTTTCTTCTCCAGGCTCTCTCCAAAACTTATTCATGTGTCTACAATGTTTTTGTTCCTGGGATAAGGAATTAGTTTTAGGACTTAGATTCATTAACATTAGTTACCTCTCCTTTACGTGGAATATGTTTTACAACAATGGGTGTATATGTATTATCCTTTTCATTAAAATTTATGCGTATCATCGTAATAGCATAGTCGGGTACCAATTCCCGTATGGCGTCAAACACCACTTCGGCTTCTTGTTTGGATATCAGCAAACTACTTGTAAAATCTTTAGCAAAGGATAATCCAGACATACCTGAACGAGTTACAAAGTATACAACAGATGCGGAATTACAAAAGTAGACGGCATAGTTATCCATATCATATATATCATTTAAATTTTTCGGCATATAATCCCTCCCACATAGTTTATTACCTGTTCAGCTCGACGTTCCGGATAACAACCCCAAAACCATAATTCATCATCAACATACCTTAACATAGTACAACTTTTTATTAGTAACTTAAAAATAATATTAAAAATTTTTATAAATTACTAACATACTCCTTTCTATTGAAATTTGTAGTTAATGTTTATGAATAAAAAGTGGATAGGTAATGACACATAAAAGCATTGGAAGGTTCGATAAAATGTAGCTTTTTATAGGATACATTATCATTTCCCACTTTTTCATAATTAATATCTTTTAAAGTAAAATAGCCAGTTTGGCGACGACCTGTTATAAAACAAACTTGACCATTATATACAACTTTATCAAAAAGTCTAAAATTATACACTAAATAAGGGGCTTGATTTTGTTGTCTAATACCTTTCTTATTAGGTACAAATTTATGTATTTGACGATTATGTCTACGAAGTTTTTTAAACTTATAATAAAAATCCAACGGTTTAGCATTTGGGTTATTGGAAATACAACGAGCATCTATATAGTGTGTTTTAGGTAAATTATGCCCTATTCTTACATATTTTGTTATATAGCCATATGTTAATGATACATTTGGATAAAGGGTTTTAAGTTGATTATAGAACGTCCAACGCATAATCCCCATAAATGCTGTGTCTTTAAAAGACGTGCCACGTTTTATATGGGAAGGTAAGATAATTTTCCCTTCGTGATAACCGTCATGGCAGGTTTTACACAATGTTATAAGATTATTAGGAGCGTTTCCACCTGTTTTACGACTTTCGATGTGATGTGTATTCAGGATTTCATCTTTAGACTTACCTTTACAACATTGACAAGTATGATTATCTCTAAATAAAACATATTCACGCACATTCCAAGAACCTAATTGTTCTCCTTGTTGATATTCTTTACCTTGAATATTAGGATTTTTAATTTTTCGAATATCAAAAGCGGCAACTTCTACAATAATGTTTTTAATAGGAAGTAATTTATGAACTTTTGATATTATAGACAAATGTGTATCAATCTTTTGTCTTACAGATGGAGCCACCCAACCCTTCTTTTTGCTTTTTACTCTATTTAAAAATTTAGGTTTTCTATATCTTATTTTATGATTACGACGAGTTCTTCTTTGTTCCTTTCTTATAGCAAGTAACTCTGTAATATCATTTCTAAGAACTATTTCGGCTTCAAATAAAACTTTGGAATTTGTTGTAGCGGAAATACCAATTGTCTTGGAACCGGCATCAACACCTAAATTAACATCCTGTATAAATTCTGTAGTTTTATATAAAAGTTGAATAGTGAAAGGACATTTATTTACAACTTTGGCAAAATTATTTTTAAGTAATCTTCTTACCTTTCCGTATCTATGGGTAGGCATTAAAGGTTTCTTATTTACGTCTAAAACATAAACAGGTAAAGCCATAATATAAACTCCTTTCTTTTTTTTTGAATCTAAAGAATATGTTTTATGCTATAAGCCGGTACATATTTAAAACCGTAATGTAACCATCGCCAATGTTATTTTGAGGTTTTTAATAACAACACCGTTCCTACAACCACAGAACTTTTAATCATTATCCTTAGAGCCTGGAACTTGGTTAAACATTCCAGGGTAACTATATCATTCTCAAATAACGTAGATTTTATTTCAAATCTTAGGCTAATACCCTTGTCTAATATAAAAATATTAAATTTTTATATTAAAATTGTATTATTTATACAATATTGTAGGTATAATCCTTTGTTTCCACATCATCTATGGCATATTGAGGAACATTTTGAACTCTATATCCACCTATTAAATATGTCATTTTAAAATTCACCTACCCATTATTTTATATAAAGGTTGCACAACCGTCAAAATCGGAGCCGTGTTCAAAGGCACAGAATACAAAAGTTAATCCAGTAATTTGGCAAATGGATAATAACTTATCCATGTTTGCTACATATGCCAAGTTCTTCATTACACCTTCCTTACATACAGGTATGTTATAAATAATAACGTTTTTCAATTTGGCATAATTTCCGGAAGTACATTTGGCTCCCAATTCCTCCGCAACTGCTTTGTGTGTGGAATTGTTATCTGTTTTTATTAATATCATATATTTACCCCGCTATTAGTTGTTCCCGGCAATAACCTTATGTTTCTTCATTTATTTGCCATTACTTCTTTCCTAAGATTTTCCAATTTCTGTTTTACTGCAAAAGACCTGGCAAAGAAGTCCATTTCCGCTTTAATGTCGTAACGTGCTGGGTTCTGTTTGGAACAGGTTAATGTAAACACATCGGAAGTTCCGTCCTTAGTAATTTTCCACTCTGTCTTGGCTGTATTATTTACAGTTAAAGTTCCAGTAAATCCATTTTCCTGGAACCACCAAGTAGTGTACAAAGCGCTGTCTGACAATTCCTTCTTGGATTTAATAGTTATGTTAGGGCAATTTGCTTTAGCAAATTCTTCATTAGGGTTACTTGAATTTGTGGAACCAAAAAGTTTTCTATATGTGTTCTTAAAAATTGTAAATGTCATAATGCTTACCTCCATTTAATTTATGTGGGTTTTACTTACTATAAATATTATACAACACATTAATGGAAAAGTCAAGTGTTTTAAATAATTTTTATATTTTAACAAAAAAAAACACTCCTCACGGAGTGCTTTTTGATTCTTCCTTATCCCAGTACATCCTTACGAATTGGTCATATATAAATTCTTCATCTGCACGGGACATATTAGTTGGAATAGGTAATGTTTTTATTGTATAACAATTTCGTACCTGCTCCAGGGATATATTTGTATCCTCACTTATTTTTAAATCATAGGATGTACGATTTAAGGGAACTCCGGAAACAACGTGTACACTTCCTTTAGAATCCATGTATGTTACAACTAAAGGGTCTTCTATAATCTTAAATAGTGTTTGTGAATAACATTGGATTTTAGGTATTGCATTGTACTGACATTTTACTCCATTATAATATAGAACTGGAATTATTTTATGTATATTCTTAAATGGTACATAGAATTTGTTGGAAGCCATCCAACAATCTTTTCGCACCTGTTTATTTGGGTCAATAGGAGTAAGTACTACAGTTCTGGTATCCAAACATATGCCTGTCACCGTACACAATGTATTTTTGTATTGATATATAGTATTATAAGAAATAATATTTTTATTTGGAACTTTTCTTTTTGTTGTATAAGAACATGGGTATACAGGTTTTATCCGGTTCAGTTTTGCAAACAATACGGTACCAAATACGTAAGATTCTGGGTCATGTCTATATTTTCCATAACGCATCATGGAGTTCAACACATAACTATATGAATCTTTACAATTTCCAACAAATTCTTCAAGTTTAAATGTAAACTGTTTCTTAGTAACATAATCTTCCAACTCTAACATATCACTTTGAAATTTTACTAATTTTACTAATCGTTCATTATCAATAAGATAAAATTTACCTATATCAAAACAATCCTGGTTAAAGCCCATTTGTATATCTACAAAATGGTAATCCCTACAATCACCAAATCTTTCCTCATCTTCATTTATATCCTCTATGGTTATAATATTATTGGGTTTATTTTCATATATCCACTGACAGGAAGTTTTGGATGTAACACGTACCCAAACATTGGACCCTTTATTTGTGATGTCATTCCTGTCAGAAGGTTCCCTATATCCCTCAAGGTAGAAACTGTAATTATATCCATCTATGTTACGAAAAACTTTTCTCATAATAATAGGCCAATTTTTCGTCGACTCGTAATAATTACTCATACATTCTCCCCTCCTAATACAATTGTTAATGTATCTGGACAACTTATAGTTTTGGCAGTTCTTAGGTTTTCTACATTAAGGGTTGGGATTCCTTCCGCTTCAATACTTCGTAATCCCACTTTAGCATCTGCCGTTTTAAACATAAATGTAGATGTTTTACATACATTGGAGTTTTCTTTAGGTAAAACAATTAACTGAATATTATTATACGCTTTTATGTAGTCAATATTAATATATTCACTTATTTCCGTATTAATGGCCTCTACAAGAATCTGAAAACTTTTACCAAATACATAATATTTAGATAGGGTATCATCCGAATCATATTCCAAACATTTACTATACTCGTAACTGTCATACAAGCTGTTTACCCCTTTACGGATAAATTTGGCTCCTAAAACTTCTGTTTTTGGAATTATAATATCCCCTTCGGACGCATTCATTTCATATGGAGAGCCCTGTATATAATAGTGGTTTCTCCATTTATTATCTACATCATTTTGTAGGCTGTGAAATATATAATTGTCTGTGTCTTCCCCTATAAATACGGCAAGCACTTCCTTATTTTCGTTATATCTACCCCTTATTAAATAATTGTTCCAGGCAGGGTCGTGGTAATAAGGTTCGGCTTTAAAATGGTACCTATATACACTATAAAAGTTATAAACTACACCAATTTCCAAATTTAATGTTGTATGTTGCTTTTTTGTAATTATGGAGTCCTTTTCCTTCAACATACATAAACCTCCTTTTTAAATAAAGACCCTACCCATATAGGATAGGGTCTTTAGTTAGGTTAGATTAAAGGTCTTTAACAAGAGTTTCCAGTTCCTCAATACTCATATTCTCGTAGCTTTCGTTCTTCTTTTTAGCCAGTATACTGAGTATCATTTCCTTCTTAGTAGCATTGGCCTTAGCTAAAGTAGCCTCATCCACTTCCTTCTGTTTAGTTTCCACAATGTGCTTTATAATACTCTGCTTAAACTCAATGTCCTCTCTCTGTGTGGAACTACCGGACAGAAGTGACTTCTTAGGAAGGTTCTCCAACTCTGTTTCCAACTTACCATAAATAGTATCCAAGTCAACCAGTGTTAAATCCCACAGGTCCTCAACTGTAATACTTCCTCTGAAATTAAATCTTGTCTTTTCTCTTGTGGCTCTTTCAAACATATTACTCATAATCATTCTCCTTTATAATTAAATTATATAACAATGTATAGTCCTCTGGACTCACATATGTATCTAGGTTTATATCGGCGTTCCCAAAAGTAAACAACTCTGTTCCAAATTTTGTAAATTTATCCAAGGTAACCAGGTCCGCTATATTTACAGTACCATCATTATTACAATCACCCTTAAAGTATTCACAATCCACATTGTGGGCATCCATACAATAGAAAGTGTTATCAATCTGCATTATCCCATTACCTTGGTAACGACCATTTGGACGGATTGTATCACCCTCCAGTATAAACTGGTTAGGGTTAAATGTGATGTTAGAGGTTGCTATCGTAAGTATGGCACCTATTGTTACAATGTTCATAGAATTACCTCCTTAAAACATAATTTTAAGTGTTCTTTCAAACGTGCCTTTTACCTTGGCAACAACGAAGTTACGTTTTGTGGAACAGAATCCTACACCACTCAACTGGTCGTCAGCATCAACAACTGCCAATTTAGACCCCAATGCCTCCATAACCCTCTTATGCTTATCTAAGGAGTTATCCAGGAATTCATTATAGAATCCATTGGGTGATTCTGTATTAACACAATTCTTTAACATAAAGAAATAGTGTTTATTACCAATTCCGCGCTGTTCATCCCAATAATTAGGAGAGTACATAATAACGGACACAGGAACAAACTGATTTGTTTTAAGACCCCATACATCCTTTGTAGACATACAGCTTTCTTTCATTAAAGGTTTTATTGTGAATGTTCCGTTCTTCAGTGTTACTTCTGCTACAGGTACAAGGTCGCCTCTCGTCATATACTGTGAGTAATCGAAGGAATATATCTGTCCGTCAAATTCAATTTCCGCACGGAATCCGTTTCTGGCACAACCGGAATACTGATGTACAAAGAATGTGTACTTTCCATCCATCATCTTATTTCTTGTTGGGTATGTAATATTTTCAACAGCAACCTTACCATTTGGGTGGATAATATCCACATCAAGCTGTCCTCCCCAACGGGACATATCCGGCTTTTTACAACATCCGAAGTATATTTCATTCTTATTGGGTTCTATACAATGTGCATCTAGGTCGCATTCATCCTGTCCATCTTCATTCCACTGTATGGAGAATCTCAGGTCCCCGTCAACCTTACCTCCAGCGGCTTTTACACGTTCCCTCATAGAATCCGCCATGTTACCACTATCTGCCCAACTGAAATTATTATTCCACTTAAACATAGTCTTACTATTCTTAATTTCTGGAGCT
>JAEEGL014857535.1_pt1 | contig 10620 bp, 9 predicted proteins | sample 9134231 | NCBI WGS metagenome assembly JAEEGL01 (sample SAMN16246548, study PRJNA631951) | gut metagenome | biome: gut microbiome; feature: rumen; material: fiber-attached | host: Bos | place: Iran: Karaj | collected 2018-10 | reverse complement strand
ATACTGCAGGGTGATGCCAAGGAAATCAAAGCTCTTTATTGGGTCCTGAGACTCCAGGGCAAAAAGGGGTATATGCTCCTTGCGCATGATACTGTCCAGATCCGTCCATGGGGAATAAACCCTTTCGCAGTATACATCCTCCCGTCTGTTGAACATATCATACAGGATCTGTATACCAAGATGTGACATACCGATCTCATATACATCGGGAAAGCACATGGCAAACCGTATCTTTACGCTCTTTGGATCCTTGATGATGGAATTGATCTCGCCTCCTATATATCTTTCCGGATGTTCGATGGAAAGGAGGATCTCATCTTTTAATGCGGGTTCTGCCATTATTTCCTCAGCGATGCGCTATCTCCTTTGTGACATCATCCCATGTGACGCCTTTTTCCACCATAAGTACCATGGCGTGATAAAGGAAATCAGCCAGCTCGTATTTAAGCTCCTCGGTCTCGGGATTCTTGGCGGCGATAACGATCTCCGTACATTCCTCTCCAACCTTCTTAAGTATCTTGTCGATACCCTTGTCAAAGAGATAATTGGTATAGGAGCCTTCCTTGGGATGCTCTCTCCTGTCTGCGATGGTGGCATATTCCTTCTCGAAGACCTTTAAAGGATTGGAATCATCATATTCTTTGGACATCATCTCATTAAAGAAGCAGGACTTTGCACCTGTATGGCAGGCAGCCCCTATCTGGAGCACCTTTGCAAGGATGGTATCCATGTCGCAGTCCGCAGTAAGGCTCTTGACGAACTGATAATGACCGGAGGTCTCCCCTTTTACCCACAGCTCATTCCTGCTCCTTGAGAAATAAGTCATCTTCCCGGAGGAGATGGTCTTCTCAAAGGCTTCTTTATTCATATAGGCCAGCATCAGCACCTGATCGGATTTGTAATCCTGTACGATAACAGGGACCATACCCTCGGAATTAAGCTTCATCTTATCCCAGGCGATCTTACTGTCGTAAGTATTCATGGAAAGACCAAGTCCCTTGCACTGGCGTTTGAAATCCATGAAATCCTTGGGAGAGGAATCAAGGACTCCTCCTGCTATACCCGCAATATTGTGGGACCGGAGTACTGCAGCAGCTTCATGGAGTGTTTCCTTCTCAAGAAGCGGTATGAGATTGACGCTCATGGGATTTGAATTGTCAAAGCAGTGATCACGAAGCCACTGATCCGTCTCCTCGAGATACTTTTCGTTTATTAAGAGCACCAGCCCGATGTAATTCTTAATGGCGGATTCTCCCTTGTTAAGCTCACTTACATCCTTGACGGAAGCAGCTATCTTCTCTCTTCCGAATCTCTTGGAGACTTCCTTGGCAAGCTCTATGTTGCTGTCCTTGGAGAAATTAAGACAGGCAGTCTGACATCCGGCATAGAGAAGCTTCTTTATATCCTCCATCCTCTTTACGTTACCGGCGCCGATAAGGGGTATGTCTACCGTACGGCTTATTGTCTTTATGATATTGAGGTTCTTCTCATGACTTGCATCATTCACGGAGAAATCAAATATCATGATGGCATCCGCACCATAGTTTTCAAATTCTGATGCAAGGGCCACCGGATCCTCCGATACCTTGGAACGATCAGTAAGGCTCTTGACCGCCAGTCCGTTATTCAGATAGATGCAAGGTATGATCTGCTTGTAATCCATTATAAACTCCCCTTTGTTGAAAGAACGTCCTCTATCCTTTTATCATATGACAGAGCCATATCCATGGCTTTGGCAAAGGCCTTGAAGGCTGCCTCCGCTATATGATGCGAATTCATGCCATCTAGCATCTTGAGATGGATGTTCATCTTAGCCGAATAAGAAACCGCATAGAAGAATTCCCTGATCATGCACATTTCCATATCACCGCAGGTGTCCTGAGGGAAGGTTAGATCAAAATTAAGATAGGGCCTGCCCCCCAGATCCACTGCACAGAGTACCAGAGCATCATCCATGGGAAGGATGAAACTGCCGAAGCGTCTGATCCCTGTCTTATCTCCCATGGCTTCAAGCAGGGCTTCCCCTAAGACTATGCCTGTATCTTCCACGGTATGATGGGTATCAACACTCAGATCGCCCTTACACTTTAAGGTCATGTCAAAAAACCCGTGTTTTGTAAAGCTTTGCAGCATATGGTCAAAAAAACCTATGCCTGTGGATATATTGCTTATGCCTGTGCCTTCGATCATGAATTCGCAGCTTATATCCGTCTCCCTTGTGGATCTTGTAACCTTACCTATCCTTTTCCTGTCCGTAATATCCATATTTGCACCTCGATCCTCATTATGTGTGACCTTAAGATCTATCCGTCACTTTTACTTATCGTTTATTTCAATCTGCTGACAAAACCATTCCTGATCATGTGTGATCGTATGATCCGAACTGTCAGTCTCACCTGTCCTCAAATCTTACGGCTATGGAATTGGCATGAGCCGTGAGTCCCTCGGATCTCGCAAAGATCTGTATATCCTCGCTGACACTTCTTAAAGCTTCCTCGCTGTAGCATATGACTGAGGATTTCTTGATGAAATCATCAACGGATAAGGGTGAGAAGAATTTGGCCGTACCGTTGGTGGGAAGCACATGATCAGGACCTGCGAAATAATCTCCCAAAGGCTCCGAGGAATAACTCCCTATGAAGATCGCTCCCGCATTCCTCACCTTTGTCATGGTAAGCCAGGGATCCTTCGTAACTATCTCAAGATGCTCCGATGCTATATCATTCACGGCTTCTATGGCATCATCCATATTCTCTGCCACCAGGGCATATCCGTAATTATCAAGGGATTTCCGTATTATATCCTGCCTGGAGAGCGTGGGTATAAAGGCATCTATCTCATCCGACACCTTCTTTGCAAGCTCCATGGATGTGGTGACAAGTATGGCAGAGGCCATCTCATCATGCTCGGCCTGGCTCAACAGATCTGCCGCTACAAACTTTGGATCTGCGCTTTCATCCGCCAATACCATTATCTCTGAGGGACCTGCCACTGAGTCGATGGATACATGTCCGTATACCGCTCTTTTGGCAAGAGCCACGAATATGTTGCCGGGACCCACGATCTTATCCACCTTTGGTATGGAGGCAGTACCGTAAGCCATGGCCGCTATGGCCTGGGCTCCGCCTGTCTTATATATCTTCTTTATACCGGTGATCCTGGCTGCCGCCATGACAACATCCGTAACCCTGCCGTCGGGTCCTGCCGGAGTGCACATGATTATCTCATCGACTCCTGCACACTGGGCGGGAGTAATGTTCATAAGAAGGGTTGAAGGATATGCAGCCTTGCCTCCGGGAACATAGATACCGACCTTGGATATGGGAGTGATCCTCTGTCCCAGGACTATGCCGGAATCTTCGGTCGTAAAGAAGCTCTGTCTTACCTGCTTTTCATGATAGGCTCTGATGTTCTCATATGCCCTGGTCATCACTTCATAAAGCTTTTTATCGACTCTGGAGGCTCCCTCTTCTATCTCTGCTTCAGTCACCATGAAGCTTGAAGCATCAAGATCACATCCGTCGAACTTCTTTGCATATTCGAAGATGGCCTCATCTCCCTTATCCGTCACATTGCGTATGATATCGCGGACCTTTTCCTCTATGTCCTTGTAATCGTTGGTGCTGCGTTTTAAAAGCTTCTGAAGCAGATCCTGTTTGCTGTCACTGTTTAACTCAACTATCCTCAATTATCCTTCTCCTCTATCTTCTCTCTTAATGCCTTAAGGAGCTTCGTTATCTCATAGGCGTGGATCCGCATGGAGACTGTATTTACTATCATCCTTGCAGAGAGATCCACTACTTCCTCAAGTACTACCAGTCCGTTCTCGCGAAGGGTACTTCCGGTCTCAACTATATCACATATCACATCCGAAAGACCTATAATGGGGGCAAGCTCTATGGAGCCGTTGAGCTTTATGATATCCACGGTCTGATGCTTTACATTCCTGAAATAATCATTGGTTATCCTTGGATATTTCGTGGCTACCTTTATCATCTCATGATGCTTTAAAAGCTCCCCGGCACTTTCATATCCCGCGATGCACATCTTGCATCTGCCAAAGCCCAGATCCAGCACTTCAAATACCTTGCGGTTTTCCTCAAGTATGGTATCTTCTCCGACTATACCTATATCCGCCGCTCCGTACTCCACATAGGTGGGTACATCGTTTGCCTTGGCAAGGAAGAACTTTAGCCTGTGCTGCTCATCAACAAAGATCAGCTTCCTGGTGTTCTTATCAAGCATCTCATCAACGGATATGCCCAGCTCCTCAAAAAGAGCCATGGTACTCTTTGCAAGTCTTCCCTTGGTCAGAGCTATCGTAAGATAACCGTCGCCTCCGGAGAGTGCCTTTGTCTCGTTGGACAAAGCCATAAGTATATCATCAAGAGACAGGGTAAAGCCCAGAGCCGGGGCATCATGACCGAACTTGCCAAGGAGGTTATCGTATCTGCCGCCCTTTAATACCGCGTCTCCCAGAGACGAGGTATAGGCCCGAAAGATTATACCCGTGTAATAATTGTATTTGGACAGCATGGAAAGATCGAAGGTGATATATCTTTCTATGCCGTGCTTAATGGCTTCGTCATATACGGCCTTCAGCCTGTCTATGGCGGCCTTTGACCTTTCGTTGGATATGCCCGTAAGAGCCTTATCCAGAGTTCTTACGTCACCGAAAAGCTCAACGCAGCGCAATATCTTATCCACCTGGGACTGGGGATAATCCTTGTCCTTCAGAAGATTTGCTGCCTGGAACTGATTCTTGTTGCCGATCTCGTCACGAAGCATCATCTCCAGTTCACTGTCTATGCCGGCCTCCTCGCAGAGTCCCTTGAAATAGCCTGCATTTCCGATACATATCTGGAAGTCCTTAAGGCCGGACGCTTCAAGGAGCCGTACTGCAAGGGAGATCACCTCTCCGTCTGCTTCCTTGGAACCGTCCCCTATATATTCCGCACCGATCTCGGTGTTTTCCTTGAGTTTTCCCGACAGATCTCTGGAATTCGAAAAGACATTTCCCCTGTAGGAAAGCTTGACCAGGTTGTTCTCCTCGATGAAATACTTGGTTGCAGCTCTTGCTACTCCCGGTGTGAAATCAGGCCTTAACACAAGGGTGTTATTATCCTTGTCAAAGAATTTGTAGAGCTCGTTTGCGGGAGTCGTACCTATCTCTCCCGAGTACACATCAAAGTATTCAAAGCTCGGCGTCTCTATATCCTTATATCCGAAGGTTTTCAGTATGTCATGAAATCTGACCTCCAGATCAAGCTTTTTCTCATATTCGCTTCCGTAGAGGTCCTTGACCCCTTCCGGAGTATGTAAGAGTCTGTTTTCCATATAAACCCCTTAATTGTATTGATATCCCTGAATCATTATAGTTTTCACGTATTTGGACTGTCAAGAATCAGGAGCGGCCTTCAAGATTATCCCTGTTATCAAGATCTTTCTGGATATAATCTATATATGGGATGAATATACCCGGCTTCTGTTTTATCTCGTAACTCATGTCCAGCTCATCGAGACGGAAGCTTTTCCTGCCGCCGTCCATCATCCTCTGCCAGAAGATCTTGAGCTGCCTGAAGGTCAGGTAATAATACATCTGACGATCCGTATATTCTATGAGGATAAAGGCCACACCCTTCTGTCTTTCGAATTCCTCCATGAAATAAACCTGGTGCTCATGGATATTGCTTAAGGGAAAGGTGTCGCTTTTGCATTCTTTTGCATCGAAGCAAACCGGTATCCCCTGTACCACGCCGATATAATCAACGGTGGACTGCTGCTCGAAGTAGGCTAAGGTTATCTGATGAGACTCCTTATCAAGCTTCACCGGAGTGATGGGGGTTGGTATCTTCTGGATGAGGGCAAGATGGGATTGCTCGTATTTCTCATTTGTCCTGTTTATCAGATCTTCAAGGGTGGATCCCCGAAGTCCTCTGGAATTCCATGTAGCCATCAGATCTCCTCTATGATCCTTTGCATGTCATCAGGTATCCCGGCCGTTACCGTAAGCCCGTCAAGGACCTCATCCGGCATGATGATCCTGTACGCATGCAGCATCTGTCTTGAAGCTTTTGAAGGATCAGGCCTGCTGCCGTATTTCCTGTCACCTGCCACAGGATGTCCAATATGTGAAAGCTGTGCCCTTATCTGATGCTTTCTGCCGGTTATAAGCTCGCATTCGATATATGAAAGCCTCTCTCCTGATGTTATGGGTCTGATAAGGGTGACCATCTCCTTGAGACCCTCCCCTTCACTGTCATAGACACTTACGGTATTGTCCCTGTTGATCCTCTGCCAGGATCTTATGGTCATCTCATCATCCACTCTTCCTATAACCAGGGCCCGGTAGATCTTTCTTATTCCCCTGCCCTTACTCCTGCCGTCCTGTCTGCTCCTGTTTGCCATGAGGCTGTTAAGTGTCTTAAGTCCCTCAAGTGATCTGCCGCAGAGCACGATCCCTGAGGTGTTTGTATCAAGCCTGTTACACACCGAGGGTCTGAAAACGCCTTTGGTACCGGTATATGCGATGAGCATATCATTCAGGGAAACCCTGCCGGTTTTGTCCGACTGGGTTATGAGGCCCGGAGGTTTGTTATAAAAGAGGTAATCATCATCCTCATAGAGTATGCGTTTTGGATCCAGGCTTTTCGTATCTTGCGCATTCTCTGATTCCTCTGTGCTTCCCGCACTCCCCGGGTTTATTACCTTCTCCGGATCCCCTGCATTCGCTGTATTCCCAGTATTTCCAGCACTGTAAGTAATTCTACCGCCGCTGAACTTATCTATGGTCTCATCAGACAGAAAAAGCTCCACCATATCTCCTGCCTTTAAGAGATCATCCTCCCTGCAGCGTTTATGATTAAGCTCTATGTTTTTATTCCTTATGAATTTATGTATCAGTGAAGCAGGCGCCGCGCCAAGCAGCTTTCCGGCATACTTTATGAGCCGGATCCCGGCTTCCTGCTCGCTTATCCTGAATTCTCTCAAAGCGATATCCTTCCTACAAGATGTAGGATATTCTTATCCGTATCCGAAGTCTTTTCGTAATGAGACGACAGAGCATCAAGTCTTTCGAAGAATTTATTGCTGTCGGTGAATACCTTGATATTCAGATCCTTGTATTTATTCAGTCGGAATATCTCCTTTATGTGTTCCTCAAGCTTTTTGACGTCGATCCCCTCATAAAGAGTGCAGCCAATAAGGTTACCGGATGCTGCTATGAAGGCATTGACCGGATAGCTCTTATCCGAGGTTGTTATGATGGAATCGTAGAATACTGGCACTTCTCCTCTTCGCTCGTCTATCATGTCCTTAAGATGCGGGTCGCCCTCCCTAAACCTCGTGAACATGATGAACCGTACAAGAGCCATGGATGCGGGGATACAGATAAGTACCGTGACTATGCCTACCATGGTCTTCTGTTCCCTGAAGAAATAAAGACCCAGTATGTATACAGATATGGCACACAAGAATATTGCAAGGGTGATAAGAGCCGTCTTAACCTTCATAGCGGAAATATAACCGTATTCGCCCTTTTTTGCCCCAAGCCTCATCCTACTTCATCTCTCCCAGCATGCCGCACAGCAGCTCATAGGTGCGTGCGGTTGATGAGATGGAAAGAGTTTCCTTGGGTGTATGGGCGTCCTTTATATCCGGCCCGAAGGATATGATATCTACGGGTTTTAGGGCATGGTAGATGATACCGCACTCAAGTCCTGCATGGATGCCCTTGATCACCGGCTTATGTCCGTTCTGCTTTGTATAAAGATCCACATAGATCTTTCTCATCTCGGAATCCTTGATGTACTCCCAGGCGGGGTAATCGCTCTTTTCGTAATACTTGGCACCTGCCATCTCGGCTATGAGCCTCAGCCTGTCGGATAAGGCATATTTCTCGGTGGAAACGGAGCTCCTTAAGGATGCTTCCAAAAGAAACTTCTCATCATCAAGTCTTGTGATGCCGAAATTAAGGCTGGTCTTCACGAAGCCCTTCTGCTCCTCCTCCTGGCACATGTTTATGACGCCGTTAGGTACGGCAGCCAGAAGATAGATGATCTTTTTGGTGTATTCTGTCCTGAGAGTCTTCTTGGAGGTCTCGCCCAGATCCTCGCAGTAGATCATGATATTGTCTTCATTGGCCATGAATTCGTTCTTGATGATCTCCTCGAAGCCTGCCACCGTATCCTCAAAGATACTTGCATTCTCCTTGGATACCAGTATATGACAGCCTGCCTCCCTGGGGATGGCGTTGTCCATGAGTCCTCCGGAGAGCTCCACTATCCTGAATTTCATCCTGGATGACAGATATACGAAGAGGCGGCCTAAAAGCATTATGGCATTGCCGTTGTATTTGTCGATCATATCGCCGGAATGTCCGCCCTTGAGACCTGAGATCACTATGTCGTACTCGCAGCCCTTGTGCTCCTTATATGTGACAGGCAGCTCGATGGCACCCCTTAGGCCTCCTGCAGAGCTCACAGTGAGCACACCCTCATCCTCAGTATCCAGATTGATGACACTGCGGGACTTTATGCTGGCATAATTGAGCACCTTCGCCCCGTCAAGTCCTATCTCCTCATCAACTGTCAAGATAACCTCCAAAGGGGGATGGGGGATATCATCGGAATCAAGGATAGCCATGCACATGGCTACAGCTATGCCGTCATCTGCGCCGAGGGTCGTATTCCTCGAGAATACCTCATCATCCATTACGGCAATGGGAAGAGGATCCTTCTTGAAATTATGTCTGGAATCGGAGGTCTTCTCACATACCATATCCATATGGCCCTGAAGGCACACGGGCTTTGATCTCTCATATCCCTTGGTGCCGGGCTTGTAGATGATGAGATTACCGCAGGGCTCCTGGATCACCTTCAAGGATCTGTCCGTTGCAAATTTCTTGATATGATCCGATAATTGTCTGGTGTTTTTGGAGCCGTGAGGGATCTTTGTGATCTCTTCGAAGAATTCGAATACCTTCTTGGGCTCAAGTCCTTTGAAAACTTCCATTTTGTACTCCCCTGTACATTATGTTTTAATCTAAAACCGGTTCTGAAACCTGTATGCATCAGCTCTCCGGTATGGTTCCCTATCAGGAAAAGAAAGGGAGGGTTTCCCCTCCCTTAGGATCTTTGTTTTCAGATATTATCTATATCATCATCGTTGATCTCTTCACGTATGGAAGAAGCTCTGTCTATGCTGGGAGGTCTCTGTGCCGTCCCGGGGCCCTGCTGATCAGACTGACGCTGCATCGCAGCCTGTCTGCTCTGAGCCTGTGCTGCCTGCTGCATCTGCTGCTGCATCTGTTGTGTCATCTGTTGTCCTGATGCAGCCTGCTGAACTGTTGATTGCTGCATTGTCACGGCCTGTTGTTTTGCTGCCTGAACTGCCTGTGCATTATGCGCCGCTGCTTGGGCTGCCTGGGCATATGATGTTTGGGAAACTGCCTGTGCCTGGGCTGCCTGAGACTGAACCTGTGCCTGACCTGCAGCCTGTTGTGCCACAGCCTGTTGTGTCGATGCTGCTGCCTGCTGTGCTGTTGTCTGCGAACCGGCAGCTTGTGCCGTCTGACTCATCTGCTGTGTTCCCGAAGTTCTGGCTGTCTGGGCAGTGGCTCTTGATGCACTGCTCCTGGCGGAGGCCTGAGACTGAGATGCTCCTCTGGAGGAAGCAGTCTGTGAAACTCCCGGTATACTGATCAGCTCGGTATCGCTTGTCATGGCAAGCTGTGCTCTGTCATTGGTAACTATCTGCAGGCAATTGTTCAGAGCCTGGATAAGATCCGAATATCTGCTTTGCGCGTCATTTATGGCCTTGTTGAGGATATCGGAAATCCCTGCCAGGGAATCGTCTGTATATTTTATGGCGGACAGCTGATAGCTGTTGGCTTCGGATGTAGCCTGATTCAATATGTCGTGGGCATTGATATTTGCCTGATTCACAACCTCTATAGCCTGGGCATATGCCTGCTGCATGATCTCATTCTTTTCGATGAGCTCACCCTGCTTTGCTTCTGCCTGTGAGAGCATCTTGGCTGCCGTTGCTTTGGCATTCTCCAGGATCTGATCCCTGTTTGCCACCATCTGTCTGCAGCTCTTTATCTCCTCCGGAGTATTCCTCTTTAATTCCTCCAATAATTCGTATATATCGTCCTTGTTGACGATGATGCTTTCCTTATTACTGAAGGCAGCATATTTGCAGCCTTCAAGATAATCATAGATGTCATCAATTGTCTGTTCGATTTTACTGGCCATTTTATGATCCCTTTATTTTTTCTTTATGTCTTTGTATTTCTCATAAATTATCTTGTCTATCCCCTCCGGGACAAATCTTGATATATCACCGCCGTAATAAGCAACCTCCCTAACTGTGGTTGATGAAAGGTAGGCATACTCCAGACTTGTGGTGAGAAATACGGTATCTGCATGTGGAGCCAGCTTCCTGTTGGTCTGTGCCATCTGAAGCTCGTATTCGAAATCAGTTACGGCTCTTAATCCACGGATTATGGAATTAAAACCGTTCTTTATGACATAGTCGGCTGTCAGCCCCGAAAAGTGATCAACCCTGACATTTGGGAGATCCGCGCAGACTTCCTGTAACATATTAACACGTTCATCT
>JAEEGL014841403.1_pt1 | contig 10620 bp, 7 predicted proteins | sample 9134231 | NCBI WGS metagenome assembly JAEEGL01 (sample SAMN16246548, study PRJNA631951) | gut metagenome | biome: gut microbiome; feature: rumen; material: fiber-attached | host: Bos | place: Iran: Karaj | collected 2018-10 | reverse complement strand
GGATAATAAGGTCGATAGCGCGGCAGTGATCCTCAACATAGAGCCAGTCGCGGACATTAAGTCCCTCGCCGTATACAGGAAGCGGCTTGTCTGCGAGCGCATTAGCTATCATGAGCGGGATAAGCTTCTCGGGGAAGTGGTAAGGACCGTAGTTGTTGGAACAACGGCTGATAGTAACAGGGAGACCATAGGTCCTGTGGTAAGCCATTACGAGCAGGTCTGCACCGGCCTTTGAGGAGCTGTAAGGACTGCTTGTGTGGATGGGTGTCTCCTCAGTGAAGAAGAGGTCGGGTCTGTCCAGCGGAAGATCGCCGTATACCTCGTCAGTCGACACCTGATGATAGCGCTGTATGCCATACTTGCGGCAGGCGTCCATAAGCACCTGTGTGCCGAGGATATTTGTCTGTAAGAATATCTCGGGATTCTCGATAGAACGGTCAACATGAGACTCAGCTGCAAAGTTAACGACGATATCGGGCTTTTCCTCCTCGAAAAGCTTGTAAACAGCCTCTCTGTCGCAGATGTCTATCTTTACGAAACGGAAGTTGGGGTTCTTCATTACAGGCTCCAGTGTTGAGAGATTGCCTGCATATGTGAGCTTATCAAGACAAACTATGCGGTAGTCAGGATATGTATCAAGCATGTGGAATACGAAATTTGAGCCGATAAAGCCTGCTCCGCCGGTAACAAATATAGTCATATTTTTCCCTCTTATCATATATTTTTTCCGCCGCAATGGCGGTTTTGTTCATTATACGGCAGTCAGCCGCACTTATCACAGCCCTGAGGCCGGTGACATACATCTTTTCAAGTATATCATAACTTCGGTCAAAAATCAAGCCAAAAATGCATGATTATGCATTCTGCTGATAAGCCCGCAGCTCATTCCGCTAAAAATAGTATATTAGTCGGTAAAGAGCTGTATTTCACAGACTTTTTCAAGGCAAAAGCACTATTTTCAATATACGCATATCATCAAACCAGCAGTAGCTCAGTTCATTTTTTTCATTCTGTGCGTATATCATCTCATTGATGCCGATGCCCTCATTCATTTTATCGATAGCTTCATGGAACGTCCTGCTGTCCTCGAACATTATTTCCACCTGATTCTCGGTATTGTGCTTTCTTATGACCTCTGCTATAGCAGCAGGGTCATACTCGGTAAAATAAGAGCCGTCAACAAAATAGTAGTACTTGTCAAAGGAATTGCACTGAGGAACGAAATAGTTCTTACCCTGACTCAGGTCATGATCCATTGAAAAATGCTCGTCATCGCACATAAAGTAATAGTGCAGATAATTGCATGCATTGTCATCTCCGTCATTCCATACAATGTCGTCATAGGTCAGGTCTATCCAGTAATACTCGCCGTCAAGCCTTATATAGTTCCACTTGTGATGGTCATTGGAAAAGACTCCGCACTCAAACCCCAGTCTTTCCATAATATACTGAAATGCCTGAGAATAGCCTGTACACTGCGTTTTGTGCCTTACAAGGCAGCCGTATACAGTATTGGTGAAATAGTCCTCGTCACCTTCCTGATACCACGTTGTCTTGATTATAGCATCATGTACAAAAAGTATCTTTTCCCAGTCGGAAGCGTCCTCGGGAATATCTTTTATTACCCTGTCGGCAGCCTCCGAGACCTCATCGCACATTTTTCTGACCTCTGCCTCACTGCAGTTGAAATCGATACAATGATAGCCAAAATCAACAACGTCATGCTGCGGAGACGAGCCCACTCCGCTCACATCGAGCCAGAACAGCTCGGGGTGCTCCGCAATTATCCTTTCGGTCATATCAAATACCTTGTGACTGTCAGCACAGCCATATATATTTATATTATCGTAAAATCTGATCTCAGAAAAGAAATTATACATTACCTGATACATCGATTCATCATCGGGGACATATATCGCTCCGTCATGCGGATCATACGGCGAAGTATCATAATCAGTCATATCTTCACAGCCCCACAGAAACAATGTACAGGCAGCTGCAAGGCTCAAAGCTTTTATTCTGCTCATTTTACCCCTCCTTATCGTTTACCATATATTATTTTGACATATAACAGGCTTCTTGTCAAGAAAAAGTTACAAATGTCACTTAAGAAGTTACTTTTGTCATCTTGGATTTTTCATAATTATGTTCTATAATATAATTACAGAAGCAAAACACATATCAGGAGGGAACGATATGACAGTTCATTACTATGGGATAAACAACTGTACTCTTTTGTACTACTGCGGATATCCTGTACTTCTCGCCCCAAACGGCACAGACGAGGCTCTCCTCACAATCCGGGGCTTTGTCAGGCAGGACGACGGAAACTGGATAAGATACGTCGATCAGTTTGAATACGGCTACATAATGCAGTTTACCGATAAAAACGAGGTCGTTGTCAACGAAGAAACGGCCAGGTCCATCATGTATCCGCCGAATCAGTACATTAACAGGTCCTGTTACGGCGCTCCTCCGCCGAGCAGCGAAAATACGGCAACTATGCTGTGCATTATATCATTATGTCTTATGCTGCTCTCCCTGCCTGTTTCAATTGTCGGGACCGTACTTCCCGGAGGCTTATGCTACATCACAGCGCTGGTGCTTATGATAATCGCAAGGGTAAACCACCCCGAGAGCAAATTTGCAAAGGTACTTTGTATCGTATATGTAATAATGACGGTGATACTCGTCATTTTCACAGTAACGGCAATAATTCTTCTGATGAAAGCATGCAACGACTGCATGAACTCACTGAGATCATGCAGCTGACGCCTGTAACGACAACAAGGAGTGAAATATATGGAAATACATATCTGTACCGACTATTCGCTGATACCGCCTTACGCAGTATTCCTGCTTCTTTCATGCGCAGCAGGACTGTCGCTGCAGTATCTGCTCAATATAAAACGCGGAGTAAACCGCAGGACAGCAGGCTTCATAACTCTGCTTGCTCCGCTTATGAGCTTTTTCTTCGGACTCCTGCTTACCTATGCGGCGTCAGGCGGCAAAAAGACTGGGCTCTCGTCTATGGGAGGACTTTTCGGTATGTACGCCAGCGTTTTTACACTTGCTCTCATAACCCGCAACAGCAAGGAAGCAAAGGTGACCATTGAAAACTGCACTCTTGTACTCCCGCTGATATACAGCATATCAAAAACAGGCTGTTTTTTTGCAGGCTGCTGTCACGGCATCCCCTATGATGGACCGTTCTGTGTGGAATACACGGGAAAGATACACGAAACAGGCTGTATATTCCCTGTTCAGCTCGCAGAAACTGTTGCTTTTCTCGTTATTTTCATTGCCGGCATGGTAATGCTGAAAATGAAATGCAGGAACATATCCGTATATATACTTACAACAAGCGCAGCCGCAAAAGGGCTCCTTGACTTCCTGAGAGAGTCTCATACAGGCAAGGCATTCTCCCTCAATCAGATACTCTGCATTATCACCATAGCAGCAGGTATCATTTACTACGCCGCAGCTTCAAAAAAAGCACATCCTGCGTACTCCGGAACTGCCGTAAAACAGCATAACTGCGGAAGCGCTGCATAAATACGGCCTCATACTGAAAACAGCACTATGCTTAAAGCATAGTGCTGTTTGCTTTTATTACTTCTTGAGATTTGAAACGATAAGCTTTCTCTTGAGCGAATTCATTACAGGAATGTTTGTAACGTAAACCACATTGATAGTAGCCGCTTCACCGAGAGTCTTCTTAAAGCCTGCAACCTCGTTGTCAAGATTGGGCTTTTCGTCTGTATTTGCAGTGATCTTCAGTGTATATGTGTCCTCGCTCTCCTGAATGAACTGCCACTGCTCGATACCGTGTGAAAGTCTCATTGTACGGCAAAGGAGGAAGGGTGAAACTACCTCGCCGTTAAGGTCGTAGATAAGATCCATTCTTCTGCCGTAAAGCTCTGTGAATACGGGAAGCTCGCCCTCGTTCTCAACGCTCATCTTGGCAACGTCGCCTGTGTCGTAGCGTATCATGGGGAATGCCTTGTTGTAAAGGTCAGTGATAACTATTCTTCCAAGCTCGCCGGGCTCAGCCTTCTCATCTGAATCCAGCTTGAGGAGCTCGAAATAGTATGAAGCCCAGTTGAGCACGAATCTTCCGCTCTTGCCTGTCTCCTGACCGAGTATTCCCTGCTCTGTATTGGAATATCTTGCGTATACTCCCACGTCCTCGCCGAAGAATCTCTTGAGCTTTGCCTTTACCTCGTCGGTAAGTGTCTCGGATGTGGAGATGATAGTCTTTACAGAGGAATTGTTTGTGAAATGCTCGGCCCAGTAATCAACAGCTGTTTCAAGAGTTGAGGGATAAGCTATAAGTGATGTACACTTCTTTTCAACCATTACGTGATAGTAATCTGTAAGGTTCTTGCCGCTGAGGTTGCAGATATCAAGCTGCCAGATATTATCACGCTCCTGCTCCTCGGGAGTAGCTGTGGGCTTTGCTCTGAGGTAGCACATAGGATCGTGGTCAGCATAGCCGGCAAGTGCGCCGAAATACTTAAGATCAGCTATATGACGCTCTCTCTTGGCAAGATCCTGAATTACGGTGAACGGGATGCCTGTTGAACCCGATGTGTGCATCTTATGGGTCTTGATATTGTCGTAAGCATGAACAACTACATCATCGTAGTTCTCGTTGAGGATAGTCTTGTTCATTACAGGGAAATCCTCTAGCTTTTCAAAATTCCTGTACTTTGAATAGAAAGCGGTATTCTCCGCCGCATACTTGAGGATACTTCTGAGCTGCTCGGGCATCTTTCCGCCTGATATAACGGCAGCGTAGTCCTTGTCCTCCATTTTTCTGCTTACATCATTCATCTGTACTCTGAGTGCGTCGCTGTATTCAACACCTTCTGTAAATAAATCCTTCATTGCCAAACATCCGTTCCTTTCCATATATACTTCTTCTTTTATTTCCATCAAACGGTAAAGAGTACTTATAACAGGCAGCTCAAGACCGTGCTTTTTAGCTATGTCAAGAGCGCTTCCCGCAAGGTACTGGTTCTCCGTTTTTCTTTCGTTGACAACGTCCATGAGCATTGAAGTCTTCTTGCTGCCAACATAGGTAACATAATAATTGATTATATCGTTTATATCCTTTTCACTGAGCTCCACCTTTTCAGCCCTGGCTATCTTAAGGAATTCGTCCATCGCCATTCTGCATATCATCTGCAAATTGGGATCAAGCTTGAACAGCGAGTAATCCGCGCCTGTAAGAGCAGTCACGCTGTTGCCCGCAACATTGAGCATCCACTTTTTCCATACCATCTTCTTGATATTTTCCTCATAAAAAGCAGGCATACCCGAAGCACTTACAGCTCTTGCTGCTGCCTCTGCCTCTTCCGGGAAAATATCGCTGCCTATATGGAGCTCACCGGGGTTGCTGTAAACAGCTCCCTCTTTGCCGAATTCCGTATTCGGTCCCTGCGCATATCCTCTTATGACGATATTATCCGGGAACGCATCACGGAAGAGCTCATAGGCGTAAATACCGTTCTGAAGCGGCAGGATTATGGTTTCCTCGTTTATAAACGGCAGGATATTAATGATAGAATTCTTAAGATCATAGTTCTTTATGCAGACCATAAGCAGATCCACAAATGGTCTTTCCTTATCCCTGTCGGAATATATATTCGGAGCTATGACCTCGCCGTTTACGATAATGTCCTTTGAAAGAAGCATCTTTTTGATGTCCTCACTTGCAATAAGACAGAAATCATTTCCGTACTTTTTGAACAGCTTATGCGCGATAGGAGTACCTATCGCACCCAACCCAATAAGTCCGATCCTCATTTTTACCTCACCCTATCAATACATTTTTTCTAATATTTCGGTGTCGAACAGGCCTATCAGCATGTTCTCGCCTTTCTCGTCGTAAACCTTGAAAGTGCGCTGTATCCTGTCTATATTCTCTTTAAGCGCCTTCTTGTTGTCAGATACGATAAAGAAGCGGCATACTATCTGCTTCAGCGTACCTTCTCCCGTAACTGTGTCTCCCTCGTTATAGCTTGGTCTTATATCGACTACATCAGCCATGGCTCTTATCTCCTCTAACCCCTCAAGTTTTGAGATAGTTCCCAGTCTGACAATAGGTGAAAGCTTGCAGGAAATTCTTGCAGGCTTCGGATCGCTGAGCGGTTCAAGGTCCTTATCCGCGACCTTTCCGTACAGCGCATAGTTGATATACATTTCCTTGGCGTCAATACCCGAAACCTCCGAAACGATGATATGCTCCTGTGCGCCGTTGAGACGGAAGCCGGGCTCATATGTCCTTACTATGCCCTCGCTGTCAACAAAGCACTGGAAGAATATGGAGCCGTTGTTGAGCCCCAGACCCTTGATCATCTTCTTTACAGCCTCGTCTGAGTATTTTATGTAAGAATCGATGTATCTTGACGGATAAATATATGATGTAGGCAGCTGGACCAGTTCTTTTCTTGCCTTGTAGGTATATCTGTCGCACATACCCACGAATATGGGATTGCCGTCCTGCATTACGTAGTAAGAGATCACCTCGTCGCCCTTCATATACTCCTCGATGATGTACTTACCCGACCTTGAGAACTCAAGGGCGCGTTCAATTGCCGGTCTGAGCTCGCTGCTGCCGTAGCAGACCGTAATTCCCTTTGAGCTGCAACCGTCAACAGGCTTAACGATAACAGGATAAACTATACTGTCGGGCTCGTCTGCGGAATATTCCCTTATGGTAGGAACTCCGTATTCCCTGCATTTATCCTTGAACAGATCCTTTCTCGTCATTATCCCAAAGGCTTCAGTAGTAGAATAAGCGGGCATTCCAAGCCGTTCGCAAACCTTGCAGTACGTTGGAAGAAGCGCCTCGGCAACGCCTACCACAACTCCGCTGACCTTTTCTCTTTTTGCCAGCTCAACCAGAGCGTCAGCGTCTATGGCGTTGACATTCTCTGCCTGATCGGCATATTTCTTTGCAAACGCATTGGGATCGTAATCGGTAACTATAGTATATAATCCCATTGCCTTTGCTTTTTCTATAAGACTAACCGTTTCAGGGTTAGCTCCCAATATCAAAATCTTCTTCATAGCTGTTCCCTTTTCCATGTGTTTTACAGTTGCGGGAATGCTCAAAAAGCTGTATAACAGCAAAAAAAGCTTTCCCCCAAAAGCTGTTTCAACCCTATAAAATAAAAGTCATCAAAAAAACGCTCTGTAACAGAACCAATACTTTGATCATTCATTTTGTATCTCCCGCGAGACAACATATCCCGCAGCGCACCTGCTTTATAGAGATGCTCAAAAGCGCCTTTTTGAAAACTTTTCATCTCTGTCCCGACAGAAACGACATCTGCTTTCGGGAAGGCGTCCCGTTTTATATGTAGAATAAATGCTGAATATCAAAGTATAAATAATTAGTGTGTAACGGAATGCCTTTCCCCGAGCAGTCAATTACTCTTTCAGATCATTCGTTATAGTCACGGATCAGATTTTATAATCCATGGCGTCGAGCTGCTTATCGCTAAGGATAAGGTTGTGATCAAGGTAGTACAGATAATTGAATATCTGTCTGTAGAACAGATCAACATTGTGTCCGTAGCCCTTAGTGATATAGTGCTTGAAGCTGTAACCGTTCTGACGTGTTACTGAGTCGTATAACTTTGCGCTGTTCTTGCAGAGATCACCTTCGCCCTTGCTGTAGGAGAGGAGTCTGCGTGCTCTGCTGCTCTTTGAGAATACGACTTCCTTCTTGTTTCTTACCCAGGCTGTATTGTCTGAGCTTGAATAATATGTATGAGAAGCGCTGAAAGCTCCGATGTGAGGATAGAGATTCGGGTAAAGCGAACCTGTCAGGAGAGCAGCTGCGCCGCCCATTGAATAGCCTGATATCGAGATATCCTTTGAAGCATCTATCTTGCTGCTGAAATCTGTCTTAAGGAGAGCCTCCTTAAGTGTGCCGAGCTGGTATCTTACTGTAAGCTCGAACTCCCAGCCTGCAACGCCTGCGTCGTATTTCTGACCGTTTCTTGCAACACCGGGCATGATGATAATAGCAGGCTTCACATAACCGTTATTTACCCACTTCTGATAGCGCTTATCGAACTTATATGTTGTCCATCTCTGTAAGCCGCCTGTTCCGCAGTAGATAACATGTACGGGGTACTGTCCTTCCTCCTCGGGAACAAGAGCATAACCAGAATATGTCTCATTGCCATACTTTAAGCTGTACTTCTTAAAGCCGTTGTAAGTTGCTCTGTTTTCTTCTGCCGCACCAACTGTCAGATTCACCATGCACATGGACATAATTGTAACAGCCATTACAAATGTCACAACAAGTGATAATAATCTTTTTGCCTTGATTTTCATTTTTTCCTCCTAAATTATACATAGATTCATGCTTCCCATATATGGAAAAGCTGATTTACAGTGCCGAACACCATATCCTTTCACCCTTCAGCACCGTCTGATCGGGCTTTACTTCCTATTCGCCTCCCTCCGAATAGCTGAACGCTGTAAGGCAATTTGCAAACAGCGCGGCAATAGCGATTATATCGATCATGGATCCTGAGATCCATTACGAGTTGTCATTGATTAATGCAGATGCACTCCATATCCCCGCAATACTATGCGAGAAAATCGTCATGGTCGTGCACCGTTCCACGAAGCATTCTCCAGATCAGGTCATTGAGCCTGAAATTACATACGATACCGCTGTAATTGTCGTATCTGACCATAACCGGATCAGTTTCTGACCTGTGAAGATCAACAAAGATGTTCCACCTTATATTCCCCGTTTTTTCGCGGAGCATTTCCATTCGGCCGTCATCTGCCGAAGGTTCAAATTCATGGCAGTACAGCGGATGCCGATCCCTGCCTTCTGATATATCAATATTCATTTTGCAATTCCTTTTTCAACAATAATACGATTTCCCTGTGCGCCGATATTTGTTATAATGAAGTTTTTCCAAACTGAAAAGCACCTTATGAACACTGCTCAAAAAAATAAAAAAGCTCATTGTTTAATTCAGAGTAACCTGATTTTTCACGTTCCTAAAGGAAGAGAAATCAAAAAACAAGAAGCTGTTTATAATATTCATCTGTAAGGGCTTGAAAAAAGCCCGACAAAGAGACAAAAACGCCTTTTTATTGGGAGTAGAGTGATGGGATGTAGTAATAAATATCTTTTTAGTAAATAAAAGTCATTTTTAATTAGTTTTCACAGCAGCAAAGCCGAAAAAGAAAACTATTACATCATAAACATCTCGTTTATTATAACATTGTTTATACAGCTTGTCAATCGCAAAATAACATAATAATTCTAATATAAACAAAGTTTGTAAATATATGCCAAAGAAGCATAGCTTTCAGCGCATCTTTTATATATTTATTTTATGTCGATATACTAATAATATGATCATGTAAAAAATACATCTGTTAATAGTTTATTCATACTATACCATGGTTTAAATCAATAAAATAATGAAGGGCAGCCGCGTGAAAAAGCTGCCCTTCACAAAGGTTTCAATTATAGACGCGATCAAACACGAGTGTGAATCTGTCCGCCTGCAAGAGTCTTGCCCTTTGCAGCAGCCATATCAGAGATATTTACGTTCTGATAGCCGTTCTGAGCGAGCCATGGAAGAACCTCTTCCATAGCAGCTGCTGTTGTAGCATAGTTCTCGTGGCAGAGTACGATAGCACCCTCGAGTGAACCGTTCTGTGCAGCCTGCTTGATCTTGTTTACGATCTGATCCTTGGAAGCATTGTTCCAGTCCTCAGTATCGATAGCGCAGCTGATAAGCGGTACATCATAAAGTGCTGAGGTTACCTGTCCGCCGCCGTCGAGGTAAGGAAGTCTCATGAGGTGTGAAGGCTCAGCGCCGATGATACCCTTGAGCTTGCTGTTGCACTGCTCCCACTCGCTGCGGATCTGTGATGAACCCATTGAGCCGAGTGAAGGATGTGACTTGGTGTGGTTAGCAACTTCCATACCGTTCTGGTATGCGAACTGTACCTGCTCGTTTGTCTTTATCCAGTCACCTACATAGAAGAATGTAGCTGTCATGTTGTTCTTGATAAGAGCGTCCATGATCCTGTAAGCGGGATCCTGTCTGCTTGTAGCAGAAGCACCGTCATCGAACGAGATAGCGCAGAGCTTCTTGCCTGACTGTACCTGAGCACCGCCGCCGTTGTTTGCAGGCTGCTGAGCACCCTGGTTCCAGTCGAAGCCGCCCTGATTCCAGTCCTGGCCGCCCTGATTCCAATCCTGGCCGCCCTGGTTCCAGTCGAAGCCGCCCTGATTCCAATCCTGACCGCCCTGGTTCCAGTCGAAGCCGCCCTGATTCCAATCCTGACCGCCCTGGTTCCAGTTATTCCAGTCGTTGTTCTGCTGACCATTGTTATTGTTCCAGTTGTTTACGTCCCAGTTGTACCAACCGTTGTCGTTGTTCTGCTGGTTACCCCAGTCCTGACCGCCCTGATTCCAGTTGTTCCAGTCCTGACCGCCCTGATTCCAGTTGTTGTTGTTCCAGTCCTGTCCGCCCTGATTCCAGTTGTTCCAGTCCTGACCGCCCTGATTCCAGTTGTTGTTGTTCCAGTCCTGTCCGCCCTGATTCCAGTTGTTCCAGTCCT
>JAEEGL014534962.1_pt1 | contig 10620 bp, 9 predicted proteins | sample 9134231 | NCBI WGS metagenome assembly JAEEGL01 (sample SAMN16246548, study PRJNA631951) | gut metagenome | biome: gut microbiome; feature: rumen; material: fiber-attached | host: Bos | place: Iran: Karaj | collected 2018-10 | reverse complement strand
CCGCTGGTACTGACCATGCTGATCCCGATCTTTATGATCAAGGAACCGTCTTCTCTGGACGGACATGCCGGAAACACCGAGGCTTCCCATGTTGTCAATCTGGCAACTTCCGTGAAATATGCATTTAAAAACAAGCCGTTCATCATCTGGATGCTGGTCTATTCCCTGATGACTTTCAGCGTGCAGCTGTTCCTTGGCGGTATCAACGAGTATTTTTCCTATGTCGGGATGAACATGATGATGGTCATGGTGTGTTCCTTTGCACCGGTACCGTTTACGCTGATCCTTTACAATGCGATCCTGAAGAAGAAAGGGTTCGGATATGCGTTCCGCTATTCCCTGCTGATGTACTCTCTGGGCATGCTGTGCATGTTCGGCGTTTCATTTCTGGAAGGCGGTATGCTCAAGACGATCCTTGCCGCAGTGACCGGCCTGATCAGTTCATTCGCGATCGGTGCCCTTTTTGCGGTGGCTTATTCGATCCCTTCCCAGCTTGCTTCCGATGAAGAGGAAAAAACCGGCGTTTCCAATTCGGCAATGTATTTTGCCGTACAGGGACTGTTTTCCGGTGTGGCTACCGGAATCGGCGGTGCGCTTGTGCTAACGGCGCTGAAAGGTTCGGAATCCGCAGGATCCGGCGCGATCGTTTTCCTGACGCTGATCTGCGGGATCGGAACGCTTGCATCTTATCTGTTAAGCCATATTCTGCCGAAATCTGTCACCGGTCTCGGAAAAGAGGAAGGATAAGACCGGAACATGAGCGTGAAAAGAATTAACGGCTTACAGCTTGAAAAAATGGTAAGAAACGGGTTTGCCAATCTCGAAGCCTCCGAAGAAGAAGTCAACAGCCTGAATGTCTTCCCGGTGGCCGACGGCGACACAGGAACCAATATGTGTCTGACGCTTTATAACGGGATCCGGCAAGCCAGAAGTCATGTGGAAGCAGGACTTTACCTCAAAGAACTCAGCGAGGGAATGCTGCTGGGAGCCAGAGGAAATTCCGGTGTCATTCTCTCACAGCTGTTTAAGGGAATGTCAACGGAACTGTCCAGACAGACCCTGGTGGGACCCGGCGAACTCAGAAACGCTTTGATCCGCAGTTACAAGACCGCTTACAGCGCGGTGGTCGAACCCGTGGAGGGAACGATCTTAACCGTCGCAAGAGAAGGCATTGAGCACATCCGGGGACAGATCAGCAGAAGTACCGGTGTGGATAATCTGCTGAGCATGTACATTGCGGAAATGAGAAAAACGCTGTCCTATACGCCGGAGATGCTTGGCGTCCTTAAGGAAGCGGGCGTGATCGACAGCGGCGCTTTGGGATACATCCTGATCTGCGAAGGGATGCTGAAATATCTGTACGGAGAAGAGATCGTACCGGATGAGCAGAAAAAGCGCAGAGAAGAAGCACCTGCTTCGGGAAATACGGAATCGGCGATGTTTGATGAAAACAGTATTTTTGAGGACGGCTATTGCATGGAATTTATCCTGCAGCTGATGAAGGGTGAGGCGTATAACCAGCGCTTCCGCCTGCCGGCCTATATCGATGACCTGAAAGTATACGGGAATTCTCTTGCCGTGATCCAGGAAGGCATGCGGGTGAAGGTGCACATCCATACCCGCAAACCTGCCAAAGTGATCACCTTAAGCCAGGAATACGGAGAATTTCTGAACTTCAAACTGGAAAATATGCAGCTGCAGCATAACGAGCATCTGCAGCAGAAAGCGCTGAGCAGTTCCCAAAAGGCGCTCCAGACCGTTGCCGTTGTAAACGGACAGGGCGTAGGAACCGCATTTAAGGATCTTGGCTGCAGCGTTTTGATCGAAGGGGGAACGACCATGAACCCTTCGGCACAGGATTTTCTGAATGCATATAAGAAACTGCGTGCGGAATGTATCGCGGTGCTTCCGAACAATCCGAATGCGATCCCGGCTGCGGAGCAGGCTGCCGGCCTGTATGAAGGCAGTGCCAGGGTCGTGGTCCTGCAAAGCAAAAGCATGATGGAAGGATATTTTGCGCTTGCCATGGATGTCGCGGACAGTACGGATGCATCCTACAGGCTGACACAGATGAAAAACGGGATCACGGATGTGGTCTCTCTCTTACAGACACAGGCTACCCGTGATTTTTCCGGAGAGGACCTATCCTGTCATGTGGGTGATCAGATCGTCCTTATGGGAGAGAAACTGTTATCCAAAGGCAGTGATCCCGCACAGGCCGTACTTCTGGCATTTGAAAAGGTAAGCGGGATCGAAGACAGGGAAAGCTGCCTGCTGTTTCGCGGAGAGAATGTGAGCGAGCAGGAGGAAGAAACGCTTCTGAATGCCATCGGTGAAAAGTATCCGCTTTTGGAAGTGACTGTGGAAGAAGGCGGTCAGGGGCTCTATCACTGGCTGATCGGCCTGACATAAGGGAGGAAAAGGGACATCGGATGATTGCGTTATGGATCGTGCTCGGTCTGCTCGTTCTGATCATACCGGGACTGCTATACACCTGGAATCTTTCGGGAAAGATCTATACGAACCTGCTGGTCCGTGAAACACCGGAGAAGTGGGGCAGAAACTGCAGCTTTCCGGAGGATGAAGAATATGTGAAGATGTATGAACAGGGACTTGTCTGGGGGGAAACCCATAAAGACAGAAAGCGCCCCGTTTCCGTTGTGAGTGATGGCTTTCATCTTTACGGTGAGTATTTTGATTTTGGCGCAGAGAAAGCAGTGATCATCATTCCGGGACGGACGGAGGCCTGCCCGTATTCATACTTTTTTGCGGAACCGTACAGGGAATGCGGCTGCAATGTGCTTGTGATCGATAACAGAGCACACGGCCTTTCGGAGGGGAAATATCCGTCACTCGGATTTTCGGAATACAGGGATATCCTGCAGTGGGGGAAACTGCTGCATGACGAACTGAAGAATTCGCAGGTGTTCCTGCACGGGATCTGCATCGGTGCTTCCACAGCGCTGTTTGCGTTAACGGATCAAAACTGTCCCGATTATATGGCCGGCATGGTTGGAGATGGGATGTATACCACATTCTATGAGTCTTTCAAAGAGCATATGCGTATCGACCATCATCCGATCTTTCCCGTCGGGATCGAAGTCATGGCACAGATCTATCTGCACAGTAAGGCGAGACCTGCGACGGACGGTCCGATCAAACGGATCGGTCGTATGAAAAAACCGATCCTGTTTGTGCACAGCAGGGAAGACGGATTTTCCTTGCCTGAGAAAGCGCAGCAGTTGTATGATAAATGTGGATCGTCTGCCAAGAAGATCCGGTTTTTTGACCACGGGGCGCATTCGAGGGTTCGGATCAACGATCCGGAAGGATATGACCGTGCGGTCATGGACTTTGTTGCAAGTGTTACAGCCTGAAGGCTGTATGAGAGGAAAGGAGAAACAAAATGGATATCAGACCTACGGAAGTAATGGTATTGGGAATCTGCGCGGCTGCTTTTTCAGAGCTCGGGCTACCCGGACTGATCCTCGGGATCATCGGCAATAACAAGGCAAAGGCTTATGTGGCCGCTCATGGGGAGACCTGCGGAAAAGTCAAGACCGGAAGCATTTTATCCAAAGTCGGGATCATCGTCGGGATCATTTCCATGGTTGGTTGGGTGATCTACGCGATCGTGATGATCGCTTTGTTCGCAGTCGGAGCCGGCGCATCCATGATGAATTTCTGATCCGTTGAAAAGACCGGCTTACAGGATCATTGTTTATTGCTTACTCGGGTTTGCGTTATTCTGGCTGATCACGGCCGTGGCGCTGTTCCTCGGATTTGGCCGGAGTGACGAAATCCCCCCTTGCGAACCGACCTACAGTCGAGACTATGCGGATGTCATTCCCAGAAGAGAAGTCACCTTCTTTTCGGGGAAGAACCGGCTCTGCGGCTGGGTATACGGGGAGGATGAAACGAAAGACCGGGCACTGATCGTCCTGGTCCATGGGATCGGCGCCGGCGCTGATACATTTTTGCCGCTGATCCGGGAGTTCGTATCAGACGATTATACGGTTTTGGCCTATGACGGTACCGGGACGAGGGAAAGCGAAGGAAACGGGATCCGCGGACTTTCCCAGGCTGCCACGGATCTTCATGCGGCGCTTTCCTTTGTGGCAGAAGAGGCTTCGCTCAGCGATCTGCCGCTGATCGTTTACGGGCACAGTGCGGGCGGATATGCCGCCGCAGCGGAAACTGCGGATCATCCGGAAATTGACGGTGTGGTCTGTGTCTGTGCGTTTGACCGGCCGCTTGCGGAAATAATGGCTAAAGCTGAAGAATATGCCGGGTTCGGCGCGTACGTTGGTTATCCGTGTCTGGCGCTGCAGTATCACGTGCTGTTTGGAACAGATGGAAACCGAGCGGCTTCGGAAGCATTATCCGATTCCAAGGTTCCCGCGCTGATCATTGCGGCTTCAGAAGATGAAGTGGTCCCAGGATCTGTCAGCCTGTATGCAATGTGGGATCGTATAGAGGACCCGGGCGCGGTTTTCGAACTGGTAAACGAGCCTTACCGCAACCGTCATGCCACGGTACATCTGACGAAAGAGGCTGCCGGAGAAAGGATTCTGATGACGGAAGGACTGGAAGCGCCGGATCTGGCGGTCTGCAATGAAGTGGATGGCGGTTTTCTGAAGCTTCTGTTTGATTTTATGGAAAAACAGATCGATATGTGATAAGATTGCACTATATGAATGTTATGAGGAGGTAATGAAATGTTTTGTCAAAATTGCGGAAACCAGATCGCCGACGGTCAGAAGTTTTGTGAGCACTGCGGCGCACCGGTTGAAAATGCGGTTGTACAAGAAGTAGTGGAAGAAGTGGTTGAGGAAACCGTTCCCGTACAGGAGCCGGTGGCAGAACCTGTTTCATCCAATGATAACTGGGCAGGGGACGAGCCTGTTTCTTATTCCGAACCGACACCCGACTATCAGTCGGCATATGCCGGAAATCCTTATGCACAGACAGAACCCGCACAAGGCGGCGGCAAAGGTCTGTCCATTGCAGCCATGATCTGCGGTATTCTTTCTATCGTATGCTGCTGCACCGGATGGCTGTCCATTATTTTGGCGATCGTTGCTGTGGTTCTCGGCATTATCGCGATGGTCAAAGGCGCTTCCGGAAAGGCTTTGGCACTTACCGGACTGATCTGCGGCGGTGTCGGACTGATCCTTGCGATCATTGCGCTTGCAGGCGGAACTGCTGCGCTTAGTGAGCTGGGCGGAATTGGCGGACTTGACAGTCTGGATCCGGACAGCATCATGAATATGCTGAACCTGTAAGATGTTTAGCAGAACGGAAAAACTTTCTATATTATTAGGATGGATCGCATTGGGCCTCGGCATTGCCGGAGGCCTTTTGCTTCGTCATGGCGTGTTTGACAGGGTTCACGGCAGGGGTCTTTGCGTCTTCAGACGGGTCACGGGGTATTACTGCCCGGGCTGCGGGCTTACGAGAGCCTGCTTTGCGCTTGCTAACGGACAGATCCTGAAAAGTTTTCTGCTCCATCCGTTTTTGCTTCTTTGTGTAGTTACATTTCTGTTCTGGCTGTTTCTGATGACAGAACGCCTGATCAGAGCACATTTTCTTCCGGAGGAGAAACGTTATCTCATATGGAAGAAAAATCTGTCGTTTTACGCGCGTCTTGAAACGGCTGCCGTGATCTTTGCAGCGGTCCTGCTCCTGCAGTGGCTCGTTAAGATCCTGCTGCAGCTGATCTGGCATCTGGACTGGTTTGAAATGATCGGAAAACTTTTCTAGAAAGATCTGCTATTTTCCCACATATCTTCCGCTTGCCCCACAGGGCAGGATCAGGCCGTTTACGGTCACGGGGAGCCCGATCTCCTCCGCTTCGGCATGACCGCCGAATGCGGAAACGAAGATATCGTTTAGCATGTAAGAAAGTACTGCCGGCTGCAGTCCCGTGGTATAGGAATTGAGCAGAACGAACATGGGGTTTTCCGCCAAAATCTGTGCGCACAGTTTTAAGAACGGATATACCGATTCCTCGATCTTCCAGATCTCGCCCTTCGGCCCTCTTCCGTAAGAGGGGGGATCCATGATGATCGCATCATATCTGCTTCCGCGCCGGATCTCTCTTTCCACGAACTTTACGCAGTCATCCACCAGATAACGGATCGGCGCATCCGCAAGATCGGAACAGGCTGCGTTTTCTTTTGCCCACTGTACCATGCCTTTGGATGCATCCACATGCGTGACAGCAGCACCTGCTTTTGCTGCGGCCAGTGTGGCGCCGCCCGTATAGGCAAACAGGTTCAGGACTTTGATGTCCCGGTTCGGAGCTTCTTTTTTTCTTTCTCTGATCAGGGAGGACATCCAGTCCCAGTTGACCGCCTGTTCGGGAAAGAGACCGGTATGTTTAAACGAAAAAGGTTTCAACTGAAAAGTCAGATCCTTATACGAAATTTTCCACTGCTGCGGGAGATCAAAGAATTCCCACTCGCCGCCGCCTTTGGAACTGCGGTGGTAGTGTGCGTTCAGTTTTTTCCAGCGCTGATCCCTGCGTCCGGAGTCCCAGATCACCTGCGGGTCAGGCCGAAGCAGGATATAGTTTCCCCAACGTTCCAGTTTTTCTCCGTTTCCGGTATCGATGACTTCATAATCCAGCCAGTCTTTTGCAATCCACATCTGTTTTTTCCGTCCTTGTGATTTTTATTTCAGCGTGACTAAAGGAATGCGCATATCATGCGCAAGTGCTTCCGCTTTCTTTTTCAGCGTCTGCCGGTCAATCTTTTCGGAAGACAGCAAGGGCATTTCGGAAAGGATCTCGATACTGTCGGGAATGAGGTAGCTCGGCAGCTCGTTGGCGATCACCTGCCTGACCTTCTTTCTGGCAGCCGTATGACTTACGCCTTTTTTGGGTTCGACAAACAAAAAGATCGACCGGATGATCCCGGTGCCTTCCTCGTTTACGGATACCGCTGCACACCTTTGTACGGCCCCGCAATTTGAAAGCGCCGTTTCGATCGCGGGCAGATAGACTTTCGTACCGCTGACGGATACGAGCATGCCTTTGATCCGGCCGCAGAAATAAAGATATCCTTCCTCATCCAGATATCCGAGATCTCCGGTGTGCACCCAGATCTTTCCGTCGGCGTGCTTTTGCAGGAGCTTTGCGGTTTCCGCAGGATCGTGAAAATATCCCAAAGTCCTGCAGGGGGAATCGACGCAGATCTCACCGGTCTGTCCTGTCTTTTGAACCTCTCCCGTTTCCGGGTCGACGATCGAGATATGCATGAGCGGAAACGGCTTTCCGACATTTCCGTTGACGGGGTCTCCGGGTTTCTGTATGGACACGACGGTAAGCTCTGTCATGCCGTAGGCCTGCAGGAGCGGCGTCTTTGCGCCTCTTGATGCAAGAAAATCATTGATCCTGTTCAACTTTTCCGGACCGCAGTTTTCTCCGGAAAACATGGCGAATTTCAGAAACGACAGATCACTGTTTACGACGTATTTGGAACTGACGATCCGCTCCCAGTGTCCGATCGAGCTGACAAAATAGTTCGGTTTGACTTTCATGAAGACTTTCGGGATCTTCCGAAGATCGTAGATCATATGGATCCGTACCTGCATTCCGTAATAGAAAGGAAGATGAACCGATCCCGCGAAGCCGAAGCAGACAAACAGAGGCATGAATGCGATCATCTTTGCATAGGCCGGGTCTTTGAAATCAAAAGAGAACTCATTGATGCAGACATTCAGGTTCAGGGATCTTGCGAGATGCCGGACATACTTCTTATCCCCGGTGGAACCGCTCGTGGTAAAGATCATCTCGCTGTTACCGTCAGCCGGCAGGATCTTATCCGTAAATGGGATCTGCGGCAGCTCTTCAAAGTCTTTCCATAGAAACACTTTCGGAAGAAAATGTCTGGTAAACATATATGGATTTCCGGTAAAAAAGCTGGAGAATTTTCTGATGAACAGGCCGATCCGGCCAAGACTCTGGGCCATGGGGACCACAAAGAATTTTCGAAGGCATGCAGCTTCGCTGATCAGGGAAAGCCCCTTGGCATTTACATCCGTTACAAATGCATACTGCGCTTCCGTCTCGGTAATGATCTTTTTCATTTCCGCAGGTGAAAGCCTGATATCCACCATAACGGGAACAAGACCGATGTAGTTTACGGCATATGTAAGACAGATGGATTCCGGCATGGTGAGGAGACTGATCACCACGCGGTCCCCTGCCTTCAATGTTTTGTCGGCAAGCAGGATGCGTGCGTAACGGTCGACGTTGTGCTTAAAATATGCGTAGGAAAAGTTTTTTCCGAAATAGGTGAATACGGGATCTTCATCCCGGTACGCCGTACCGCTTACGATAAAATCAAAGAGATTTTTGTCGATGGTTTCATATATCTGAGCTTTGTCCACTTCCTTCATGCATACCATTGTAGTAGGTTTGCGCCCCAAATTCAAATAGAATATAAGGAAGAAATTGCATCAAAAATAATGTTAATCTTGCTTTTTAGCCGCATATCCTTTAAACTGTTAAAAGATTTTGACGCTTTACCATGATAAAATATTGGTCCGGTGATCCGGATCGAGGTGGGAGGAACATGTATGTTTAATACGGAAGCATTGGCGTTTTTACTGTATCTCTGTCTGGTTGTCGGGATCGGCATCTATTTCTTCGTGAAATCAAAACGGGATACGGAAGGTGAAAAGGGCTACTTTTTGGGTGGCCGTCAAATGAAAGGAATGGTGGCAGCGCTTTCGGCAGGGGCTTCGGATATGAGCGCCTGGGTGCTGATGGGTCTGCCGGGTTCCATCTATCTGTACGGAATGGGGCAGGTCTGGATCTCGGTAGGTCTGCTGATCGGTACCGTCTGCGCATGGATCTTCGTTGCGCCGCGTCTTCGCAGGCTTTCGATCTGCGCGAATGATGCGATCACGATCCCGCAGTATCTGACAAACCGTTTCATGTCAAAAAGCAAAACGCTGCAGATCATCTGCGCCGTGATCTTTATGATCGCTTATTGTGTCTATTCGGCTTCTTCGATCGTGGCCTGCGGCAGCCTGTTCAATCAGGTGTTTGGAATGGATGAAAAAGTTGCCATGATCGGTGCGACGATCATTATCCTGTTGTATACATTCCTTGGTGGCTTTAATGCGGTCTGCTGGACAGACTTCTTTCAGGGGCTGCTCATGCTGATGGCGTTGATGGCGGTTCCGATCATTGCGAGCGTCTTTATGGGCAGACCGGACTTTGCGCCGGCTGCGGTTGTTGAAACTTCGGAGAACTATTATAACTTTTTGAGCAGCGGAAAGTTCGACTGGAAGTCGATCGCAGATATCTTAAGCGGACTGGGCTGGGGACTCGGCTACATGGGTATGCCGCATATCCTGATCCGTTATATGTCCATTAAATCTGAAGCGGAGATGAAAAAATCCCGTATTATCGGTTCCTTCTGGACAGCGATCATCCTGGCGATGGCAACGGTGGTCGGTCTGGTCGGACACGAGTTTCTGGGGTCGGCGCTTGATAATGACAGTAAGAGCCTGGTATTTATCAACATGGTCCGCACGATCTTTTCGGGGAATGGTCTGCTGCTGTTTATTGCAGGAATTCTGCTTTCCGCGATCCTTGCAGCTTCGATGAGTACGGCGGATTCCCAGCTTCTTGCATCTTCTTCGGCATTTTCTTCCGATGTATATAAGCCGATCTTCAGGAAAGGCGCATCCGATAAGGAAATGCTCTGGGCAGGAAGGATCGTGGTGGCCATCATTGCCGTGATCGCGTTCTTTATTGCCAGCTCGCCCGGAACCGGCGGGATCATGGCTTTGGTGGAATGTGCATGGGGCGCCTTCGGCGCGGCCTTCGGTCCGACGATCCTCTTAAGCCTGTTCTGGAAGCGCTTTACCTATAAAGGCGCGATCGCAGGTATCGTTACCGGATTTCTGGTGGATGCGCTCTGGTATGCGTTTCTGTCTACACCGACCGGTCTGTACGAGATCGTTCCCGGTTTTATCTGCAGCCTGATCGCAGCGGTGATCGTGACACTGTGCGATAAGGAACCTTCCAAAGAAGTGCAGGATCTGTTTGATCATGCCAAGGTGGAAATGAAAGAGTAAGGGAAGCCTTTCCGCTCAAAAAAACAAATGCCACACAGCAGCCATGGTCTTGCAAAATCCCGGACCATGGCTGTTTCTACCATATATAGTGTGATTTTTACAGACAGACACATTGTACGAAAAAAAATACAATATTTCTTCAAAAAAACTTGCGCGCGTACAGAACATCGTGTATACTAACGTTTGCTGTGACATTGATAGCGATGAAGCGTGAGGTTACCCTTTGCACCGATCCTTAGGGGATCGGCGCCCAACGCGAGGCCCATTGCCGTCAGGCAATTTTGGATGGCCGAGCTTCCTTACTGCAGACAGGAAAGGGATAGTTCCGTGGAGCGAATGTCAAGTTAGGAAACTGGCGACAAGTCACTGTACGAGATCAATTGTCTGCGTAAGGCAGAAACGACGTGTGATCGTTCAGCGTGTACATCACTAGGACACACACGGGAGAGTGTACAGTCACCGCTTGTCGTACTTAAGCTTTATAAAGTGCGAAAAGGAGGCGACTTTTTTTATGGCAACACAGGT